>Ga0315336_1002314_pt1 | contig 29848 bp, 21 predicted proteins | sample ASW5metaG_FD_204512 | JGI IMG/M metagenome (GOLD analysis project Ga0315336, IMG submission 204512) | Ammonia-oxidizing marine archaeal communities from Monterey Bay, California, United States - ASW #5 | ecosystem: Environmental > Aquatic > Marine > Intertidal zone | place: USA: California... | reverse complement strand
AGCTACTGTATGGCACAGCCGATTGGACTTCCGCCGTGCACGCCGACGGGGCCACCGCGTATCAGTCCGCGTTCAGTCCGAACGGCCGATCATTGTTCAGTGATCCGGCGTGTGCCAACGTCTCGGGGTTGTGGTGGGTCGAGCCAACAGGCGAAGACGCAATGGCGCTCAACAGCTGGTGTCACGAGAACCCCTGGGCCCCAGAAGACGACCGCGGTCCATTGCTGGGTGCGCTTCGCTTTGAAGTCGTCGACCGTGCTGCGGAGTCCGCACGGGGCAAGATCTGCACGATCCTGACGTGGCGAGAGCACCTGGAATCGAAAATAAAATGATCCCTCGCGCGTTCCCAGTCGGTGCCGGTTGGATCGAGGTCGTTTGTGGGTGCATGTTTTCCGGCAAAACCGAAGAGCTCATCCGGCGACTGAACCGAGCCCGGTACGCGACCCAGCGCGTTGTGGTCTTCAAGCCCTCCGTTGACGTGCGTTACGCCGAAGAAGAAGTGGTCTCTCACAGCGCCTACCGCTTCCCGTGCATCCCGGTCGATTCGGCAACCGCCATCCTGAACGTGGTGGGTGACGCTCAGGTCGTTGGCATCGACGAGGCCCAGTTCTTCGACAACGACATCGTCGAAGTTGCCAATCGCCTCGCAGACGAGGGACGTCGAGTGGTGATCGCGGGACTGGATCAGGACTACCTGGGTCGCCCCTTCGACCCCATCCCACAGTTGATGGCCGTCGCGGAGTACGTGCAAAAGACGCTGGCGGTTTGCATGGTCTGTGGGGCGCCCGCGGATCGGTCGCAGCGTCTGGTGAACCGCGACGCGCAAGTGTTGTTGGGGGCTACCGATACCTACGAAGCGAGATGCCGCGTCCATTGGAACCCCGAGCGGTTCGACAACGAACAACAGAACCTTCCGCTCAACGAGGGATGATCGTTGGCAGTCGACTGGCGAAACGTCGGTACCACCGGCCTCCTCCTCCTCGCGATTGGAGCTGTGGCGTTGTGGCGCATCGCCGACAGCAACAAGACTGGCCGCAAAGGCCACGTTGTAGAGGGCCAATTCGAGGTCGATGAGCTGGGCGACAAGGTGATTGTGCAACAGCTCTTCGACGTCGCTCGCGGCGAGATCTTCGGTCTGGAGGCCACGGGGCCGACAGGACTCGAAGGGCGAAAAGTCTTCCTGTGTGCGTATCGCGATGGCCCGCTCCCACCCTGTGGAATTGGCGACGACGCCGATCTCGCAGTCGCTGTGCGAAAGGCTGCCACCGCGCTCCACGAAGAGTGGCCAGGCATCGTTGAAGAGGCTCGGTTGAAAATGGACTTCAGCGTTTCTGAGGAGGCCGTGACCTTCCCGGCGACCGACGTGACGGATCACGATGTCGGGGTGTACGGCTATCTAGTCGAACGATTCGAGGGCTCGGCAGTCCTGACGCCCTCCGATGTGCTCGAGGCCAGCGCGTACACTGGAGGAGAGGGTCAGAAGGCTGGTATCAAACCCAAGTTCCTCGCACACAAGCTCAAGCGCCGGAACCCGAGAATCGGGGAACTCGACCACGAGAAAGGGTTCGACTACACCAGGATCCGCACCACATCATGGGTGGAGAACGCAGAGCGGGACGGTATCTTCCGCACGTATCGGATGCACAAGTGGGAGTATCCAGAGGTCGAGCCCGATGTGTTGCTCCAGAGTGCGGTGTGGGCTGCGGATTATCTACTGGCCTCGATCTCGGCTGATGGACGACTGCGATACCTGTACGACCCCACCTACGACCGAGTCATTCCCGGATACAACCTGCTTCGACACGGCGGAACGACCTACTCGTTGCTGCAGGCCTATGAACGAACCGGCTTCGAGCCGTACCGAACGGGTTCCGAAGCGGCGATCGGGTTCCTGCTCCAGAACACCAAGGTGGACGAACGACACGGGCCATTTGGTGGCGGACAGGTCCGGTATGTGGTCGAGTCGAAGCACATCAAACTCGGAGGCGCTGGGCTCGGGCTGGTGATGTTGGCCCAGTACCAGCTGGCGACGGGCGAAGAGACCTACGTGGAGGAGGCGAACCAACTCGCCCTGTTCCTCGTCAGCCAGCAGAAGAAGGACGGTGAGTTCATCTACTTCGCCCCCAAGGTCCCCGGTGAGTCCGCCAAGGACGACATCTCGGCCTACTATCCGGGCGAAGCGATCCTCGGATTGTCGAAGCAATACGCCCTCGACGGAAATCCACTCTGGTTGGATACTGCAGAGAGGGGGGCAAAGTGGCTCATTGAGGTCCGCGATGCCGGCAAGACGCCACAGCGGCTGGCAAACGACCATTGGCTGATGATTGCGATGTCTCACCTCTACGAGATCACAAGCGACGAGACGTATCTCAAACACTCACTGTCGCTGGCGCAGGCCGTTCGTTTCCAGCAGGACAAACACAAGAGCCACGTGCAATATCATCGTGACTACGCCGGGGGCTATTACCAGCCGCCGCGGTCCACACCCGCGGCAACTCGGGGCGAGGGATTGGTCGCGGTGCTCGATACCTGCAAGTTGGCCAAGTTGGACTGTGGTTGGGTCGCCGATCTGCTGTCGAGCACGGTCCAACACGAGCTGCAGTGCCAGTACAGTCCAGACCAGGCGTGGTGGGTCAAGAACCCGGCAACCGCCCTGGGTGCGTTCCATGGCGGAATCATCGATATCCAAATTCGGAACGACTACACGCAGCACAATCTCAGCTCAATCCTCGGAACCGAGCGGCACCTGCGAGCGTCCCAGGTGGCCCTGCCGGGAGGACCGAGCTGGAAACCGGAAGACGCTCGCCGCTTTACCGGCATTGCAGGTGAGAAAATGGGCGAACTCCGCAAGGGAACTCGAGCGGCTCGCCCACCCACACAATGGGAGGAGCAACAAAACGCTGCAGAGGACTCCATCGAGGAGGAGTAGAGGCTCCGATTCGCTCGAATTTGCGCCCCAGACCGCCCGGAAGCCCAGGATCTTAGCGGATCTACCGTAACATTGGCCGCGGTCCTGTAACGCCGCGGAAATCCCAGTCGAAAGGGTGCGATACGGCCGTCACAGGGCGATCAGCGGGGGATTTGTCGGGGGTACCTTGTGGACACGATCTCTGGCATCTGGTACGAGGGTGGTGCACCAGCCCCGACAGGTCGTTGGGGAAGGCTTGAGGAGACGTTTTAAATGAAGAACAAGCTTATTCTGTCTAGTGTTCTTGTCCTGGCCGCTTGCGGCCTGTCCGAGTCCAAGTTCCAAGACAAATTCGGCGACAAGCTCTGCGAAGAGTACGCAGCCTGTAACCCCGAGACCGACTGTGAAGGCTCCGACGCCGACGCCGACGCTCTCGACTGTGACTACGACAAGGCGAAGGCCAAGGAGTGCCTTGACGGCGCGTACGAGTGCGACGATTCCTTCGGCGAAGGCTTCGAGTTCATCACCGTGCCCGCCGCCTGTGGCGAGGTCTACACCAACTGCACCGGCGCGACGACCGGCGACGACGACGACACCGCTGGTGACGACGACGACTCCGCTGGCGACGACGACGACGACGCAAGTTAAGTCAGCTTCGTGACACGTTGACGTGAACGTCCTTCCAAAGGGCGCCGCGTCACGCTATGAGAGCCCCGATTGTTCACACAGTCGGGGCTCCTGTCGTTCAGGATGTCGAATTCAATGGTGGCCTCGGGCAAGCCCCTCGGTCTTGAATATCGGAGGTGGCATGAAGAGCGCGCTTTGTGGGTTGAGCTTGTTGACTCTTGCCAGTTGCGGCCTCCACGAGACACATTTCATTCCCGACTATGCAGACCTTTACTGCGACGCGATGCTCAGCTGCTCGACGGCTTCGGAACTCAACTTCGACGGCGTGGCCAGCCATGAGGACTGTCTGGGTCTCATCGGTTCGGACGTGGACGGTTGGGGCGAGGGGTGCAAGTACAAAGGCGGCAAGGCGAAGAAGTGCCTCAAGGCCATGGAGGTACTGACATGCCCAGGCGAAGGAAAGCTCCTCGATGACGTGGTGCCTCTCGAATGCGACGAGGTCTACATCAAGTGCGAGGCCACTCCAGGTGATGACGATGACGATGTTGGGGACGACGACGATGATGAAAACACCGGTACAGAAGACACCGACACCGACCTATAGGGGATTTCTGCTCGCGGCGGCGCTCCTGGTGCCGTTAGTCGCGACAGCTGGCCCCGTCGCGTCGAGCGAGCTCAAGGACGCCGAGGGCGAGCGCTATCCGGCGAGCAATGCCTTTGATGGGCTCCTGCAGACCGCGTGGGCCGAAGGCGACATGGGCGACGGCACCGATGCGTGGCTCGAACTCCGCTTTACCAAGCCCACCGATGTGAAGTCGATCTCCATCTGGCCCGGAAACATGACCAAGGGCACTCGAAGCCTGCGCGAGTATGGGCGCCCACACACCGTCACCGTGACCCTCAAGGGCGGCGCAGAAGAAGTCACCGCCGAAGCGAGGCTTCTGGATCCGGGCGAACGCGGCCCATTGCGCCACGACGTAGAGATCGAGGGCACCGCGCGCTCAGTGCGCATTTCGATGGATCAGGTCTACCCGGGTGGTATCTACAACGACCTCTTCATCGCTGAAGTCGCTGTCAACTTCATCAGCGGCGACGTGCCTACATCGGTGCAACGCCTTCGCGACTGGCAAGAGTCCGACGCTGGGAAAAAGGCGTTCGAGTCCAGTAAAGAGGAGATCATCACTCTCTTCGATACCATCCAGGCGGCTGAATTCGGTGACCGGGACGCATTGCAGGGCATCATGGACCGCGCCGGTGATGGCGCCCCATACCTCCAGCGGCAGGCCCGAACGCAAGTTCTCGACGGCTATCGCATCCAGGCCATCCCACCCGATGCGACGGCCGTATCGGCACTCATGAAACTCGGGGACTCCAACGCGATTCCGGCCATCGAGCAGGCCGCATTGCGCAGCCTGGGGCCCGTAGCTCGCAAGCTCCGGGACAAGGTGCAGATGTTCCATGCCTACGAAGACCTTGTGGGCGGTGGCAATACGAACATCCCACCCTGGGGCCAGACTGGCTGGGAATTGGGTGCCATGAAGGGGCTGGGCGAGCCCATTCAGATCGAGGTCGACAACTTTGGCCATGTCTGGATTGCCGACGTAGCCAACAACCGCGTCCAAAAGTACAACTTCCAGGGCATCGTGCAATCGGATTGGGGTGTCGGTGAAGCCCAGATCACCGACAAGTGGTTCAGCAAGACCCGCGCCCACTATGCGACCGCGCGCGACCTCAGCGAAGAGGCGAAGGGCTTCTGGAATCCCGTGGACCTGTGCACGCTGCCCGGCAAGACCGGCGACACGATGTACGTGCTCGACGCCAAGGGCAAAGTCACCGTCATCGACGAGACCGGCGTCATCTCCAATAGCTGGAAGATCCCGCAAGAAACAGGGATCATCCCCGGAGCCGGCGGCGAGGGCTTCATCGAGATCGTCAAGGGCGCCGTCGTTGTCATCTGGGGCAACGAGGGCTGGACATACTCGGCGATCGGCGAAGAGCAGGGCCACTTCGAGCTCGAGGACGGGTCTCCCACGGGCGCAGTACCGATCAAGAACAAGATCGGTCTGATCTATGGCGACAAGTTGGTCCAGTACAGTCTGGATGGCTACCGTCATGGCGACCTGATGACCGGCGCTATGGGCAAGGGTTTTGAGGCCTGGGACGTGACCCTCGACGAAGAGGGCAAGTTGTGGGCCGTGACCGACAAGGCGACGCTTGTGAAGTTCAAGAAGCCTGGCAAGGTCGCTTTCGAAGTCCGTTTCGCCGAGTTCTCAATCGACGCACCGCGCATCGATGTCTACGATGGGTTCGCGTTCGTCACCAATGGCGACAAGATCACCAAGGTCGATGCCGAGTTGCTCAACGCCGAGCAAACGCTCGCTGCCGCAGAGGCGGGAGAGTAGTTGCTCTGGCTGATCAGCCTGATCTGGGCCTGCGGCGGGGTCGAACCGATCGCGCCTGACCCAACGCCGGAGCCGCCTCCGTTGCCCGCGGCACAGGTGGCCGCGTGCAACCCGGCCGTGAAGTTTGTAGTGCCGACAAACCAACACAAGACGCCGAGGCCCGCCGCTGTGACGCCGCAGCTGGCAAAGACGAGGAAGATCCTCGAGACGGTCGTTCGTGACCACGGTCGAGACCCGGCAAACCCGTGGGCGATCGGTCATGCAATGCTGGCCTTGGGCCCAGATGTGGAGCTCACCAATGGCAAGGTCGCGACGGATTGGCTCTTCGAGGAGTACGCCCAGGTGCGTCAGCTCGAAGGTGACGACGGAATTGCGTTTCCATCTAAGCGCGGGAACATCCGCATCGAGCCGCACACGGATCTGATCTTGAAGGCTCTCACCGAGACTGGCGTGGCCCACGAGCGCAAGGTCATGGTGGATGGCAAGCCCTTCACGGTGGGGGATCTCTACCGGGGCAGCTTGTGTCGCGCCTGGGTCGAGGGCAGCAATACGGCGTTCCAGAGCTGGAACGACACCCCATGGGCCTTACAGGGACTGGCTACCTGGGCTCCGCCTGACCTCAGCTGGAATGCCGACGGGGGCCACGCGATGACCCTGGATGACTTCACTCACGCCGCCGTCGACAAGCTTCGCGCCGAGACCGCATTCATGAGAGATGCCATGGCGATGGGCGAGGCGGTTCAGAAGAAGAAGCAGGGCATTTTCGCCTACACCTGCGGCGGGACCCACCTGGTCCAGGGAGCGGCCTACGCAGTCGCCCGCGGTTTTGGAGAACCGGAGGATCGAAAGCGTCTCGCGAAAGAAGTCGAGGTGATGTTCTGGCGCCTTGACGTGGAGCTCGACATTTACGATCAGGCGCTTGTACAGGCGCCGGAGTACACCGTCATCCTCCTCGAGCAGCGGCTGAAGTTCCTCGGACACTTCTTGGAGACGCAGCACAAGCTGGCCGCGGAAGGGCTATATACGCCGGATGACGCGCAGCAGGCGAAGCTGGAGAGGGCTCTCACCGAGCTGATCGCCACAGTCGGAAAGCTGGAGCAAGCCAAGGTCTTTGGAAACCTCAGGCAACTGCTTCCGAAACAGGAGCAGATGTACCTCGACTTCGTCGGGGATGCCGCTCACGCGATTCGCGGTATCGATTTGGCAACCGGAAAAGGCACGGTCGCCCTCTGATTTCGTTCGCGGTCGGCGCCCAAACCGGAGGAAATAGCGCTTGCGCCCTCCGGTTTGAGTGTCGACTGTGAATGGAATCGAAAGCCAACCGGAGCGAAGCGTAGGGCGGAGGCCGATTTGTCGGCCGGAGTAACGGACCTCAGGATCGATCGAGAGCCTGGTTGGCCGTATAGGTCGCCACGTTGACAATGCTCTGCACTGTCCCGCCGACCGGGATTACGCTCACTGGCGCATGAGCGCCTGCCAACAGTGGCCCTACAGTCTCTGAGCCCGCCAACTGCTCGAGCAATTTGTACGCGATGTTTCCCGCCGTCAGATCTGGAAACACCAATACATTTGCGGGTCCTGTCAGCGTCGAAAACTCGAAACCCTCCTGCAGAAGAGACCAGTTTACGGCGGTGTCTGCTTGCATCTCGCCGTCGACTTCCAGGTCTGGCCATCGCTCGCGAATGATCTTCACCGCCTTGCGAACTTTTGCGACTTGGGCATCTCGTCGGTGCTCCCCGAAATCCGAGTAGCTGAGCATGGCGACTCGCGGTTGTTGCCCAAAGGCTTCGGCTACACGGGCGGTGTTCATCGCGATCTCCGCCAGAGTGTCCGGATCGGGATCGATGTTGACCGTACAGTCTCCAAAGAACAGCTTCCGCTCCTTGAACAGCATGGCGTACACGCCGGAAACCACTCCAGATCGGCTGTCCGTGCCCAGGCATCGAAGCGCCGGGCGCAGTGTATGTTTGTAGGGCCGATCGGGGCCGCCAACCATGCCATCTGCGAGTCCCTCTCGGACCATCATCGACGCATAGTAGATAGGATCCTGCAACACGGCCTTTGCCGCATTGCGGGTCACGCCCTTGCGTTGGCGCAGCTTCCAGAACGCCTGGGCGAGCGCTTCGAAAGCCTCACCCCGACCGTGTTCCTGAAGCTCCACGCCCTTCAGGTCGATGCGTAGATCCTCCGCGCGCATTCGGATCTTCCACTCAGCTCCTAGAAGGACGGGCACGCACAGGCCGTCGTCGGCCAGAATCTGTGCGGCGCGGAGAACTTGTCGATTTGCGCCATCGGGGAAGACAATCCGTCTAGATTCGTTTGCCTGCGCACGCCGAATCAGCGGATGCATGAGCCCTCGAGAACGCTCGACGAGCGTGTGAAGCCACTCACGGTAGGCATCGAGGTCCTTGATGGGCTCACGCGCGACACCGGACTCTGCCGCCGCTTCTGCAACGGCCGGGGCCACCCAGAGCAACACCCGCGGGTCGAACGGCTTGGGGATGATGTACTCGATGCCGAATGACATCTTCTTTGCGCCGTATGCCCGAAGTACGCTGTCGGGTACGTCCTCTTTGGCCAGCGCGGCCAGGGACCGCGTTGCCGCAACCTTCATGGCCTCGGTGATCTTCCGCGCCCGACAGTCGAGGGCACCCCGAAAGACGAACGGGAACCCGAGTACGTTGTTGACCTGGTTGGGATGATCAGACCGTCCCGTGGCGATGACCGCGTCGGGGCGAGCGGCCTTGGCGTCGGCGTACGGGATCTCTGGATCCGGATTGGCCATCGCAAAGATCAACGGGCGATCGGCCATCGACTTCACCATCTCCGGCTTGAGTACACCGCCCACTGACAATCCAACGAACACGTCCGCGCCGACGAGGGCCTCGGTCAGGTTGTGCACATCTCTGTCGGTGGCGAATTCCTCCTTGGCCGAGTTCAGCGTGCCGCGATCCCTGCGAATGACGCCCTTGCTGTCGCATACCACCACGTTCTCGCGATGTACTCCCAGAGAGATGTACAACCTGGCGCACGCCAGGGCTGCGGCACCAGCGCCTGAGAAGACGACCTGAATCGAGGAGAGGTCTCGCTGGGTGAGGTCTACGGCATTCAGGAGGGCTGCGGCCGAGATGATGGCTGTGCCGTGTTGGTCGTCGTGAAAAACCGGTATGTCGAGAGCCTCCTGCAATCTACGCTCGATCTCGAAGCACTCCGGCGCTTTGATGTCCTCGAGGTTGATACCGCCAAACGTTGGCGCGATCGCCTTCACGATCGCCACGATCTCGTCCGCCGTGGTGGCGTCCAGTTCGATGTCGAACACGTCGATGTCAGCGAACTTCTTGAACAGATTGGCTTTGCCTTCCATCACTGGTTTACCGGCTTCAGGGCCAATATTTCCCAGGCCCAGAACTGCCGTCCCGTTGGTGACCACGGCAACCAGGTTGCCCTTGGCTGTGTATTTGTACACGTCGTCGGGGTCTTTGTGGATCGCCATGCAGGGCACCGCGACGCCCGGCGTGTAGGCAAGTGACAGATGACGTTGGGTGCTGAGGGGCTTGGTAGCCACCACCTCGATCTTTCCGCGGCGACCGTTGAAGTGGTAGTCCAACGGTGCATTTTTCTCGCTCATTCATCCTCCGCGACGGAATCGTATTACATCTGACCTGTTCGAGGCGATCAGGAGATCGCCGGCGGTTCGCCGCGGGAGGAAAGTCCGAGCTCCATAGGACAGGGTGCCGGCTAACGGCCGGTCGGGGTGACCCGAAGGAAAGCGCAACAGAGAGTAGACCGCCAGCTCCATTGAATTGGAGTCGGTAAGGGTGAAAGGGTGCGGTAAGAGCGCACCGGCATCCCTGGTGACAGGGGTGGCCAGGCAAGCCCCACCCGGAGCAAGACCAAATAGAGAAGCGCTCGAGGGTTGTTCGCCCGATGCTTCCGGGTTGGTTGCTCGAGGCTGTCGGCAACGGCAGCCCTAGATGAATGATCACCGCCTTCATCCCGGCAACGGGGTGGGGGAGACAAGACTCGGCTTACGAGAACCTCGAACCGCCGCATCGATCGAAAGGTCGGTGCGGCGTCCTTTCCGTTCGCGGTCGGCGCCCAAACCGGCGAAAAAAAGCGCTTGCGCCCGACGGTTTGAGTGTCGGCCGTGATCGGAATTGAAAGCCAGCCGGAGCGAAGCGTAGGGCGGAGGCCGATTTATCGGCCGGAGTAATGGATCTCAAACGCCCAGGGGTAGCGGCCAGTCGGTTTCGAGAACCAGCCAGCGCTTGCACCCTCGGCAGGTCTTGATCAGGCCGCGCTTCAGATCGGCCAGCTCCTGGCGTTGCAGGACGATTTGACAGCCGTCGCAGGCCCCTTTGTAGATAGGCGCGACCGAATACTTCTTGCGACGCAGGAGGTTGTTGTACTTGTGGTGGAATTCGCGATCCACTCTGCCCCAAGCGAGCTCCCGCTCGGCCACGATCTCCTGCCATTCCCGGTTGTGGTCAGCAATTTCGGCGCGGGTTTCCGCTTTGACGACTGTCAGTCCCTGCTCCGTGTCCGCCACACCTGCGGTTGCCTGGGCAACGTCCTCGTCGAGGGAATCGTGGGTCTCCATCGCCTCGAGGATCAGCGTTTCCGTGTCATCGAGGATCTGGTCGCACTGAGAGACTTGCTTCTCGGCGGCGGTAAAGTCTCCGACGCCACTCTCGAGGATGCGGATCGCAGACGCCCGGCGCTCCCGATAGAGGTGGAGCTTGCGTTGGTAGCCGTGCTCCTCCTTCTTGGTCACCGACAGAGCGTCGGCCTTGGCTTGCAGGTGTGTGGCGGCTCTCTTGGCGTGCGCGTCGGTGTCGGCAAGGCGCTTTTCGGCCTTCTTGATGGCGGTATCGAGCCTCTGGAGGCGCCGGTCGAATATGGCGACTTCGAGAAGCGCTTCTAGATCAGTGTTCATGGCAGTCCACGTAACAAGATTGGCGCCACGGCGGCACCCGGAGCGAAGTCCAGGGCGGAAGCCCATTTTTTGGAGTAGTAGAATAGGCCCACCAGGACTCGAACCTGGGACCCTCCGGTTATGAGCCGGGTGCTCTGACCAACTGAGCTATGAGCCCTTGGATCTCAGGCTTCTATGAAGCTTCGCAGCCGCTTGCTGCGCGACGGGTGGCGGAGCTTACGGAGTGCCTTCGCCTCGATCTGGCGAATCCGCTCTCGGGTGACCTCGAAGTCCTGACCCACCTCTTCGAGGGTGTGGTCATGGGCCTGGCCGATGCCGAAGCGAAGGCGCAGCACGCGCTCCTCACGAGAGGTCAGCGTTGCCAACACCTTGCGGGTGGCCTCGGTGAGGGACGCATTCACAATGCTCTCGGCGGGTGACAGCGTGGCCTTGTCTTCGATGAAGTCGCCGAGATGGCTGTCTTCTTCTTCGCCGATCGGCGTCTCGAGGCTGATGGGCTCTTTTGCAATCTTGAGGATTCGATGAACCTTGTCGACCGGCATCTCCATCTTGTCGGCGATTTCGTCCGGGCGCGGCTCGCGAGCGAGCTCCTGCTGCAGGTGGCGCTGGGTACGGATCAGCTTGTTGATGGTCTCGATCATGTGGACCGGGATGCGAATGGTACGCGCCTGGTCGGCGATTGCACGTGTGATCGCTTGGCGAATCCACCATGTCGCGTAGGTGGAGAACTTGTAGCCCCGTCGGTACTCGAATTTCTCCACGGCCTTCATGAGGCCGATGTTGCCCTCTTGGATGAGGTCGAGGAATTGAAGTCCGCGGTTGGTGTACTTCTTCGCGATGGAGACCACGAGGCGCAGGTTGGCCTCGACCAGCTCGCACTTGGCCTGCTCGGCAAGGGCACCGCCCCGCTTCAGCTCGAGCGCCGAGATGTGCAGGCGGTCACGAGTCATGCCACTGGACTTCTCGATCTTGCGGATCTTGCGCAACTCGCGGCGAACGCGACTGTCGAATTCCTTCCAGCGGTCTTCGGGGATACCGGTTCGGAGGATGACCTCTTGCCCGGCCGTGTCGAGGTTGCGGCGAACTTTGCGGATCGAGGGCCGGAGCTCTTTGACGGGCAGGCGCGCATCGCGGGCGACCAGCTCGATCTCTTTTTCGGCGCGCGCAATCTGAACCCAGGAGGCCTGGATACGCACGGAGATGACCGCGATCTGCTTCTTGGTCAACTCGAGGTTGTCCATGATGGCGTACAGATCGTCCTCGAGGTCGAGGACATGTTCCTCGAGTTCGAGCGTCTTCTTGCGACTCTTGGCCTTCGATAAATCGTCGCGAGCCCGCAGCAGCGCGGCGTTGGCAATGAGCGCCGTGCCACGGATGCTGGCCAGGGAACCGCCGTTGCCGGTCTTGGTCGCCCGTGGGCGCTTGCCCGACTTCACGGCCTTGGCGATGCGCTCCCGCTCTTCGGCGATGAGGTCGTCGATATAGGCCACGGCCACGGTTGAGGTCAGAGCGATGCGCTTGACGGTGTATTCGCCGTCCTCGATGCGCTTCGCAATCTCGATCTCTCCCTCTCGGGAGAGAAGCGAGACGGAGCCCATCTTTCGCAGATAGACGCGGACCGGGTCGTTGGACCGAGTGTTGTCGCTCGACTTTTCGTCGCGGTTGGTCCCGCGGCGCTCAGCTTCGGCGCGCTTGCGGGCTTGGTTGACGATTTCGATGTCCATGTCTGAGAACATGATCATCACATCGTCGAGGCGGTCGCTAGAGATCAGGTGGGTCGGCAGGTGATTGTTCATCTCCTCGTAGGTGACATACCCACGTTGCTTCCCGATGTTGATCAGCTGTTGGACTTCTGGCTGAGTGAGGTCCTTCGGCAGAGTCATGGACGTGATCGCTCCTCTAAATGTGGGGGGCCCCATGCCTGTCTGTGAGTCGAGATCGTGGCGCTATCGAGGCCGCGATCATTGTGGTACACAGCAGGAATCGCAGGAATCTCCTGGCACTACAGGGACCCTGCCGGACTAACAGGCGATCCTCTGGGTCGCCAATCATCCGCGCGGATCTTTCCCTTCTGAAGCCGGTCTTCGCGGGTGCATCAACAGGATGCACTGTTCCACGTTTCCTTCGGAAAGGGACTGTTCAAGCTGTCTTTCGAGCAAAATCAGCGCCGTCTTTTCGGCAGTCGCGGCGCGCAGCTGGGACAGATCGCCTTCTCTGCCAGCCCGCCCCGCGTCGTCGGTCAACGCCCGCAAACGCGCTGCCCGCCGGGGGCCACCCAACCTGGCGAGGATGTCGCACATGGCAATTGCGGCGTCCTTTTCGGTGTAGAGCCTGTCGCGTGCGACAACTGCGGCGATGGTTCTGGAGACGCCGTCATCGGCCATGTCTGGCAGAATGCCAGCGACCGGCTCTCCAGAGACCAGCCGCGCAACAGCGGGCAGGATCGGTGTGTGTCCATCCAGGATGTGGGGGTCGGTCCGACGGAGCACGTCGACGGTTTGGTCGTATCGATGCACGAGTAGCCACAGCAGGTGACTCACGTCTCGGTGGGGTTTCCAGCCGGATGGTTGGGGCGCGATCGGCTTCTCCTTCTCGGTGACTCTCTGCGCAGCCTGAGCCAGACGCCTCCGGAATGACTCCTCGCGGATGTTCAACCTGGCGGCGACCTTGCTCACCAAAAGGTCAGGTGCGTTGGTCATCATCGGCAAGAGCTCCTCGGCGACTCGTTCCCGGCTCATGACATCGACTCGACCGGCGATCTTCCGTCGGACCACCCACTCAAGCATCGACTCCCGCTGGTCGATTGCCGCCTCCATGGCCTCGGCACCGTTGTCACGTATGAAGTCGTCCGGATCCTTGGCCCCTGGGAGCTCGAGCCGCCACGCCTGGATTGCCGCCTGCATGAACATGGGCAGTGTCTTTTCGGCGGCACGCTGACCGGCTTCATCGGCGTCCATCAGCATGATCACGTTGCGCGTCATGCGCCGGATCCGCTCCAGGTGTTCGGCTGTCAGTGACGTCCCGCACGTCGCAATGGCTTCGGGAAAGCCCGCCTGGTGCAAGGACAACACGTCGAAATAGCCCTCGACGACCAACACGCGGTCGGATCTCTGGATGCCGGCGCGCGCCGTATACATTCCGTAGAGGACCCGCGATTTCTGGTAGAGACGCGTCTCAGGGCTGTTGATGTACTTGGGGCCATCGCCTTCGAGGACCCGACCGCCGAAGCCGATCACGCGCCCGCGATCGTCCCGGATGGGGATCATCAAGCGCCCGCGGAATGTGTCGTAGATGCGATCACTCTTGGTGCTTCGTCGACCCAGGCCCGCCTCCAAGACCAACTCCTGGTTGAAGCCCTTGCTGTGCATCATGTCTACGAGGTGCGTCCACCCCTCGGGTGTGTACCCCAACCGCCCGGCCTTCGCCGTGTCCTGACTCATCTGTCGGTTGTGTAGGTAGTCCCGGGCGATTTGGCCGTCGGGTCGTGTCCACAAGTAGGCCTCGAAGTACTTGGCCGCCTCTTCGAGCACGTCGTACAGGGTCGCCCGCTTCTGCAGGTCTTTCCGCTCTGACGGCGTGAGTTCTCGCTCTTCGATGGTGACGCCGGCGGGTCCAGCGAGTTCTTTGATCGACTCGATGAAGGACAGCCCTTCGAGCTGCATCAGAAAGCGGAACACGTCGCCGCTGGTCTGACACCCGAAGCAGTGGAAGATCCCCTTGCCTGGAATCACATTGAACGAGGGCGTCTTTTCCTGGTGAAAGGGGCACAACCCGACGTAATTCCCACCCCTGCGAGTGAGGGTCACGTGCCGTTTGACAACCTCGACGATGTCGGTGCGATCGCGAATGGCGTCGACGACCTCACGCGGGATGCGACCCACCTGACCTCCCCGGGTTTTCTAACCCGGGGATCACGGCATCCATGACCCCATCCACCGGATTGAGCTCCGATGTTGAATGGAGATCAGGCGCTCTTCACTTCGCGAATGTGCAAGCTGCGGTGCATGGCGTCACGGTCGGTGACTGCATCGTCGATTCGCCCGATGATCGCGCCAACTCCGGTGAGTTTTCCAACCAGATCCTCGTAACCGCGGTCGAGATGGTAGATGCGCAGAACTTCGGTCAGACCTTCCGAAACGAGACCAGCGATGACCAGGGCGGCGGACGCTCTTAGATCTGAAGCCATGACGGACGCCGCCGTGAGTGACGTGCCATCGATGTCGATGGTGTTGCCGTTCTCGGCGATCTCGGCACCCATGCGTCGCAGCTCGGCCACGTGCATGAATCGGTTCTCGAAGATGGTCTCCGTCACCTTCGAGGAACCGTTCGCGATGCAAGCCAACGTGGTGAGTTGCGCCTGCATGTCGGTCGGAAAGCCAGGATAGGGCTCGGTCTCGAGGTCGATTGGCTTCAGCGGCCCGTCTGCTTTGCAGCGAATCGTCGTGGCAGTGGTCTCGATTTCGCAGCCCATGGCGGCCAGTTTGACCAGCACGTCTTCGAGCAGGGCGGGATCGGTGTCGGTCACCGTGATGTCTCCACCCGTGGCGGCCGCTGCGCAGAGGTAGGTTCCCGTCTCGATGCGGTCGGGGAGTATTCGATAAGGCCTCGATGCTGGTGACAACCTCGAGACGCCCTCGATGGTGATTGTCGAGGTCCCGGCGCCGCTGATGCGGGCGCCCAGGGAGATGAGAAAGTCCGCCAGGTCGACGATTTCAGGTTCGCGTGCGGCGTTGGAGATGCGGGTGATCCCTCTGGCGAGGACCGCTGCCATGAGGATGTTCTCGGTTCCTGTCACCGTGGGCATGTCCAGGGCGATGTCGGCGCCGCGGAGATCTCCGACGACTCCGTGGATGTATCCGCCTTCGAGGCGGAACCTGCAGCCGAGGGCCTCGAGACCACGCAGATGCTGATCGATAGGGCGCGTTCCGATGGCACAGCCGCCCGGCAGGGAGACTTTGGCTTCGCCGCAGCGACCGAGGAGCGGTCCGAGGACCAGGACAGAGGCGCGCATGCGCCGCACCACGTCGTACGGGGCCTCGCAGAACGCGATGCGTGTGGTGTCGACACGCAGGTGCGAGAGACCGTTGCTTTCGGCCGGGTCCTGGTACAAGCTGGGGCACCCAATTCGCCCCAGAAGCGACAGCGTATGCGACACATCGGCGAGCGCCGGAACGTTCGTCAGCCGGTGTTCGCCCGGTGCAAGCAGGGTGGCGATGAGTATGGGGAGGGCGGCGTTCTTGGCGCCCGAGCACCGGATGGAGCCCTCGAGGCGCTGTCCGCCTTCGATGATGATCTTTTCCATGGGGGCCTCTTGTACCACTTGTGACCGGATTCGGCCCGTGGCTGGGTAGGAAGGATGGTGAGGTGGGGTGCAGAATGCGTGCCAGGCGGGGATGCCCGGCGGGGAGGGGCTTCATTATCTCACACTCAACCCTTGGCGGTCTTCTCCCAGTCCGCGTTCGGGTGGTCCAGTGCCCACCCAATGCGTTTGACCATTCCGCGGAGAGCCTCTGTGTGTCGTCGACTGATCTGGGCCCGCTGCAGCGCTTGGCGCGCGGTGAGGACGACTTTGTCCGGTCGGGTTCCACGCAGATATCCAACGCGTTCGAGCAGGCCGAGTAACTCCATTACGGCCGGTTCGACCTGTGTAAGATCAGCGGGGTCGTCGCGCGCACTCTTGGTGGAGACCCCTGCGGTCGTGTTCGTGCCACGGCTGCCGCCCAGGGTGCGTCCCGAAGCGATCAGGCCCCGCTCACGCCCGCCCTCGAACAAGGCGTGGCAGACGATCAAGACGGCCTGAGCCAGATTCAGACTCGCGTGTTCGGGCGTCGGAATGCGCAACAATGCGGCGCATCGGTTTACATCCGTGGTCGCCAATCCGAAGTCTTCGCGACCAAAGAGGATGCCGGTGACCTGGCTCGGCTCGGATTTGTAGACTTTGCGCACCAGTTCAGCGGGCTCCATCACCGGCTGACGCTGTTTGCGGTGTCTGGCCGTCGATGCGACGGCGAAAGTCACGTCCTGCAACGCCTCCTCGACGGTCGCTACGTGGCGGATGCTCGAGAGAAGATCGTCACAACCCGGCGCCATCCACCTCGCTGTTTCCGGATCCCAGGCGGGTGGATTGACGAGGGTGAGGCGACTGAGCCCCATATTCTTCATCGCGCGCGCTGTGGCGCCGACGTTGCCAGGATGTTGCGGCTCGACGAGGATGATGACGATGCGCTCTGCCAAGAGCGCTGCAGCGTCGGAGCTACTTGCCACCTATTCCGAACCAGGACAGAATCCAGGCGAAGAAACCTTGCTTTTCGGGCTCGGTGGCAGGGAGCTGAGCCGTATCGGGTGTCGACGACCCTTCCTGTTGCTGTTGCTGTTGCTGACCGCTCACCGGCATGTCGAGCGCCATCGGATTGTCCGTGTTCGTCGGACCTCCGAAAGAGGGTTTAGCGGTGAGTGACGGTCCAACCGGCGCCAGTGGCGGCGGGGCGGCGGCCTCTTCCTTCTTCTTCTTCTTCTTCTTCTTCTTCTTTTTGCGTCGCGGTTGGCTGTCGTCCTTGCCGAGCTTCAGGCGCGACTCGACGAGCTGGCCAGTGTCGATGTCGCGGGCGGTGAGGTTGAGGATGCCCTCGGAGTCGATGTGGAACGTCACCTCGATCTTTACCTGGCCCTTCGGGGCTTCGCGGAGACCGGAGAAGACGAACGTTCCGAGAAGCTCGTTCTCGGCGACCATTTTTGACTCGCCCTGGTAGATGCGAAGCATGATCGATCGCTGGTTCGTCTTCGACGTCGTCAGCGTTCTGGTCTTGTAGTCGGGCAGCGGCTGGTTCTTGGCGAACAGCACGTGCATCGTGCCATCGACTTTGTTGATGCCGATGGCCATCGGCAGCACGTCCAGCAGGGTCATGTCCTGGGGGCCGGCCTTCGAACTCAGCGAGTGGGCCATGATCGCCGCGCCAATGGCGACTGCTTCGTCCGGATGCACCTTCTGGGAAGGGGGCTTTCCGACGAAGGCCGCGACCTTGCTGCGGACGAGGGGCATGCGAGACTGGCCGCCGACCAAGAGCATCTCGTCGATGGCCTCGCGCGTCGAATTCGCCTCTTGCAGGATTCGCTCACAGGTGGCGATGGATCGGTCGACGAGATCTTCGGTCAACTTCTCGAGCTGTCCGCGGGCCACATTGATGTTCAGGTCGAGGGGATTGCCCTCTTCGTCGTCGCAGATGTCCTTGAGGAAGATGTCGGTCGCCTCGTCGGTGGACAGCCGAATCTTGGCGTCCTCGGATGCTGCGCGGATGCGGGTGACGGCGCGTCGGTCATAGGAGACATCGACGTCGTACTCGTCGACGAATGTCTGCAGCACCCATTGCATCAGTCTGTCGTCGAAATCGACGCCACCAAGGAATGTGTCGCCGCCCGTCGCGATGACCTCGAAGATCTTGTCCTTGATGTCGATGATTGAGATGTCGAACGTACCGCCGCCGAGGTCGTAGATCGCCACGCGCTGGTTGAGCGTGCGGCCGAGACCGTAGGCCAGGGCTGCCGCTGTCGGTTCGTTCAGAACCCGCAGAACCTTGAGCCCAGCTAGCTTACCGGCCGAGCGAACAGCCTGGCGCTGCCGATCATTGAAGTAGGCAGGTACCGTGATGACGGCCTGGTCGACTTCTTGATCGAGAACGTCCTCGGCACTCTCTTTGATGCGCCGAAGAATCGCCGCCGAGATCTGTTCGAGAGTGAAGACCTGGTCGGCAACCTTGATGAGCACCTCTGAGGACTCGCCTTCGACGAGCTCGTAGGTGAACACCTGTTGCATCTTCTCCATCGCCTTTCCGCCGAAGGATCGGCCGATAAGTCGCTTTGAAGCTGCAATTGTGTGCTCTGGATTCTGCTCTTGCTGATCCAGTGCTTCGCTGCCGACGAGTCGGTTGCCCTTCTTGTCGATGGCAAACATCGACGGAATGGTCCTGGACCCGTCCCGGTACGTAATGACCTGTGGTTTGCCGTTCGCAACGTAAGCACAACACGAATTGGTTGTACCCAGGTCGATCCCGATCGCCTTACCCATGTATAGCTGCCTTCCCACGCCGTTGGGTGTTGCTCGGAATAGCACGTACCGAAAAGGTGGGTCAACGTTTCGGGCCATCCGTTCGGACTCGCTGAACTCGGGTTAGGGTTGAAAGTACGCACCGTAAGCCTGTCAACAGTGATGGGGAGAGTGGATGGGTGACAAGGGATCGGGACTCGCAGCGCGCTTCCGAAGAGCAGTCCAGGCGAGAGAAAAGGCGCATCAGCGCGAAGACGAGCGCAAGGAACGGCGTCGGAAAGAGGCTGTCGATGCCAGACGCGCCCTTTTTTCGCGTCTGGCCGACTTCGCTACCGAGGCCGGATTCCTCGAAGTTCGGAACGATCCGGATGGCGTGACGCTTCGGTTCGAAGATCGCTACCTGCACTTCGCGCCGCAGGGCAAGCTCGACAAAGTCCGGGTCGAGTTCGAGGGCATGGGTGACGAGGCGCACCAGCTCTACCGAGAAGAGCACCTCGGGGACAAGTGGGTTTGGTCGGCCACACGCGGCCGCAGAGAGGACCTGAAGCCCTTCTGGGACGAGGGCCTGGAGGCACTCCTGATTCGCGCTCTCGACCTGCCTGAGCCCGATGATTTCGACGACGAGGGCGACGGCTCTGATCGGGGCCGCAGCCTCTAGGTTCCGCTGGGGGCGGTTGGGTGGCTATGCAGAGTCCACCGTCAGCCGCACCGTTTGGATGGCGCGGTCGCTCGCCACCTCGACGTGGAAGACGAACCGACCGATGCGGATCTCTTCTCCAGGCTCGGGGATCCGTCCGATTGTGGTGAGGATCAGCCCAGCGACCGTCTCGAAGTCGCCGTCCGGGAAGGGGTGACCAATGGTCTCGGAGAGCTCGTCGATCTCGGTTCGCGCCGGGACCCGCCAGTCGCGTCTGCCCAGTCGGCGGACGCGGGGCCCAGCGCGATCGCGCTCATCGCGAATTTCGCCGACCAGTTCCTCGAGGAGATCCTCCATGGTCACCAATCCAACCGATCCGCCATATTCGTCCACAACCACAGCCAGGTGCGCTGGGCCCGAACGCATCTCCTGAAGGAGCTCGTCCAGCGGCTTGACCTCGGGAACGAACGTCACGGGTTCAGCGCAACCGGCTACGGGGAGCGAGGTGTCCTCACAGAAGAGCAGAGCGCGATGGTCGACCACGCCGATGATGTTGTCGATGCGTTCTCGATAGACAGGCAGCCGCGAGTGGCCATACCGGAGCACGATTTCCGTCGCTTCAGCGACGGTGGCGCTCTCCTCGACCGCGAGCACGTCCACCAGCGGAGTCATGCAGGACTCGGCGACCGCGTCGTTCATTGCAAACAGATTGCGGATCAGCTTCTTGTCCTCCGGATCGATTCCGCCGTCCTTGTTGGCGAGAAGATCCACCACGTCCTGTCGACTCACCTGATGATCGTCGTCGTCGCCGATGCGTTCCAGGAGCCGATTCCACGCGCTCACCACCAGCAGGAAGGGGGTGAACAACCATTGGATCAATCCAAGGGGTCTCGCGACGAATGGAGACCACGTGTCGGCGTAGTGGCCGAGAACCGTCTTGGGAACGGCCTCTCCGAAGGTCAGCGCGATGGGCGCGAAGACGGCGGTCGCCACCCACTGCGCCGATACGCCATTCGTCGCGAGCATGGTTGCAACCAGGGTGGCGCCGGTCACCAGCGAGACGTTGGTTCCGATCAGGCATGTGCCCAGGAGCCTGTCGTCCTCCTTCAGGAGGTCGAGAGCGAGGCCTGCGCCGGCACTGCCCGACTCGGCGGCGGCCTGCAGCTTGACCTTGTTCGCGCTGACCAGAGCCATCTCAGAGCCCGAGAAAAAGGCCTGACTGGCCACGCAGAGCGCGATCAGCGGAATCCCGAGGCCCCAGGTCACGACACTTCCTTTTGTGCGGTGAAGCCGGTGACGCGCAGGGCGTGGATTCGGCGACCCTCCATTTCGGCGACGATGAACTTGTGAGAACCAAGGGTGATCGCGTCTCCTCGCTTCGGGAGGCGGCCGAATTCGTGAAAGACGAAACCCCCGACGGTGTGGTAGTCGCCCTCCGGTAGTTCAATGCCGGTTTCTTCCGTGAAATCCTCGATGTCCATTGCAGCCTTGACGGTCAGCGCGGTCGGGCTGATGCGGGCGATCTCGCTGTCCTCGGTGTCGTGCTCGAGCTCGCCAACCAGCTCGTCGAGAAGGTCGTCGAGGGTGACCAGGCCCGTCAGGGTGCCGTGTTCGTCGACCACCAACGCCATGTGGAAGCGTCGCTTAAGGAACTCCTTCAACATCGCGTCGGCGGGCTTGGAGGCGGGCACGAAGGTGGCAGGGAGAAGGATCGAGCGCAGCTGACGTGGTCCGGCGAGAGGCGACTCTCTGTGTTTGAGGAGGTCTTTCAGGAGCAGGACGCCGACAATATTGTCAGGTTGATCAGCGTACATCGGGATTCGAGAGTGCTCCATCTCGCGGCACTTCTTCAGCAGTTCGTCCCAGGAGAGATCGGTTGGCAGACTCTCGATGTCGGGGCGAGGCGTCATCACGCGTTCGATCGTGATTTCGTCGAACTCAAACACCGCCTCGATGATGTCGCGCTCCATCTGGTCGAATTCGCCGGCGGCTGCCCCTTCGCCAACCAGGACCATGAGTTCCTCTTCGGCGAGACCCTCTTCGGCCACCTCACCGCGCGCTCCGAATACCCTCGATATGCGATTGACTAGTTCCGAGAAAGCGAATCGTGGAATCCAGATCGTGTAGTAGAAGGCCGAGAGTGGCCAGACAGCCAGCTGGGACCAACGTCGGTTGAATCGGAAAGCGAGCACTTTCGGCGTGATTTCGGAGATCAACACCAGTAGCGGCGTGAGAAGCAGCACATTGATCCACGGCGCGTCTGGAATCACAAAGGCGATGAGTCCGGCCGTGGTTGCGGCCAGCGCCACATTCACAGTCTCGTTGCCGATGAGGATCGTGGGCAGGAGCTCGCGTTTGTTTCCGAGCATGTAGACGACCAATCGTCCGCTGCGCCCCCCGCGCGATAGCGCCTGGCGGTCCACCTGTTGCAGGGAGAACATCGCCGTCTCGGTCCCGGAGAAAAAGAAGGACAGCGCAAAGAGAGTGAGCATCGCTACGAAGGTCCACGGCGTGACCTCGAATGCACCGATTCCGCCACTGGCTATCATCGGTCGTCACCGAAATGGCGGAACGACGGTTCTGGCCAGACCTCTGCCCCAAGACCGAGACCGGACCCGCCGGTCAAGTTGCCGATGGCTGTGACCTGGACGCCCGACGACGCGGCGAGCCGCTGGATATTGGCCGAGGCGTCTGGCGAACTCGCGAACAAGAGCTCGTAGTCCTCTCCGCCTCCAACCATTAGACGAAGCTGATCGGGGCGTCCGCGCAGGCTGACCGGTGCAGGTAGGGCGTCCGGATCGACCTGGGCGCCACACCCGGATGCCACACACAGCCGCGGCAGGTCGGCTGCGAGGCCGTCCGACAAGTCCATCATGGCGCTTGGAAGTCCAGCCCTGGCGAGGGCCAGAGCGAAAGACACCGGTGGCTGTGGACGACGGAGGTGGGCCAGCGCTGCGAGTGGGGGATCGGCCAGAATCCAACCGGCACCCGCGAGGCCAAGTTGACCGGTGACCCACAGGACGTCCCCGGGTGCACCACCGTCTCTGCGAATGGGGTCGGCAACGCAACCTCCGCCCATAGTGATGGTCGCAATCCGCGGTCCGGGGCTACCGGTAGTGTCGCCACCGATGAGAGAAACGGAGAACTGCTCCGCAGCTTGGCCAAGGCCGATGCCGAAGTCCTCGACCCAGGACGGAGACGTTAGGGCGGGCACTGAGAGGCAGAGAACCATCCAGGTAGGCGTGGCGCCCATCGCGGCGAGATCGCTCGCCGAGACCGCCACTGCCTTGAAGCCGACATCTGCCGCCGAGAGGCGGTCGTCGAAATGCACGCCCTCGACCAAGGTGTCTGCCGTAATCGCGGTGCCATCTGGGAGAACGGCGGCGTCATCACCGGGCGGGACCATCAGTGGAGTTCTGACCGGGGCGGAGCGGAGTACGCTGGCGATGTAGCGTCGTTCACGATCTGCTGGGCGCGATGGATCGGGTTCCGGTGGTGGAGGTTCCAAGTTCGAGATTCTAGCGGGGTTCTTCGGGTGGGGGAAGTTCACTGCGCGGTATGATGCCATCTTTGGTGATAGTCAGGATCATCATCGCCCTGCTTGAACGCCGGGTCTCGGGGTCGATCCCCGTCAATCCGGTCACGGTGTTGCCAGGCTTTGCTTCCAGAAGTGCGTCCCGTAGATCGCCTCGAGTCGCGGCATCACCACTCGTCGCCGAGGCCAGCAGTCGGCCCACATCTGCGGTTATTGCCTCTCTCGGGCTGGGCGTGCGTCCGTGTTCAGCGCGGAAGGCTTCAATGAAGGCGGCGATGTCCGGCGGCGGCGTCCACGGAGGTTCGTCGGCGACGGTCTCGAGAAGGAAGGCGTCCGTGAAGTAGCCGCCGCGCGCGTAGGGGCCTCCAGTTCCGACCAACTTTGGACTGTTCCATCCGGACAACCCGAGAACCGGAATGCTGGGACTCTCCTTGGTGGGCTGGAAGTCGCCCATCGGGAATTCCTCGTACGCCAGTGCCGCGCAGGCCAGGGGGACTCGAGAGGCCTTTTCCGGAAGGAATATGGCGTCGAAGTCCAGGACAGGTGGCAGGACGACGCTGCCGGGGTTGCCGCCCGCCTCTTTGGTCGCCCTCTTCAGATCGTAGAACTCCCGCGAACGGGCATCGTAGTCCTTGCGCCCTAGCGCTTTGGCCTCCTCCAGCATGTCCGTCGCCTTTGGGTCATAGAACTCGGTTGCCGCGACGGTGCCGCCTCGCTCGGTCACGGCCTCGGTGAAGATCTCGGTCGCCTGGGTGCCGTAGGGGCTCTGGGGCGCGAAGACGACAAACGATTTCATGCCCTCGGTGCCCATCACCTCGTCGAGGAGAGCGTCGACCTGGTCGCGGGCCGTCACCATTCCCTGAATGACCCACTGGAGCTCCGATGCATCGTCGAGGCCAGAAGACAGACTGATCATCGGCACGTGGAGCGCCTCAGCTGCGGCGACGACGGCCTCGGTCTCGTCGGTGAGAAGAGGGCCGACCATGGCGATCACGCCGTCGTCGATCACCGCTTTTTCGAGCGCGGCAACCGCGGTTTCAGGAGTTGCTCCCGAGTCGATGAAAGTCAGCTTGTTGTTGCCGCGGGCTTGCCGGTAGCCGAACTCGAGGGCCTGGCGGACCTGTCGGCCTACGGCCTCGTACTTACCGCTGAGGGGCAACAGGACTCCGATCTTGTCTGCACTCACCCGAGCACCGTCGATGCGTCGGATCAGGTATTCGGCCGCCTGTCGCTCGGGGGTGGCGGGTTTCGTTTCTGCCAGTGCCTTGTCGGCGTGTTTCTTTGCTTCGTCTTTGTGACCTTCGGACAACGCTTTTTCGGCCTTGTCGAAGTTCGAAGTGCCCGCGGAGAGACGGGGCGCCGAGACGGAATCCGGGTTCGACGCGAGGTCGGCCAGTGCCTCTTTGACGCGGTCCCACACCGCGGGATCCTCCTTGCCGTAACTCAGCGCTTTGCGGCTGTTCTGAGCGACTGCATCGGAGTCGTTTGCCTGTGCTGCGTCAATGGCGAGAACAAGATAGCGGTCGGCATTCTGCGTATCGAGAGCCGACTTTTCGTCGATGGCGTTCAGGACGGATAGCGTCCGGGCGTCGGCGCCACCTGAGGCTTGCACGAGGGCCAGCCCGAGCTTGGCGGCATCTGCGTCGATGCCTTTGTCGGTTTTCTGGAGGAGCTTCGAGAACCACTTGTGGGCCTGGTCGAGGTCATTGGAGAGTCGACGCTGCTCTCCCGCGTGCAAGATGATCGCGTCGACGTCTTTGGCGGATGGGCCGTCCGACAACGTGTTCTCCAGCAGGCTCACCGCCTTGGAGCGATCGGTGATCGCAAAGGCGAGGGCATCTTCGACCACTTCGGGGTTCTTTCGCTTTGCCGCGTCGGCGGCGGGAGAGGCGAAAACCAGTGCGAAGGCGACAAAAAGGGCGAAGAGCGGCCGGTTCATTGGCGGTCCTGCAGCGCGCGATCGAAGTCCGCGCGTCGGGGATGGGAGGTCGTGGGGAGGGAGGCGGCCCACTCGGAGAGCGAGTCGCGCTGAGCGTCGGTCAGCTTTTCGGGTACTTCGACGACGATCTGCAAGTGCAGGTCGCCTCGAGTTGTGCGACCCACACGGGGCAAGCCGCGGCTGGCGAGCCTGAGGATCTTTCCCGGGGGGCTGCCGGGTGGAATGCGAATCGACGTGGTTCCCTCGAGTGTGGGGACGGTGACGGTGGTGCCCAGACTGACCTCGGGGAAGGTGAGGGGGAGGTCGACCATCACGTCATCGCCGCGACGGCGAAAGAGTGGGTGATCGGAGACGTTCACAATCACCAACAAATCACCCTCGGCTCCACTTCCCCTCGGCGCGTTTCCCTTGCCGCTCAGTTTCAGCTTCTGTCCTGTGGCAACACCAGCTGGAATCTTTACTTTCAGCGTGTCGTCGATGGTGTTCAGTCCCTCTCCGCTACAGCCTGGACAAGACTTCTCAACGACAAAGCCGCGACCCTCGCAGTGGTAGCAGCTGGTGCGGAAGAGCCTTGGGCCAGTGGCTTTGCCCGATCCCGCACACACTGTGCAGGTGACTTTGCCACCCTGCGGATCGGCGCCCGATCCAGCGCAGGTTCGGCATCGAACTCGCCGGGGCACGACGATCTCCTTCTCGATTCCGGTGGCGACCTCTTCGAGGGACAGGGAGACGGTGTAGCGAAGATCCTCGCCGCGGTCCTTGCCCTTGCGCCGGAAGATGTTGTTGAACATGTTCCCGACGACTTCGTTGATGTCTTCGGGGCGCGGCGGACGGCCGTCTTCGGTATACAGGGGCCCGAGACGGTCGTAGCGCGCTCGCTTTTCGGGATCCGATAGCGTCTTGTACGCTTCGGTGATGTCCTTGAAGCGATCTTCGGCATCGTCGGATTTGTTGTGGTCGGGGTGCCAGCGCCTGGCGAGTCCGCGATACGCACGTTTGATCTCATCGGGGGTCGCCTTTCGTTCGACGCCGAGGATGTTGTAGTAATCCCGAGTAGCCAAGTCGCCTCACTTTGAACCGGGGGGTCAGCTATCCACCTTGTAACGCCTCGACCAGCCGGTTCACGACGGCGTCGGCAATCGGGAAGCCCGCCGGCGTCAACGCGATGCGCTCGCCGCTGCGCGACAACACGCCGCCCTGCACCAGCATGTCGATTGTCCCCGGCCGGATCGCCACGGGGAGGTCATCGACGACGATTCCCTCAACGGCCCTCAACCCGGAGATGATGCGATCTGCCGCCGCCTGGGTTGGAGTTGGCCGTTCGATGGTGTCGGTCGGCCTGGCCAGCTGGCTGTAGCCGGTCGCATTGCGAATGTTGACGTAACGACGGCCATCGGGGAGAAAGCCATGCGCCGAAGGCCCAAGACCCATGTATGGCATTCCCTGCCAGTAACTTGCGTTGTGGCGGCTGCGATGACCGGGTCGGGCGAAATTGCTGACCTCGTAGCGGTGCAAGCCAGCCGCTTCGAGGCGCTCGACCAGGGCGTCGTACATGGCCCGCCACAGCTCATCGGAGGCCGGGATCAACGTTCCGCGGTCGCGCGCCCGCTCGAACGGCGTGCCCGGCTCGATAGTCAAGCCGTAAAGGCTCACGTGGGGCGCGCCCGTTGCGAGTACATGATCGATGTCGACGTGCAGATCGGCCAGTGATTGCCCCGGAAGTCCGAAGATGAGGTCCACAGACCACGACTTGAGGTCTGTCTGGGCCACCATTTCCGCGACCTCGCGCGCCTGCTTCACAGAATGAGCGCGATTCAGAAGGCGGGCGAAGTTTGGGTTGAAGGTCTGAATTCCCAAGGAGAGTCTGTTCGCGCCTGCAGTGATCGCGGCATCGAGCCAGCCTCGATCGACATCTTCGGGGTTGGCCTCGATGCTGACCTCAGCGCCGGGTTCGAGCGCGATGTTGGCCACCAGCGTTGCCAGGTCCGCTACCGGCAGCAGGGAAGGTGTTCCGCCGCCGATGAAGAGCGTGCGAGCTCCTACCTCGAAATCGCCTATTCGAGCGTTGTATTCCCGCAGGATTCCGCCCGTCCAACCTGGCCAGTCGGCGTCGCGATCGGGCTCGACGTAGAATGCGCAATACGGGCACCGCACCCGACACCAGGGCACGTGCACGTAGATACCCCAGCCGCGTGCTGTCACCGCGGCAGGATCACGATCTCGAGGGGATCCTCGAGGCCGATCCCCTGGAGTGCGTCCACCACACCCGAGGCGGTCACCGCCGCGAGCTGATCTCGCCAGACTTCGAGACCCCAGGGAATCCCGTAACAACGCGCAATGGCTAGATCTGTCGCCCGACCCGTCACCCGTTGCAACGACATGGCCATCTGCCCGAGGAGCATACGTCGGCACCTCTCCAACTCGTCCTCTGTCGGCCCCTCGGTGGCCAGGGTGACGAGCTCGGCGTGCAGGCAGGTCTTCGCTTCGAGGACCCGCTCGGGATCGGTTGCCAGCCCGGCCAGGAAGATCCCCCCGTCGAGGCCGGTCGTCCACTGAGCCCATACCGAATAGCCGAGACCACGCCCCTCGCGGAGTTCCAGGAACAGCCGCCCTCCCTGGCCGCCCAGGATGGCAGCGGCCAGCTCCAGGGCAGGTCGATCGGCGCTGTACAGATTGGGCCCTCTGACGCAGAGATTGATAGACGCCTGTTCGTTCCCCGCGTGTAAAGTGGCTAACGAGCGTCGCGGTGGCCCGGGCGGGGACCGATCTTCGAGACCAGCTCCCTGGGGGAGCGCGTCGATCCATGGCTCCAAGGTCTCGAAGACGGCGTCGGGATGCACGCCGCCGGCGACGGCGATCGTCAGGTTGTTCCTCGAGAACAATCGTCGATGCCAGCGGGACATCGTCCCGGGGCGCAGCCTGTCTAGCGACGCGGCCGTGCCCACGTGAGGTAGGCGCCATGGGTGGCCGGGAAACATCGATCGCCACATGGCGCGACTGCCGACTTGACCGGGACGGTCGTCCAGCGTTCGAACGTCTTCGTGGAGCTCGGCGCGAACCCGCTCCCACTCAGATGGGGAGAAGTGGGGGTTCACCATCGCCTGGCCGACCAGCGAGACGCCGTCCTCTAGATTTGCGGCGGGAAAAGAGGCGTGTAGTCCCACGGTGTTCCGACCGGAGATCCCGTGCACGACTGCGGCGATTCTGTCTTGGGCTTCGGCATAGGTCGTCGCGTTCCAGTCTCCGGCGCCGGCGATGATCATCTGGCTCCAGGCCGCGGCGAGACCCGCTGAACGGGAGGGGATCGCGAGCGCTCCCCCGAGGCCGACGACGCGAATAGACGCCACAGCCGTGTCGTCGGGCAGTACAAGAACCGAAGTGCCATGGATCTTCTCGACCGCCAAGCCAGGCTCTCGGACGATCTTGCGGGACGCTCGCCGCGGCGCAACAGCGGCGCGAAGCTCTCGAGCGGAGATACCCGAATCGACAGCTACGACTTGGGCTCTCTCCGGTCGGAGCCATTCTCGTGCGACGCGGTCTACGTCCCCCGGACTCACCGAACAGAGCGCCTGGCGATAGGCATCTCGGGCTGCCACGCTTCCCTTGCGGGCGGTGTACCAGGCCAGGTCGTGGGCGATGCCATCGACGGTCTCCTGTCCAAAAAGGAGGTCGGTGAGCAGAGCGTTTCTGGCGCGATCGACGAGCGTGCCGGACACGCCACGGCGGATCGCTTTGCCCACGGCGTCGAGGGCGAGGTGGATGGCCCTCGCAGTCTGTCCCTCCAAGGGGTAGAGACCGATACTGAAGGCGCCTCCACCGATTCTCGCGGACAGGTCCGACCACACCGCAGTGGTCACGCCCTCCTCCAGCTGGAGTTTCACCGGGAGGATGGCGGCGGCACCCTGGCCGATGGCCGCGCACAAGACCTCGAGTGCCGGCAGGTCCGGATGCCCGATGGGCGGTGTTCGCCACGCGATCTGCGCGGTGGCGGAGTCGAAGCGCCTGCGGACGCGGTAGGGGGTGAAGACGCTCGGCGCAGCGGCGTTCGGGATCGTCTTTCTCGCGGTGCCCCCGGTCCAGTCCCCAACCAGTTCGCTGGCGGCGGCGAGAACTTCCGAAGTCTCCACCGGGCCCGCTACTGCGAGGATCGCCCTATGTGGCGCATATCCTGCCTTCCAGAAGTCCAGGATCTCGTTGCGACCCAGACCCTGTACGGATTTCGCCGTTCCGAGGATCGGCCGTCCATAGGCGTGGTCCGGGTAGATCCTGGCCTGCAATGCGTCGTGCACGACGCTCTCTGGATCGTCGTCGTAGCCTCGGATTTCGTCCACCACGACACTGCGTTCCCGCGCCAGCTCCTTTGGGTCGAAGCGGCTGTTTCGGGCCATATCTGTGATCACGTCGACGGCCTGTCGCCAGTGGTCGGACCCGATGGTCGCGTGGATGACTGTGTTGTCGTACGTCGTGAAGGCGTTCAGATCTCCACCGAGACCTTCGATCTCCGCGGCCGCCTCACCGACGCCGCGGCGCTTCGTGCCTTTGAACACGAGGTGTTCGAGGAAGTGGGCTGCGCCGGTTTGCTCGGGTCGCTCGTCCGACGACCCGACATCGAGCCATAGATAGGCAGCTGCGACGGGTGCCGCCGTCGACGTCTGAACCACGACACGCAGACCGTTGGCCAGCGTGTGGACCGGAGCTGGAGCCTGCGGGGCTACTTACCCTCTCCCTTGGCCATGCTCTCGGGGCAGTCCGGCCGGGCGTCAACGACGTACCAGCCGAGCTCGTCGCCCCAGAACTCGCCTTGGAAGGGCCATACCCAGTGC
>Ga0315336_1002313_pt1 | contig 29857 bp, 31 predicted proteins | sample ASW5metaG_FD_204512 | JGI IMG/M metagenome (GOLD analysis project Ga0315336, IMG submission 204512) | Ammonia-oxidizing marine archaeal communities from Monterey Bay, California, United States - ASW #5 | ecosystem: Environmental > Aquatic > Marine > Intertidal zone | place: USA: California... | reverse complement strand
GTGTCCTGCTGTGCATTGTGCAAAGCTTGGTTACCCCGCTCGTCTTATTGGCCCGCCACAAGTTTGTTGATGCGCCACTGCTGCGCAATGGATAAAACAGCATTGGTTAGCCAATAAAGCACCAGGCCCGCGGGGAAAAAAGCAAACATTACTGAGAACGCGACCGGCATGAACTGCAAAACCTTTGCTTGCATGGGGTCCGTCGCTGGGGATGGGTTAAGCTTTTGCTGAAAAAACATCGCGGCGCCATTTAGAACAGGAAGTATAAAAAACGGGTCTCTGGTGGACAGATCATTTATCCATAACATAAAGGGTGCTTGCCGCATCTCTACGCTTTCAATAAGCACCCAATAGAAAGCAAAGAAAAAAGGCATCTGGATCAGTATAGGAAGACAGCCCGCTGCCGGATTTACCTTTTCTCTCTTGTACATCTCCATGGTCTTGCGGGTAAGCTCTTCCCGGTTGTCCTTGTACTGCTCCTGGAGTGCTTTCATGCGAGGCTGCAGCTGGCGAAGTTTGGCCATAGACCGGCCACTCGCCGCGGTCAGCTTATAGAACGCTAGCTTTATGAGCAGGGTAACGAGGATGATGGCCAATCCCCAGTTGCCTACATAAGAGTGTGCCTTGGAAAGAAGCCAAAAAAGAGGTTGTGACAAAATCGTTAATTTACCGTAGTCGACTGTTTGTTCCAGTTTGTTTCCGGTCGCCGCCAATTGATTTTGAAGTTTTGGCCCCACGAAAAGCTGAAACACAAACTCTAATTCTCCGCCCGGGGGAATCTCCTTAACACCACTGAGCGCTGTTATTACATAATCTGATCCGCGCACGGAAGCTTGGTAATTTATCTGCTCGTCCGGTGGCGGGACAACAGCTGCAACAAAATGATGTTGGATGCCGGCTAACCAACCACCCACATTAGATTGCACCAACGGGGTCTCAGCCAGATCATCAACATCTAGTTTCTCGTATCCATTCCCATCGGATAGCACCGGTCCCCTAAAAGAATATGAATCAACATCAGTAAATGAACGATCAAGGGGAATGTTTCTACGCACCATTTGCGCATAGGCAGCGCCACGCCAAATAACATCAGATCGATTCTCGAGCAACATCTTAAGCTCAATGCTGTACTGCCCCCTTCGAAATGTATAAACCTTTTCTGCTGCCAGCGGACCCTCTTCCTCCCAGTTTAAGCTGACCTGGAGTTCTTCCTCATCCAAACCGAGTACATATTCCGGCCTCGCGCTCTGAAATGTAGCAAGGTGATTGGGCTCTATATCCTCCTCAACTGTCCTAAGACCACTCTGAAAAACCCACCGCTCAGCATCGACAAAATCCAATAAACGCATTGGCACATCCGGCACATCCTTATCTACTGGATAGCCAGGCAAATCCACACGGACTAGATCGCCGCCTTGTTTATCTATCGTTACATCAAATACATCAGTACGAATGCGGACCGGAGCAGATAATGATTGTTGGGGGGTGTTATCGCTTGACAAAACCGCCGAAAGATCAGGCGTGAGCTCAGTGCCCTCTACTAAAATTTCTGGTAGCTGTTGTTCCGAGCTACTGGCCTGCTCCTCTAGGACTATCGGTTGATAGTCGGTAACCCACGCCCTGTAGGTTAACCACATAAAAGCAAAAAGTCCCAGCCACAAAAATAGTCTAGGATTGTCCATTTCGTTCTTCGTCTGCCTTCCGCATTAATCGCTGAAAGTGTTTTTCTAAGCTTTTCTTCAGCATGTTGTTTCCCTCGGCCTTAGCCGCTGGGCGAGCTATTACAATAAAATCCCAGTTCGGTAAACCATTTTGGCAGCGAAAAGCTTCTCGGGCCAGCCGCTTAAGGCGATTCCGAGCCACAGCCTTAGAAGCCACCCGCTTGGAAACGGCGAGCCCCAGCCGGGGCGCATTGGAATCGTTTTCCTTCCCTAACACCGTGAAAAATCTGTCGGCGCACCGTGAGGATCCACGAAATAAACGGGTGAAATCCCTTGATCGCGTTAGGCGCAGATGGTGGCAGGAATCATCGGATATGGGCACCGATTTACTTGCTCCAGCCCCACGCCCTTAGGGTGCGAGTTGAGATCGCCCTTTTGCTCGCCGGCGTTGAATGACTTTGCGGCCACCCTTAGTAGCCATGCGAGCTCTAAACCCATGATTTCGTTTGCGTCGCAGGTTGCTTGGTTGGAATGTTCTTTTCATTAATTACTAGTTCGTTTTGACTACTGCTCAGTGCTAAAAGTACTAGGCAAAACAAGGAGATGTGCTTATCCGAGAGAATTGCCGGACTCTACGCGGGAGCACACACTCTGTCAATAGACATGTAGGAGCTGAAACTGTGGATAACTTGCTCGGTCCCGTATAGACTGAAGACATCTTCGGGGGCTACCCCTGATTCGGCAAAAACCAATAAAGAAATGTAGTGACAGAGAACCCGGCGGTATATCCACCCCTTTGGCCGCAGTGCACTCGAGCGCTTAAAGCAGAACTTTCTGAGCAGCAGTTCAATACATGGATTAGGCCATTACAAGCTGTTGAAGGGGGTAGCGTGCTTACTCTTCTGGCACCAAATCGGTTTGTAGTTGATTGGGTTAAACAGCACTGCTTGGATTTAATTTCTGAGGAGGTGAGATCAGGCTCAGATTCTGGAAATGCCTCGGTTGTCCTTGAGGTTGGGTCCCGACATAACCTTTCTGTGGTAGAGAGCCCAAGCTCGCCCCTGCCTCGGTTAGGCTCCCCCGAGCCCAGGACTATTGGTAGTCGCCTTAATTCGCTCTTTACGTTTGATCAATTTGTAGAAGGCAAAAGTAACCAGCTTGCCAGGGCCGCCGCCATTCAAGTGGGGACCAACCCTGGCCACGCGTACAACCCTCTTTTTGTGTATGGTGGTGTTGGTCTCGGTAAAACGCACCTTATGCACGCTATTGGTAACGTAATTCTTCAGCGTAAGCCTGCTGCAAAGGTTGCCTACATACATTCGGAGCGCTTTGTTAGTGACATGGTGCGGGGCTTACAGCACAACAAAATTTCCGCCTTTAAGAAAACCTACCGTACCCTTGACGCTCTTCTTATAGATGATATCCAATTCTTCGCTGGAAAGGAGCGTTCCCAGGAGGAGTTCTTTCATACATTTAACACCCTGCTTGAAGGTCAGCGCCAAATCGTGCTGACTTGTGACCGGTACCCAAAGGAAGTGGTAGGCCTTGAGGAGCGCTTAAAATCAAGGTTTGGTTGGGGCCTAACGGTTGCCATTGAACCCCCCGAACTAGAAACGAGCGTTGCGATCCTTATGAGTAAGGCAGCAGTGGAACAGTGCCAGTTACCCGAAGAAGTAGCTTTTTTTATTGCTCAGCGGATCCGCTCCAATGTTCGTGAGCTTGAGGGGGCCTTGAGGAGGGTAATGGCAAACTCGAGGTTTACTGGACAACCCATAACGCTTCAATTTACAAAGGATGCGTTGAGAGATCTCCTCGCCCTTCAGGAGAAACTTGTTACTATAGAGAATATTCAGAAGACTGTAGCGGAGTATTTTAAAATTCGTGTGGCTGATCTTCTCGCCAAACGTCGGAGCCGGTCCATTACACGCCCAAGGCAAATCGCTATGGCCCTCGCAAAAGAGCTTACTACCCACAGTCTACCCGAAATTGGTGATGCATTTGGTGGTAGGGATCACACTACTGTGCTGCATGCATGTCGTCGCGTTAAGCTTCTTGGTGAAACTGAGACTCGGGTGGCAGAAGATTATGCAAACCTGTTGAGAGTATTGAGTGGTTAACGTGCAAACGCTGTGGATAAAAATATTGTCCCTGTTCTTCCACACCTCTTGCACAGCGATACCACTCATTGTTAAGGGGTTTATTTAATATATAAGTAATTGTTTTTAAATAATATTTAATACTTATTCTACTGTTTTCTTTAGTCTTATTATTATAATAATAAATAGATATTAAGTTAGTAATTGGAATTAGGTAACCAAAGCATGAACTTCAAAATACCACAAGCACTCTTACTAAAATCTCTTCAAGCGGTTATTGGTGTAGTAGAGCGTAAACAAAATATGCCCATGTTAAATAATATTTTGTTAGCCCTTGCTGATGGGACCCTAAGTATTACTGCAACCGACCTAGAGGTTGAACTTGTTGCTGAAACAAAAGTTGAAACCGAGACCCCCGGGGAAACTACTGTACCAGGCCGCAAACTTTATGATATTTGCCGCGCTCTTCCCGACGGCGATATACACATAAACCAAACCGGCGAAAAGGTGACCGTTAGGGCAGGAAGAAGCCGGTTTACACTGGCAACCCTAAAGGCGGCTGATTTTCCAATAGTAGACAAAGTTACAACACAACAAACCATTAAAATTTCTCGAAAGGACCTAAAAAGGTTACTTCAAAAAACCCATTTTGCAATGGCCCAGCAAGACGTAAGGTACTATCTCAACGGGCTTTGCCTTGAAACAAGTAACCATGCGTTTAGAGCAGTGGCAACAGATGGCCACCGCCTAGCACTTTCCGAGATTGCATTAGAAGAAGCAGCAGATCTTAATGAGCAGGTTATCTTGCCGCGAAAGGGCGTCATGGAGCTGGAGAAGCTCCTCGGTGATGAGGGTGACTTGGAGTTAAGCCTAGGATCAAATCACGCCAGGGCCCAAATAAACGGCATTCGCTTCACCTCTAAACTCATTGATGGACGATTTCCTGAGTACGATCGAGTCTTGCCAAAAGACTGCCGCCACATAATTACAGCAGATCGCGGCCTGTTAAGGCAGGCTCTACAAAGAGCCGCCATTCTCTCCAACGAGAAGTATCGTGGTGTCCGCCTAGACCTAGATGAGAACAAAATAACAATAGAGGCGAATAATCCCGAGCAGGAAGAGGCTGAGGAAGCGCTGGAGGTACAATACAGCGGAGAAAAAATGGAAATTGGCTTTAACGTCAACTACTTACTAGATGCCCTGAGTGCTGTAGAGGAGGATCAGGTCGAGTTAGGGTTGTCTGACGCAAACTCAAGCTGTCTTATTCGGGCGCCAGGCGCTGAAGCTACCCGGTATGTAGTAATGCCGATGCGGCTCTAAAGAGCCCCAAGACGTTGCTAGAGTGCCGCTGCAAAATCTTCGTATAGAGTCGTTCAGGTGCCGGGAGGATGAACAGCTGGCCCTCGGCCCCACGAGAAACTACCTTTTTGGGCCGAATGGAGCAGGTAAAACAAGTTTATTGGAGACGATTCATCTATTGGGCCGAGGCCGGTCTTTCCGGACACGGCGGTCAAGACAGCTAATAAGGCATGGAGCGCAGTCGTTTTCTGTCTCTGGAACAACAATTGACCCAGAAGGCACCAAGAATCGGCTAAGCCTGCAACTTTCTGACGGAAGCCTAAACCCTCGGCTTAATGGTTCTCGAGCAAAAAGCATGGCGGATCTGGCTCAAAAGCTACCAGTTCACATTATAGAACCCAACACCCATTCCCTTGTAGAAGGACCGCCAAGTGGGCGTCGAGGCTTTCTCGATTGGGGTGTGTTTCACGTGGAACAAGGTTATTTGGAGGCTTGGCGCAAGTACCGACGAACATTGGGCCAGCGAAACAGTGCCCTTAAGAAGGGCGAGGGGCGGCAAATGCTGGATATTTGGACCGCTACTTTAGTTGAATCAGCGGAGCCGGTTGAGAAATTGCGTGCCCGCTACGTTGCCCAAATAGGATCCCTCCTGCAGCCAATAGGACAACAGTTGCTTAATGAGGCCGTGAGTCTTGAATATCGTTCTGGTTGGGACGGCAGCTCTTCCTTTAAGGAGGCCCTGGAGGCATCGTGGCATAAGGATTGTGCTATGCGCACAACGTCGGTCGGCCCTCATCGGGCGGATTTGGTGCTACGTATAAATGGCAGAAGGGTTCGGGAGGAGGTCTCGCGGGGGCAGCAGAAATTACTAGCGGCCGCTCTCGTATTGGCCCAGACAGAGCTTTTTGTAGCCACTTGCGAGAATGCTGGCATTCTATTAGTAGATGATCCGGCGGCGGAGCTCGATGAGCGCTCCTTGGGACGCCTTTTACGAGTACTCGATACCCTGCCAGCCCAACAAATTCTAACAGGTCTCTCCGAAACAATGCTGCCACCAGATCAAGGGGCCCCCGTGTTTCACGTGGAACAAGGGAAAATCACCAGAGTGGTATAATAGGCCGGACGAAAGAGGACAAATTTCTAAATGAGCCAAAACGAGTATACTTCTAAGAATATCAAAGTCTTAAAGGGCCTTGAGGCGGTACGAAAACGCCCCGGGATGTACATCGGCGACACCGATGATGGCACCGGCCTACATCACATGGTTTTTGAGGTGGTTGATAACTCTATTGACGAAGCTTTGGCCGGCCATTGCACTAATATTAATGTTTTGATCCATTCAGACGAGTCGGTCACCGTTGAGGACGATGGTAGGGGCGTGCCAGTAGATATTCACCCGGAAGAGGGCCGCTCAGCTGCAGAAGTAATAATGACGGTTTTGCATGCAGGCGGAAAGTTTGACGACAACTCCTATAAGGTCTCTGGGGGTCTCCACGGCGTAGGTGTATCGGTGGTTAATGCCCTGTCGGAGGTTTTGGGGCTAACGATTCACCGTGCGGGGGCTACTTATCAACAGACATATCATATGGGCGAGCCCGCTGCACCTATTGCCCAAATTGGTTCAACAGACCAAACAGGCACAGTAATTCGGTTTAAGCCAAGCCCTAAGGTCTTCTCCAACATTGAATTCGATTACGATATTCTAGCTAAGCGACTGAGAGAGCTGTCTTTTCTCAATTCTGGGGTGCGCATTAACCTAGCTGATGAGAGAGACGGGCGTAAGGACGCGTTCAAGTATGAAGGGGGTATCATGGCTTTTGTTGAGCGCCTCAATCGCAACAAGAACCCCATTCATCCCTCGATTGTCTACTTCAAAGAAGCCCGAGACGAGGTTCAGGTTGAGTTGGCGCTGCAGTGGAATGACAGCTACCAGGAGAACACACTTTGTTATACGAATAATATTCCCCAGCGAGATGGCGGTACCCACCTAGCAGGTTTTCGCGGCGCGCTAACCCGCACCCTAAATGGGTATATAGAGCGAGAAGGTATCGGTAAACGAGAAAAGGTTGGTACCTCGGGTGATGATACGCGGGAAGGTTTGACCGCAGTCCTTTCAGTAAAATTGCCAGACCCAAAATTTTCTTCGCAGACGAAAGACAAGCTGGTTTCCTCTGAGGTTAAAGGCGCCGTAGAGGCTGCTGTTGGGTCCCGGTTAGAGGGTTTTTTACTGGAACACCCCAGTGAAGCCAAGGTAATAGCAGGCAAGATTATTGAAGCAGCGCGGGCACGGGAAGCCGCCCGCAAGGCAAGGGAAATGACCCGCCGCAAAGGCGCCCTGGATGTGGCCGGCCTGCCAGGGAAACTGGCCGACTGTCAGGAAAAAGACCCCGCCCTTTCTGAACTCTTTCTTGTAGAAGGAGATTCCGCGGGAGGTTCGGCTAAACAGGGGAGGGACCGTCGAACACAAGCGATCCTGCCTTTGAAGGGGAAAATACTCAATGTTGAAAAAGCCCGATTAGACAAGATGCTCCAATCCCAAGAGGTTATCACGCTGATCACCGCGCTCGGCTGTGGAATTAAGGGGGACATTGAGTTAGATAAGTTGCGATATCATCGGATTATCATCATGACGGATGCGGACGTTGATGGTTCGCATATTCGGACCCTACTTCTGACCTTCTTCTATCGGACAATGCCGGAACTGATAGAGGGCGGACATATATACATCGCCCAGCCGCCTCTCTACAGACTGAAGCGGGGGAAACAGGAGCAGTACGTCAAAGACGACGAAGAGTTAAATGATCTTTTGTTGGCAAGCGCGATCGACAAGGCCCGCTTGTTTGTTGGACCAGATGCCCCACCAATCCAGGAGAAGGCCCTAGAGGAACTTGCCAGCCGGTATGCTGAGATTAATGCTATTACCGAAAGATGGGGACGCCGCTATGATGGCAACGTGCTTAGAGCCATGATGTGGCTTCCAGAGATCAAGAAAAAGGAACTGTCAGATCTGAAACGCTTTCAAGGGTGGTGCAACCAATTAGAGGATCGGCTTAGAATCCTGAATGGTGCGGGGCCTCGCTATACGGTCCGTCTTCAGGAGAAGGATGAACTTGAGCCGACTATCTTGGTAGAAAGGGAACACCACGGGGTAACAAGCTCCAAATTAATTCACCGGGGATTCTTCGCATCACCGGAATACAGGCGAATCGCCGAGATAGGGGCAGAACTAAAAGACTTAATCGAACCGGGCGCTTGGATTAGTAGGGGCAAGGAGACCAAGGAAATCTCAAGCTTTCCCGAGGCAATTGATTGGCTGATGGACCAAGCAAAGCAGGGGCAAAGCATCCAGCGCTATAAGGGCCTTGGAGAAATGAATCCAAATCAATTGTGGGAGACCACCGTGAACCCCGATAGTAGGCGACTGATGCAGGTACAGATACCACACGCGGCCGCAGCGGACGAGGTGTTTTCCACCCTCATGGGAGAAAGTGTTGAGGATCGTAGGGAATTTATAGAAAGCAACGCCCTGGCAGTCGAGAATCTTGACGTCTAAGCTGAGGTGTTAGTGCTTGGGGTCGCCTCCCTCCACTGAAGCATTGATTTCTGTTACGGCACTTTCGATCCACTCTCTGACTTGATCTGTAATATCCCTCGGCGACCGGCCTTCGGGGTTGATAGGGGGCCCGATGCGGATCGTTATGGTGCCGGGTTGTTTTATCCAGCTACGCCTAGGCCAAAAGTTACCAGCGTTGTGCGCAACAGGCACAATCGGGCGACCGGCTGCAGCTGCGAGAAGAGCACCGCCCAAACCATAACGTTTGCTTTCTCCACTGGCTACGCGGGTGCCTTCCGGAAAGATCATGACCCACAAACCATCATTGAGCCGCTGTTGGCCCTCTTCTATAACTTGTTCTGTTGCTGTTCTGCCGGCGCGGCGGTTAATAGCGATAGGCTTATAGAGTGGCAGGGCCCAGCCTAAAAAAGGAGCCCACATTAGCTCTTTTTTTATCACCCAGGTTTGCCTTGGAAAAATAAGCACCTGAGCTAAACCCTCAAAGGTGGAGGAATGTTTAAGTAAGATCACTGCATTTTTTTTAGGCAAATGCTGTAGGCCCTCTACGACATAATCTAATGAACAAAGCATCTTCAGCAAAAAAAGCACAGTCTTTACCCAGTGTCGTCCCACGACATAGGTGACGCGATGAGGGAAGGGAGCGGTGAGTAATGAGATAACCGCATAAGCGGGTAACGACAGAAAAAGATACAAGGTGAAAATCACCGAGCCTAACGACTGAAAAAAGTTTCGCATTAGCTGTTGCCTAGAACACTTCCAGCGTTGCCTACCGAATGTTTACGGAGCCTTGGCAGTTTGTCCGGGATATCTTTTCCATAATTCAACCTATTTGCACAAAAGCTTACCGCGTTAATTGGTTGTTTATATATGCTACTAATTCTTCTACCGGCAGGCGCAACTGTTCGCAGGTATCCCGGTCCCTAACAGTGACTGTATTTTCTGAAATCGTATCACCATCTACGGTGATACAAAAAGGAGTGCCGGCCTCGTCTTGACGCCGGTATCGTCGACCAATGGCACCTTTCTCGTCATAGAATGAATTAAAATTTTTAGAAAGAGAGCGGTAAATAGCCATAGCCTTTTCTGGCATGCCATCCTTTTTAACAAGCGGAAAGACAGCCGCCTTAATCGGCGCGACTCTGGGGGTCAGTTTCATAACAATACGTTTTTCGTCCCCCACTTCGTCTTCAGCATATGCGTCACAGAGAAATGCCAAGGTAGCACGATCAACGCCTGCCGACGGCTCTATTACATGGGGCAAATAACGACGCTTTTCCTTGTCAGTTTCAGCGTCATCGAAGTAGCGTAAGTCTTTACCACTTGCCTTCATATGCTGACCCAAATCAAAATCGGTACGATTCGCGACTCCCTCTAACTCACTGATTCCAAAGGGAAAAGAATATTCTATGTCCGCACATCCCGTAGCGTAATGGGCAAGCTCACTGGAGTCGTGTTCGCGCAGGTGAAGCCTAGAAGGATTGATACCCAAGTCGAGATACCATTGTAGCCGGCGGTCGCACCAGTATCTGTACCATTGGCCCGAATCGCTTGGTTTACAAAAGAACTCAATCTCCATTTGCTCAAACTCTCGACTGCGAAAAGTAAAATTGCGCGGATTAATTTCATTTCGGAAAGCTTTGCCTATTTGCCCGATTCCAAAGGGAAGCTTAACTCGTGCGGTGTCGCAGACGTTTTTGAAGTTGACAAATATGCCTTGTGCGGTCTCAGGCCGAAGATAAGCAACGCTGGATTTATCTTCTAAGGCCCCGACCTTGGTTTTTAGCATTAACTCAAACGAGCGAGGTGCTGTAAGCGTTCCGGGTTTACTGGCACCTGGAGCAAAAATTTTTGCCCGCAGCGTATCTTTTGTAAGCGCATCCTCGAGTGGCTTGATCTGAAATTCTGAATCCATTTCTAACTTTTTTCTTATTGCCTTGATGCGTTTTTTGTGAGGCATCAATAGCTCAGCGTCAGGGGTTTTCCCAGCCTCACCAGGAGACGCGAACAAAAAATCTTCGAAGCTATCATCTGGGAGATGGTTACCTTCTGCGATCAACTGAAAAATCACTAGTTGATCAGCCCTGTAGCGTCCCTTGGTCTCTCGACAATCCACCATTGGGTCATGAAAGCCGCCAACGTGACCACTTGCTTCCCATACCTTTGGATTCATCAAGATGGCTGAGTCGAGCCCGACCATGGCAAAACTTGATGGAGCAGATGGCTGGGTAGCAGTCTCGTCATGACTTAAAATCATGTCTTCCCACCAAGCTTTTTTGATATTGCGCTTTAGTTCTACGCCAAGAGGCCCATAATCCCACGCACCGTTAAGTCCTCCATAGATTTCGCTGGAGGGAAAGATGAAACCTCGCCGTTTGGCGAGCGAAACAACCTTATCCATTAGTGCCATAATTCGTGATGCTCCTAGCTTTGTTTGAGTAGTCGGGAGCAAGTATAGCTTGGTGCAGCCAACGGATTTGCGCGCTCAATGTACGAGGGTCATTTTTGCAGCTCATTCAACGTTATTGGGGCTCCACATTTGGCACCTTTTTGGTGCATAATCTAGCCTAGGGCTAGGTGTTTCTAAGCGAATTGCCTGGGCCCCGTGGTTTTTGTCTCGCTAAAACAATATGCTAGAGCGGATAAGCGGCGGAAAAAATAACTAACTTTGTTTGCTTCAGGGGTATCTTATATATCTAACATCAAACTAACAGATGTATTCGACCACCGACTGAGTTAAACGGACCAAACGGCTTACGAAAGAACTGTCATAACAAATTGAGGAGGAGCAAAGTAGCTCATGAAAAGTAAATTGGAATATATTTGGCTCGACGGCTATACGCCAACGCAGAGCCTGCGAAGCAAAACACGTGTTGAGTCAGACTTTGGTGGAACACTTGAAGAGTGCCCTATGTGGTCATTTGACGGAAGCTCTACCTCACAAGCTGACACAGCCGGTTCCGACTTACTCCTAAAACCAGTAGCCATTTTCCCTGATCCCCTGCGGCTGAATGCGTACATGGTGATGACCGAAGTGTTAAATGCCGATGGGACACCTCACGCGTCAAATGGCCGAGCTACCATAGATGATGACGATGAAGATTTCTGGTTCGGATTCGAACAGGAGTACTTCCTTTGGGATCCGATAACGGATCTTCCACCTGGGTTTCCAGAAGGAGGGTACCCAAGACCTCAAGGCCCATACTACTGCTCAGTTGGTGCTAATAACAATTACGGAAGAGATTGCATTGAAGAACACTTTGATGCTTGCCTAGAAGCAGGGATAAATGTCGAAGGAATTAACGCAGAAGTAGCTGCTGGTCAGTGGGAATTCCAGGTATTCGCAAAAGGCGCCAAGCGTGCCGGAGACGAAACTTGGGTAGCACGGTATCTACTTGAACGGACAGCAGAAAGACATGGATATGCAATAGATTGGCACCCTAAACCACTCGGACCAACAGACTGGAATGGATCGGGAATGCACGCAAATTTTTCTAATGCCGCAATGCGCGAGTCCGGAGACGAAAAAGTTTTTCATAAAATTTGCAAAGAGTTTGGAAAAAACATTGAAAGGCATATAAGTGTTTATGGGGCAGATAACGACCAACGTCTAACTGGATTACATGAAACGCAGTCAATCAACGAGTTTAACTACGGAATATCTGACCGGGGCGCATCAATTCGGATCCCTGTGGGAACCGTCGATGATGGTTGGAAAGGACGGTTAGAAGATCGCAGGCCGGCATCTAACGCAGATCCTTATAAGGTTGCTGCAGCAATTGTCAAAACCACCAAGGGGTCTGGGGTATAGCATTAGTACAATTTAGACCAAAAAAGGTAGGCGTTTTCTAATAATTAGAAGTTGAAAAAAATTCTCTAGATAACGGATGCTGATGGAGGAAGGCCATGTCGTCTGCGGACATTCTCAAACAGATTAAAGAAAAAAACATCAAGTTCGTCGACCTGCGGTTCACGGACACAAAGGGCAAGGAGCAACATGTCACTGTACCTAGTCACGTCGTTGACAAGGGTTTCTTTGAAAGCGGAAAAATGTTTGATGGATCGTCTATTTCCGGATGGAAGGGGATCAATGATTCGGACATGATCCTGATGCCCGACACACCGACGGCGGTTTTAGACGTTTTCGCAGAGGAAACAACACTTAATTTGCGCTGTGACGTTGTTGAGCCAAGCACCATGGAAGGCTACGAACGCTGTCCGCGGTCGCTGGCCAAGCGAGCTGAATTGTACATGCGTTCAACCGGGATTGCGGATGAGGCGTTTTTTGGCCCGGAGAATGAGTTCTTTATTTTCGACGAGGTGCGGTGGGGCGTGGAAATGCGTGGCGCCTTTTATAACGTTGAGTCTGCTGAGGCACATTGGCACTCTGCAGAAGAGTACGAGGACAGCAACAACCTTGGTCATAGGCCGGGCGTAAAGGGTGGCTATTTCCCAGTACCTCCCGTTGACTCACTGCACAACATCCGTTCCGCTATTTGCCTCGCTTTAGAGGAAATGGGACTCATTACGGAGGTTCATCACCACGAAGTGGCAACGGGCGGACAGGGGGAAATCGGTGTGAAGTTTGATTCCTTGGTTAACAAGGCAGACGCTGTTCAAATTCTGAAGTATACCCTCATGAATGTGGCTCATAGCTATGGAAAGACAGCGACCTTTATGCCAAAACCCCTCGTGGACGATAACGGAAACGGGGCTCACGTCCATCAGTCCTTGTTTAAAGGGGGCGAGAATCTTTTTTCCGGTGATGGCTACGGAGGACTTTCAGATACGGCGCTCTATTACATTGGAGGTGTGCTGAAGCATGCTAAGGCACTCAACGCATTCACCAATGCCGCTACAAATAGCTACAAGCGGTTAGTTAAAGGATTTGAGGCTCCCACATTGTTGGCATATTCGGCCCGCAATCGATCTGCTGCTATTCGGGTGCCATACGTGGACAACCCAAAGGCTAGGAGGATAGAGGTTCGTTTCCCGGATAGTTGCGGTAACCCTTACTTCCAGTTTGCCGCAATGCTAATGGCAGGGCTAGACGGCATTCAGAACAAGATTAAACCGGGAGACCCCACCGATAAGGATCTCTACGATCTAACGCCTGAAGAGGAAAGTAAAATTCCGACCGTGTGCTTCTCTCTAGATCAAGCTTTGGAGGCGCTGGACGGGGATCGGGCATTTCTTAAGGCGGGCGGTGTGTTCACGGACGACGCGATCGATGGCTATCTGGAGCTTAAAGAACAAGAGCTAGTGCTGTTGAGGAAATCTACCCATCCGGTGGAGTTTCAGTTGTACTACAGTCTGTAAGCGAGCGCAGTTGATCTAGGGCCTCTCGAATGCAAGATGGTCCGGGCTGAGGGTTCAGCGGGGTTCCGTTGGCTTGGAGTCTGGGGCCGGTGATCTTGAGAGCTGGGCCGGGAGCATGAAGCGCTACCCAACGGTGGATGGTTTGCATGGTAGGGGGGCTTATGCACTAGCTTGTTTGGCTAGGAATGTGCTGGGGCGCGCCCTACTGTCTGCGGTGTAGTTGCTTCGGGTGATTGCAGCAAAAAAATCGCGGCCCGAATCGCCAGGCCCAGACTTATGCCCGAGGCTCTAGCCGTTACAGCAGGAATTGCTTTGGAACAGCCGCACCAAACAGGTTTTTTAGTGGGACACGGGCCCAAAAGTGGTTTAACAGCCAACGGCATTCTGCGTGCGATGACAACCGCCGTTTTGTTGGTTGATAAGAATTTTAAGATCTTGTACGTAAACGCGGCTGCAGAAAATTTGCTAGGACTGAGTGAGCGTCAAACAGTTGGTCGGCCCATAGCGGAACTGGTGCTTTCTCCCGAAGAACTAGAGGGATTGTGTCAGAGGGCAGCCAATACTGGGGCGACATATGGCGGCCGGGAGCTAGTTGTTAAAGTTTCTGGACGCGATCTTGTTTTAGATTGCCGAGCTGCTCCGGTTGATCAGCAAAGTGGCTGTGTGCTGTTAGAGCTTTTAGACAGACAATCGGACCGGCAGGCGCGGAAGGAGGCGGAGCTCATTTCGCAACGGCGGATAAGCCGGCGAATTGTTAGCCAATTAGCCCACGAGGTTAAGAATCCCCTAGGTGGACTTCGCGGCGCAGCGCAGCTATTGGAGCGCCAATTGCCCGCAGCAGAACTTAGGGCATACACGCGCGTAATTATTGAGGAGGCGGATCGACTCGCAGCCTTAGTCGACGGAATTTTGCGTGCAGGGGGTGAGCAGAACAAAGAGATGATCAATCTGCACCAAGTAACGGAACATGTAGCCAATCTCGTTGAAGGAGAAAAACCGGTAGGTGTTGAGCTGGCAAGGGACTATGACCCAAGCCTTCCCAAGATATGGGTTGATCGTAGCCAGATAATTCAGGCTTTTCTCAATTTGGCCAAAAATTCCCTTCAGGCGCTCGGCGCATCGGGCCGAATGACCTTCAGAACTCGAGCTCTTTCCAATTATTCGATGGCGGGGGAGCAGCATCGTTTGGTGCTATCAGCTGAGGTGGAGGACAACGGACCGGGAATACCAGAGGACATTAAAGAAACGATTTTCTATCCGCTTGTCACCGGCCGGGACACCGGGACCGGGCTTGGTTTGACCATTGCTCAAGACTTGGTAAGCCGTAACGGAGGATTAATTGAGTTTGATTCTCGGCCCGGACTTACCCTGTTTCAAATGCGTTTACCAATTCGTTCCGCCCCCGCCGGAGTACCAAAGCTATGATTCCCTCGGCGCTGTCTGTCTGGGTAGTTGATGATGATGAATCGGTGCGTTGGGTGCTAGAACAGGCTCTGCGCCAAGCTCGTATGATACCGCGCTGCTTTGAATCGGGTACCGATCTTTTTGAGGCCTTGGAGGCGGAGAAACCCGATGTCCTGATAACAGACATACGCATGCCAGGAATGAGCGGGCTTGAGCTTATGGATCGCGTAACCACAAACTATCCAGGCTTGCCGGTGATTGTTATTACAGCCCACTCAGATCTCGATAGTACTGTAGCAGCGTACAAGGGTGGGGCGTTCGAGTATCTACCGAAACCGTTTGATGTGGATGACGCTATTAAGCTTGTCTCAGATGCTGCGCATCAGAGAGCGGAAGGGAAGAGAGATGCTCAACAACCAGCTGCCGTGCCCGGGATGATCGGGCACGCACAGTCTATGCAAGAAGTTTTTCGTGCTATTGGCCGACTGTCACGCTCTAGTATGAATGTGTTGATTACAGGCGAGTCCGGGACTGGAAAGGAGCTTGTTGCACGTGCCTTGCATCAGAATTCTCCTAGAGCCGCGAGGCCCTTTGTTGCGCTTAACACGTCTGCGATTGCCCAGGATTTGCTAGAACCAGAACTGTTTGGCCACGAGAAGGGTTCTTTCACCGGGGCGGGCGAGCAAAGGATAGGGCGCTTTGAGCAGGCTGACGGGGGAACTCTTTTTCTAGATGAAATTGGGGACATGTCCGTGGATCTTCAGACGCGCTTATTGCGTGTGCTTGCAGAGAGCGAATTTTTCCGAGTTGGCGGCCAGAGGCCGGTACGAGTTGACGTAAGAGTAATTGCAGCCACCAACCAAAAGCTGGCTCAAGAGGTAAGGCGAGGACATTTTCGGGCGGATCTTTTTCATCGACTTAACGTTATGGGAATTGAAGTTCCTCCGCTACGAGCGCGGAGGGAAGATATACCTAACCTCGTAAAGTTCTATATGAATCAAGCGGCTAGCGAATTAGGCGCAGAACCAAAGGCGCTTAATCAAGCGGCCTTGGAGGCCCTTGTAAACTATAACTGGCCGGGGAATGTACGTGAGCTTGTAAACATGTGCCGGCGCATTACTGTTAAGGCAGCAGGAAAGGAAGTAGTAGCCCGAGACATCCACCACGATCTTTCAGGGTCGGCTTTGGGTGGTCTATCTGCAGATTGGACCGGTAAGCTAACTGAATGGGCAGAGGGCCGGCTGGTTTCTGATGGGACTTCCCCGCTATTGTCGGAGGCGTTGCCCGCGTTCGAGCGAGCGCTGATTCTTGTGGCCTTGCGCCAGGCACGCGGTAAGAGATTGGAGGCAGCAAAGCTTCTGGGTTGGGGACGCAACACGTTAACGCGAAAAATAAAAGAGCACGGACTGGAAGAACCTTACTAGTCGTTGAGGCCTCAACAACGAGATACATAACACCGGTCGCGAAACATTTTTTACATCCGGTAAATTTTTGGGATGTGTTGGAGCTATGATGCGACTGAGTAATCGATTGTGTCCATTATTGTTTCAGCTAGCTCTAATGCCAACACGCCTTCCAGCCCAGGAACTTGGCAAGGGCGGTTTTCTAAAATTGATTCAGTGAACGAACGAACCTCCGCAAGCAGCGCATCTTCCTTCTTAAGACTCCAACGTTCGTTCTTGAGTGTGCCTTCATCTGTTTTTGCACTATCTCCGTAAGTGATCAGGCTTAAATCTCCGGCCTCGAAATCAATTGAAAGATATTGCTTGTGCTGAAAAACACGAAATTTTCTCTGCGTGTTCTGTGAAACGCGGGAAGAAGTAACATTAGCAACGGCGCCGGTATCAAACTCAATTCTAGCGTTAGCAATGTCTATGTTATCTGTAAGCACACGAATACCTACGGCTGATACATTTATCGGTTTTCCGCCCACGAGGGATAGAATTACGTCTAGGTCGTGAATCATGAGATCAAGTACGACGTTCACCTCTGCACCTCGGACCTTAAAGGGTGCAAGTCGATGGCACTCGATAAATTGCACATCGTTTAGGCGTTTTTTGGCTGCAAGCAGCGCGGGGTTAAACCGCTCAACATGTCCTACTTGCAATTTTAGATCATTATCGTCAGCTAGCTTAGTAAGATTGGCGCCCTCTTGGCTGGTTACCGTCATAGGCTTCTCCAGCAGCACATGGACACCACGCTCAAGAAAGAAGCGTGCAAGGTCAAAATGCGCTGATGTGCTTGCCGAGATGGTTACTGCGTCCACTTTATTTGCGAGTAGCGTGTGATCGGAAAAAAATTCCGTTGCACACTCTTGGGCAACCGATTGACCGATGGTGGAGTTTAGATCGCAGACTCCGATAAGGGTCACGTTTTTGAGCATTCGGTATTTTTGGGCATGGAATCTACCTAGATATCCTGCTCCTACGACTGCTACGCGTAAATTTTTCATCCTCTTAAAATGCCTTTTTTGGATGTTCGAACGAAGTTCATTAAATGATCAATGTTCGGGGATGGTAAGCATTCACCAACAATTTTTTTGGTCACCTCTTCCATTGTGAAAGAGTTGTTCATAAGAATTCGCATTGCACGATCTATATTTTTTATTTCGCTGGCGCTCAGTCCAGCGCGCTGTAGTCCTACGCGATTCACCGCGCGCAAGGATGCCCATCGCCCATCCGCGATGGAATAAGGCGCGACGTCTTTGTTAACCAGCGTACCCGCAGTGAGAAAAGAAAGCTCTCCAAGCCGAACAAACTGCGTGCAACCTACCATACCGCTTACGACTACTTTTCTCTCAACAGTAACGTGGCCTGCAAGCTGAGCAAGGTTAGTAATTACGACCTCGTCTCCTATGGAACAATCATGGCCAACATGGGCATAGGCCATTAGGAAGCAATGGTTGCCAACTTGTGTAACCCCGCCCCCAGTACTGCTCCCGAGACTAACAGTAGCGCATTCCCCAAAGCGATTATGATCACCGACCACGAGCTTACTAGGACTATCATCGTGTGTGAGATCCTGGGGCGGTCCACCAAGGGCTGCTCCTGCCTGTAGGTGATTGTGTTCGCCAATAATGACTTCTCCGCTGGGACTCCCTACTCTCACATTAGAATCTAGGGTTGTATAGGCACCAATTTGGGCCTTGCCAGAAATAACACAGAAAGGCCCGACCTCGGCCTTAGGCGAAATGATCGCTTCTTTTGAGATAACGGCGGTAGGATGAACACTCACCGGTGGACAATACCGCGAAAGGCTGGGTTATCGATAGAGCAATTTAAGTGTGCTGCGAAACCGCGCCGGATGACAGAGAGTTTTATTTGTTCTTTGGTGCATAATCTCATAACGATGCCAGCTAATCTCAGTCCAGAATACAAAAAATCCGAACAGGCCTTCCGAGAAGCAAAAGAGGACGGAGAACGCCTAGTTTGCCTTAAAGAAATGCTGCGCACTATTCCCAAACACAAGGGCACAGAGCATCTACAAAGGGATATTAAGAGCCGGATTAAGCAGCTTGCAGAACAACTCACAGGGCCGAAAAAGGGAGCAGCGCGATCAGGACCAGCGCATACGGTTCGCCCGGAAGGAGCAGCCCAGCTGGCTATAATTGGCCCACCAAACTCTGGCAAATCTAGTCTGCATAGGCATTTAACAGGGTCGCGGGCTGAAATAGGCCCTCATGGCCACACTACGCAAAAGCCTATGCCTGGCATGCTCGCGTTTGAGGACATTCAGTTTCAGCTCATTGACCTTCCGCCAATTACAGCCGACTACATGGAAGGCTGGTTCGTAAATGCGCTACAACCCGCACAGGGGGTGCTGCTTGTAGTAGACATATCTGACCCGGGATGTACAGATCACGTAGCCATGATATGCGGGCGTTTAGAGGAAAAGAAAATTGCCTTGATAGAGCGTTGGCCAGGGCTGGATCCGGATTCTCGAGCCCCCAGTGACGCAGATTTGGAAATTGCGGATCCATTTCGGGTCTATCTACCGACCCTGCTTGTGGCTAACAAAATAGATCTAGATCAGGGTGCCGAGGATATAAATTTGCTCAGGGAATTTCTAGGTACCCGCTTTCCCCTTCTCGCTACCTCAAGCAAGAGTGGTGCGGGGCTAAATGAGATTGGTCCATTACTGTTCCGGGGGCTTGAAATTGTTCGCGTCTACACTAAGACACCGGGAAAAACACCTGAGATGGACAGACCTTTTACTGTGAAGCGCGGTTCGACGGTACTCGATGTAGCGCGTCTCGTTCACAAGGACATAGCGGGCTCACTTAGATATGCGCGCGCATGGGGTAAGGACGTCTTTGATGGACAGCAGGTAGGGCCAGAACACTCTTTAGCGGATGGAGATGTAGTTGAGCTTCACATGCGATGAGCTTGTGTTAGCCGCTTAGCTGCAAATCATCTTTTTCATCAGTATCTAGCGTTCCCACTAACTCTTTTATGTTTGTTATGCGGTGTTTTTCAAGGTAGGCAGCAATTCCAGCATTTATTTTTTTTGCAGCCGTAGGATCCCAAAATAAGGCCGTTCCCAAACCTACCGTTGCGGCGCCTGCGATTAGAAATTCAATGGCATCTTGGGCCGTTTCTATTCCTCCCTGCCCAATGATTGGTATTCCCAAGGGTCCGGCTACTTGATAAACCTGGTGGACTTTGAGTAGCGCGATAGGACGGATTGCAGGTCCAGATAGTCCTCCCTGAACATTGCCGATAATGGGCCGCTTGGTATCGACTTCTATAGCCATGCCCATGACGGTGTTTATCACGGATAGGCCGTCACTTCCGGATTCGATGCAGGCGCGCGCACTAGTAGCAATGTCTGTCTGATTAGGAGATAGCTTTGTAATTAGTGGTTTTTTTGTTGCTTTTCGGCAGGCTTCCACAACCCGGGCTGACATCTTTGGATCATTTCCAAACGCGACACCGCCCTCCCTTACATTGGGACACGAAATATTAATTTCCATGGCATCAATGGGCGAATCCTCAAAATGTTGGGTTACCTCGGCATACTCAGCAATGGTAGACCCACAGATATTGGCAATGAATCGCGTTTCAGAGAAATCCAACTGAGGTAGAATTTCTTGGACAACAACTTTTACGCCAGGATTTTGTAAGCCAATTGCGTTAAGCATGCCAGCTGGCGTTTCCCAAACTCGATGGGGAGAATTGCCCAAGCGTGGATTTAATGTGGTGCCTTTCAGCACAACTGCGCCGACCTCTCGGTTGGAGAAGCCCTCGATTCGAGTATATTCCTCTCCAAAGCCAACACAACCAGATAGAAGTATGATTGGGGAGTTAAGGCTGAGACCGCAGAAGTCGAGTTTTAGAGAGCTACCCATGTTTTTTGCGAGATCCGGCATTATCCTGAGCCAATTATAAGGCGGATTAGCTGTCATACTCCTAGATGTGTTCCATCTAATCTTATATGAGCCTGAAATTCCTCCCAACACCGGGAGCGTAATCCGGCTTTGCGCCAATGTCGGTGCATCGCTGCATCTTGTTCACCCCCTAGGATTTCGGATGGATGCAGCAAGTCTTAGGCGCGCTGGGCTTGATTACCATGAACTAGCGAATGTATTGGAACACAAAACGCTTACAGCGTGCATTGCACAAATTAAACCTCAACGGATTTACGCACTGAGCACAAAAGGAACCGGCTCGCTTTTTAAGTCAAATTTTCTTACAGGAGACGCTTTTGTATTAGGTCCCGAAACGCGGGGCCTACCAAAAAAAGTTTTAGCGTTGTTTCCAAAGCCTGCAGTTCTCCGCATACCGATGAGACCCGGAAATAGAAGCCTTAACGTGTCTAACTGTGCCGCAGTGGTACTTTATGAGGCGTGGCGACAGAGGGAGTTTGCAGGAGCTAACTTTAGTTCCTAACGGTACAGGGCTACTCCATCGCCATGGGGCGGCGCATCAGACTAGTAACCGCTTTCTCAGGGCTTATCCCGTCGTATATGACTCTGTAAATTTGTTCTATGATAGGTATATCAATTTTTTGTCGTGCCGCGACCAGATGAGCTGATTTAGCGGCATAGTAGCCTTCCACGACTTGGCCGCTTTCACGTAGTGCTTTATCAACCGTAGTTCCCCGAGCAAGCGCAAGGCCAAATCGCCGATTCCGTGATTGATCATCAGTGCACGTAAGCACAAGGTCGCCCGCGCCGGAAAGGCCCATGAAGGTATCCTTTTGGGCACCCAAAGAGACCCCCAGACGTACCATCTCAATAAGACCCCGCGCAATCAGCAAAGCACGGGAGTTGGCTCCAAAACCAAGTCCGTCCGAGATTCCAGCGCCAATGGCTAAGATATTTTTGGTTCCGCCGCCTACCTCAACCCCAACCATGTCAGTGGATGGGTACGCGCGAAAATTATCAGTAGCAATCAATTTTGCTAAGCGCAGTGCATAGGCTTCGTTTTTTGAGGCGATCGTTACGGCGCTGGGCAATTGCGCTCCGACCTCAGCAGCAAAGGTCGGACCAGAAAGTACTGCTGTGAGAACCTGTGCTGGCATAACTTGCTCAGCTACTTGGTGTGGTAGTAGTCCCGTCTCAGGTTCTAGCCCTTTGGTGGCCCATGCAAGGGCTTTCACCGGTATCTGACATGTATCAAGACGTTCTAAAGTTTCTCGAAACGCGTGGCTTGGGACCGCGACAAGTATGTCTTCGGAATCAGTGAGCGCGTCTCCGAGCTCGGTGGTTACATTGAGTGCGTCAGGAAAATCTACCCCCGGTAGATACGTTGTATTAGAACGCTGCTGAGACATTTTTTTGATCTCATGTGTTTCTATGCCCCACATCACTGTGTCTCTACCCGCGCGAGCGAGCTGAACGGCCAACGCGGTTCCCCAAGAGCCAGAGCCAAGCACCGCGATTCGGCTTTTAGTACTAATGAGGTTCCCCAAATGTACCTGCTAACGATTGTCCGCCCACGCTACCGTCATCAGAGGCCTGTTGTTTTAAGGCCTGAGCGTATAGGGCGTCGAAATTGATTGGCTGAAGCAGGAGCTGTGGAAATCCGCCCTTAGATACCACTGTAGCCACGGCCTCACGCGCGAAGGGGTAAAGGGACCCAGGGCAATAGCTGCCTACCAAGGCACGGTATTCTTCGGTTTTGTAGCCTCGAATTAAGAAGACCCCAGCCTGCTGTAACTCTACTAAAAACAGCGTCTGATCTTTGTCTTTCGCCTCAACCGTCAGAGTTAAGATGACTTCATGCAAGTCAGGCGCTATTTCCTTTGCGCTGGATTTGATGTTGAGTTGGGTCTGGGGTGCTATGTTTTTTGAGAAAATATCTGGGGTGCGGGGGGACTCAAAAGAGATATCTTTGACATATATTTTTTGCAACACAAGTTGCTTGCCCGTGTTCTCATGAGTTGTGTCTGGAGGCTTAATGGTCATACGTTGTTTTTGTCACTCGGAGGATGTGCGATGCAAACCCGCCAAAAGGTTATCCAGCTCACCGCCTCTGTCCAGCTCCCTTAGGTCTTCAAAGCCACCGATATGTCGCTCGCCTATGAAAATCTGGGGCACTGTTCGTTTTGCACTGCGGTCAATCATTTCTTGGCGGCGTTCCGGATCTAAAAAAACGTTGATCTCTGTGAAGTCCGCATCTTTGGTTCGTAAAAGACTTTTCGCGGCTACGCAATAACCACAATTCGAGGACGTGTAGATCACGACCTCTTCAGTGCTTTGTATAGGTTCATTCATTTTACGAGGGGGTAATTTTCTCCTTGCCAGCCCCTGAGCCCATCTTTAAGGCTAAAAACTTTCTCACAGCCTGTTTTGCGCAAAAGATTTACAGCTTTACTAGAGGTTGCTCCAGTATCACAGACTGTTAAAAGTACCTTTTTTTTGTGTTTGAGTAGTTTGTCTGGAATTCCTGCCAACGGAATGTTTCGAGCATTAACGATATGTCCAGTTTCATAGGCATCAGCAGGCCTCACGTCAACAACTATTGCGCCTTTATTGATTAATTTTACCGCATCAGTTGCAGAGACCTGTGTAATTCCCTGAGCTTTCAGTCTCAATTCATAGAACATTACGGCACCCCAGGTCCCAAATAGGCCGAGGACGAGGTAGGGATGATTTCCAGCGAATTCGGCCAGTTGGCCCATAGTGATGATATTGTTTTAGTTGCGGCGCGACATTATAGCAGTCAGCCCATTTCCCTCAGGGTGATGAGTGAATAAACTGTTTCTTCAAAGATGTTTGTACACACAATGATTCAACGGCTTGTCTTAATTTTTTTGATTGGCACACAAGGCTGGGCAATGCTGGCGGCTTGGGGGCAGACTGAAGAAGGGCGGGCGTTGCAGGGGGTGCTTAGAGAACTTCAAGAGCTTGAGGGCCGCGTTGTAAAGCAACAGGAAGACCGTGAGGAAGGCTATAGGCGTTTGCGCTCGGTAGAATTGGAAATTTCTAATGCATCTAGGCGGCTAAGCGAGCTGCGCGCGCAAAAAGCCACTGCGGCTGCACGAAAGGAAAGCCTGTCCAGAGAAGCTCAGGCGGCCAGGGATCAATTAGATTGGGAACGTGACCAGTTGGCGGAACAGGTTCGAGCCACTTACCTGCTAGGACGCCAGGAAAGGCTTAAACTGTTTTTCAGTCAGGAAAGCCCACCCAAGCTCGGCCGCATGTTGGTGTATCACGACTACCTCAACACAGCTCGTAGTACGCGTGTACATGCTGTTACTAGCAATATCGACACTCTAGCCCAGCTTCTTAGTGAGGCTGATGAAGCAGCTTTGACTTTACTGGAATTAGAGCGAGCTCAGGAAGGGGTACTTGAAAGGCTCGAGAATGCACGGGAAGAGCGAGAACTTATGCTTGCCCGTATGGATGAAGCGATTCAGCGTTCTAGTGGGCAGGTCGACTGGCTTGAGGAAGAAGCACAGCGGTTAAGCGAGTTAGTTGCAAAAATACAAGATCGTCTAGAGGTTTTTTCTGAAAGCGAAGAGCCTTCCTTTTCGAACATAAAAGGATCCTTAGACTGGCCTGTAGTAGGCCCATTACTGCGGGATTATGGGCAGCCCCGCGCGGGCGGAGATCTAACATGGAATGGTGTGTTGCTACAAGCTCCGCTTGGTGCGTCAGTAAACGCTGTTTACTATGGGCGAGTGGTGTATGCAGACTGGTTACCCGGACTGGGCTTGCTAATCATTATTGACCATGGCGGGGACTACATGAGCCTTTATGGTCATAACGAAACTATTTTGACTGAGCTAGGGGCGCAAGTCAGTTCCGGCGAAACAATTGCCCTTACGGGACAGTCGGGGGGCCAGGCTCAACCAGCGCTCTACTTTGAAATCCGTTATAGCGGTGAGCCCGTCAATCCTCATTCTTGGATTGAGGCGAGGTAAGGGAACGTTAACGGGAAATCTGTGTGAAATGGGTTCTCGATATCTGCATTTTTTGGCCTGTGCTAAGGTGAGTATTAAATGGCTGGGGCCCTTTGAAAAAAAATGTTTTCAAAATTAAGAAATATTTTTGGTTTGCTGATAGGCGCAGCTGTAGGAGCAATTATATTTTTTGTAAGCACTTTCTTTTTTCAGCACAAGATCTCATTTTTGGAGGATAGATTTGAGGCTGCCGATGAAATGCAGGCTGTGGCTGAAGCTATGGAGCGGGTACGCCATGAATTTGTTGACTCCGTAGACGATGATGTACTCATAGCGGGAGCTATCCGAGGGATGCTTTCAGAGCTAGATGAACATTCACACTACCTTACTGCAGAAGAGTATGCTGAGATTCAAAGAAATTCAGCCGGTAGCTATACGGGTGTGGGACTGAATGTTTCCCTCGAGGGTGGTCAGGTTACGGTGGTTACGCCACTGGAGGGGGCCCCAGCGCAACGCGCAGGAATTCTCCCGCTCGATGTGGTTATTTCAGTGGACGATATAGCTGTGGATGAGGAGAATTTAGCGGAGACAGTCGAGCGTCTTCGCGGCGCCTCGGGTACGGCTGTAACGGTTGACGTGCACCGCGAGGGAGAGAAAGGAGCGCTACATTTCTCATTGACACGTGCCAATATTCAAGCGACGACTGTTTATTCAGAGTACTTGGACGATGGTTATGGCTATATTAAATTGACTGGGTTCTCTGACAGCACCGCTTCAGAGCTTGAACGCGCAGCTGATCGTCTCATACAGCGCTCAAAACCAAATTTGCTGGGGGTCATCTTAGACCTGCGTGATAATGTTGGAGGCGTACTTGGGGCCGCAGTAAAGGTGGCCGATGCTTTTTTAGATGAAGGGTTAATTGTTCGTGGTAACGGACGAGTGAGGGATGGCCGCTTTGAAGAGCTTGCGACCCGAGGAGACATCCTGGGGGGAGCGGAATTGATTGTATTGGTAAATGGCGGTTCGGCGTCAGCATCCGAGATTGTGGCTGGGGCACTTAAGGACCATAAGCGTGCGCGCCTAGTAGGGGAAAGAACCTACGGCAAAGGTTCGGTCCAAACCGTTATGCCTTTAACCAACGGGCGGGCAATTAAGATCACAACGTCACGGTACTTCACTCCGTCGGGGAGCATTATCAATGGTACTGGCATTAAGCCTGACATTTTGGTTTTTGCAGAGCCTGTAAGGGCCCGTTACGGTGAAAATAGCAATTTTGATCTGGCACGTGACGATAACCAGCTGCAAGAGGCTTTGCGTATCATAGGTTTCAATTCCCTGGAAACCGAATGACCAAGGGCTGTCCAACTCAACTAAGGTGGTTGGCAGTGGTTCTGGTTGTGGCTCTTTGGGCAATCTCCCTTGCATTACCGGCTTTGGTGGTCGAGGGAGCGGGCGTACTCACTGGTTGGGATGTTTTGAAGGTCGGCTGGCAAGGGATCGGAGTTAAGTTGCTGGCCTGGTACGCTAATCCGCTGTTTGCTATTGGAGTTGTGGCTTTTGCCGGACGCTTCTTTGGATTCGCTGGAGTAGTGTCAGGTTTCGGGTTGGTGCTTGCCCTCACAAGTTTTGCTGCGCGCGAGATTGCAGCGGGATCAGGATTTCCGCTGCCGACCCTTACGCTAAAAGCCGGATTTTTTATTTGGCTGACCTCTTTATGTATCTTGCTGGTTATTTCTTGGCGCTGCCGGGCCCTAGTTGTGGCGGAAAAGACGCAATCGAATGGCATGTAGGGGATTGACCGTCATGGTGACGGTCCGTAGAGTGACGCTATCGCCACTAGGCGATGCCTTGGAAACGATTGGCTAAAAATAGTAGTGGGTACCTTGCGGTCCTGCGTAGAACAGTAAAAGCGGCCAATCGGACTAGTGCTCGATCTAACACCGTTGGTCGGTGCACTACAATTGATAAACGGCGTGAGAGTTTTTTTAATGAATATTTATGTTGGAAATTTGTCTTATACGCTTAGCGAAGAAGTACTAAGAGATGCTTTTGCCGAGCATGGCGAAGTGACGTCAGCCAAGATCCTTCGGGATCGTGATACGGGTCGGTCCAGAGGATTTGGTTTCGTTGAGATGCCAAATCAGAGTGAAGGCGAAGCGGCTGTTACTCAACTTAATGGACAAGATCTTGATGGGCGCGCGCTTCGTGTAAATGAAGCACGGCCCCGCCCGCCCAGAGATTAAGATTGTCTATAGCTCTAGGGAGATCCTGAGCGTGGATCTGTCTAGGGTTAGCTTATCTCTAGCTCGCATATTGTTAATGGGAGCTAGCCTGCCGTTTGATGAGGGTTGCAATGTTTGTTTTATGTCGCCTAAGTATTTTTAGCGTTGGGGCTTTTTTCTTTACTGTTTGTGCGTGGGCACATCATTCCCACCAGAATTATATAAGGGCGGAGTATGTGCAGTTTGAGGGCACAGTTCGCGAAGTGCACTGGATGAATCCACATTCCTGGGTCTATCTCGAGGTTGAGGGTAACGGGGGCGAATCTGCAGTGTGGGCCCTGGAAGGAGCGGGCGCTACCACGCTTAGAAGAAAAGGATGGCCCGAGGACAGCGTTCAAGTGGGCGACAAAATATCCGTGCGGTGTCATCCACTCAAGGACGGCTCTAGAGGGTGCCTTTTGGGATATATTACCAATGAGGTTGGTGTGGAAAAAGAATTCGACTAGGGCGCTGCCTCTTATTTCAGGAGACGAAATGCGTGTATCAAAGGCCCTACTTGTTTTAGCAGTCTTGTTTCTTGGCGGACAGCCAGAGGCCCAACAATGGGTCGAGTATGCGAATCTTGCCGACAGGTTCGCCGTCAATTTTCCTGAGGAACCGAAGATAGAGGAGATCATCTATCTTTCAGAGTACCGTGCGATACTGCCTGCGCGCGTCTATACCGCGCAACGGGAGTTAAGCTACTACTCAGTTACGGTGGTGGACTATACGAACACTGCACAATTACTTGTGGAGCGCTGCGGTCGGACGGGAGAACGATGCAGGAGGGATGACCTGCCCGGGGACATACTCGGGTCGATTGCCTACGCAGCGTGGAACATCCGGCAAAAAGGCGGTGAGGTAACCTACGACTCATGGGCACACTATGACCGCATTCCGGGGCATCAACTGCAAATTACCAACAATGATGAGACGCGGACCTTCGTTGGTATTTTTTTGCACGCTAGCCGTCTTTATATTGCTGAAGCGACGGTACCCGGCGAAGCACTGCCGCCAGGTCTTTTTCAACAGTCGTTGAGGGTTCTTGATGGGGAGGGGAAAGTCGTGCGGTACGAATTTTATGTGGACGAAGATGGAGAGGTTAAGAAAAACCGCGTGGACAGCAGAGTGCAATGGAGTGGTAATCCACCACGTGCGACGCGCACATCAGATTGAAAAGGTTGCGCCCGTAGCTCAGCTGGATAGAGCGTTCGCCTCCGGAGCGAAAGGTCAGGGGTTCGAATCCCTTCGGGCGCGCCACCGGTAGCCAATGGGCCGATGATTATTAAAAACGAGAAAGACGTCACGCAGGCCGTTCTTGAGGTCATGGAGCAAACCACAGATCCTCGGCTTCGAAAGATCATGACCTCGCTCATTGAGCATCTGCACGGATTTATCAGGGACGTCGAGCTGACAGAGAAAGAATTCCGAGCCGCGACAGAGTTGCTCAACGATATCGGCCAGCACAAAACTGACACCCACAATGAGATGGTGTTGATGGCGGGTTCCTTGGGGGTTTCTTCTCTGGTGTGCTTGCTGAATAACGGGAATGATGGCCAGTTCGAGACCAAGCAATCTATGCTTGGCCCGTTCTGGAGACTGAATTCACCAAGAACAGAAAATGGAGGGTCCATCGTACGTTCGAAAACGCCAGGCCCCTGCGTGTTTGTTGACCTGTGCTACGTGGACACGGAGGGGGCTCCGCTTACGGGCGTTGAGGTTGATGTCTGGCATGCATCCACGGTTGGGCTCTATGAGAGCCAGGATTCCACGCAGGCCGATATGAATCTGCGCGGCAAGTTCACTACCGACGAGACTGGCCATGTCTGGTTCAGCTCTATCAAGCCTTCCGGTTATCCGATACCGACGGATGGCGTGGTGGGAAAGTTGCTGGCAGCGCAGAATCGTCATCCCTTTCGACCAGCACATCTCCATGCGTTGGCTTTCAAGGAAGGGTTTAAGACACTGACCTCACAGATTTATTCTGAAGATGATGAGAAACTCGAATCAGATGTTCAGTTTGGGGTCACGGAGGCGCTCATATCGAAATACCAGCAACACGATGAGCCGCATCCTGGGGATTCCTCAATCGAGGTGCCCTGGTACACCATGGATTGCACGCTAGTCATGGAGCGCGGCGAGTCAGAGCTGCCTGAGCCGCCGATCAAATAGGTTCGCCTGCCTGGCTAATGAAGCGTGGGCCCATTACTGAGAAAGGCCTTCCTCGGCAAAAAATAAAGGGAAAAGCAAATAGAGCGGGTGCTGTTGAATACAACTTTCGTATACAGTTCAGTGAAGGGGATTGCTGGGAATGCGGTGCAGACAGTGCCATTACTCGAATTGAATGCTGAGGATCCGGAAAGTGAATCTCGGGGTGCGACTCATGCAGAGATGATTGAGTAATTTCAAAGATTGGTAAATTCAGTTTTTATTACTCCGCGATTCTTCCCCTTGCCATAACAAAAGTCGGGTCCAGCATGGTATCGATGTTCTCCAATGGGTTTTCAGTGTAAGCAACCATATCAGCGGATTTACCCATCTCGAGCGTTCCTATCTCCTCTGACAATCCCAGCAGATCAGCGCCGTTTACTGTTGCGGCAATGAGTATGTCTTTTTCGGCCATGCCCGCGCTTTTTAGTAAAACCATTTCGCGTTTGCTTGCCATGTGTTTGTCACCACTAAAGTCTGTGCCCAGCGCTATTTTTACTCCGGCTTTGTATGCTTGGCTTAGGCCCTTAATAGTCTGTACCCCTACCACGCTTGCCTTGGCAACAACGCTCGGGGGAAATTGAGTGTCTGGTTTTGCTGCTTCTTCTACTGCCCACTCAGCTACAGACAGGGTAGGCACTAAGTATGCTCCGGATTCTTTAAATAATTCTATACTTTCTTCATCTAGGT
>Ga0315336_1002311_pt1 | contig 29905 bp, 24 predicted proteins | sample ASW5metaG_FD_204512 | JGI IMG/M metagenome (GOLD analysis project Ga0315336, IMG submission 204512) | Ammonia-oxidizing marine archaeal communities from Monterey Bay, California, United States - ASW #5 | ecosystem: Environmental > Aquatic > Marine > Intertidal zone | place: USA: California... | reverse complement strand
ATGACACCTGGGACAAGCCCGAAAAAGCCGCCGAGTACCGGGCCATGCTTGAAGCCATCGAGGCTGCAAAGGCCGCCGAAGCCGAAGAACCCGCTCCCACGGTACCCTGATGGGTCATGACCGAGCGACCTGATCAACCCGAGGAACACCTGCCACATCCAGATGATGCTGAAACGCTCAAGGCGTCAAGGGAGATGCTCAGCGGCGGGCAGATGGACCCGATGGTCGGGCTCACTGTCGGCCAGTACACCATCAAGCGCGTCATCGGCTCGGGCGGCATGGGCACCGTCTACGAAGCGATGCAGCAGTCGCCACGGCGGACCGTCGCCCTGAAGATGCTCAAGCAGGGCATCGCCTCGCGCAGCGCGCTTCGCCGCTTCGAGTACGAAGCCCAGACCCTCGGCCGACTCCGCCACGCACACATCGCCCAGATCTACGAGGCCGGTACGAATGATGACGGCACGGGCGCACGGCCCTACTTCGCGATGGAGTACCTCGCGGGTGCAAAGCCTGTCACACAGTACGCCCGTGAGAAGAAACTCGGCATCCGCGAACGCTTGAAACTCTTTGCCAGCATCTGCAACGCCGCCAATCATGGACACCAGAAGGGCATTATTCACCGGGATCTCAAGCCCGGGAACATACTCGTCACCAACAGGGGTGATCCAAAAATCATCGACTTCGGTATCGCCCGTTCAACCGACAGCGACATGGCCGTCACCACCTTGCAGACAGATGTGGGCGCCCTGATCGGCACACTCCAGTACATGAGCCCGGAGCAGTGCGATGCTGATCCGCACGACATCGACACCCGCAGCGACGTCTATGCACTGGGGGTGGTTCTGTATGAACTGCTGACCGATGAACTGCCGTATAACCTGTCCCACCAGGCCATTCACGAAGCGGCAAGAATTGTCCGCGAGGAAGTTCCCGCCCGACCCAGCACGGTCAATCGCATCCTCCGAGGTGACGTCGAGACGATTTCTCTCAAAGCGCTGGAGAAGGACCGCGATCGTCGCTACCAGAGCGCGGTGGAACTTGAACAGGACATCAAACGCTACCTCTCCGGCGAACCGATCCTCGCCAGGAAAGCAAGTCTTGGATACCAGCTTCAACTCCTGTATCGACGACACCGGGTAGCGGTCGTGCTCTCTGGACTCACCATTCTGCTGCTCCTCGTGAGCGTCGTGGCTCTTTCCCTGTTTGCAACATTGCAGAGCCGAACCCTGAATGCAATGCGCGAAGCGGACCGGCAGACGACTCGTTCGCAGGACATCATTGATAATTTGGAACTGATGCTGGGTGCTCCAAAGGGCGCCGACTGGCCACGGGGCGTTTCAATGGAACACGTCCTCGACAATGCCAAGGCCAAATTCGAACTGCTGCAAGGAAGAATCGAGACGGAGAAAGAGGCACAGGACGCCGGCTCCATGGCGGTCGTACTCGCACGCACCTACCTGTTCATTGGAGCGAGCGACAAGGCTCGTGGAGTGATGAATGTCGGGCAGGAAATTCTGGGGCCGTGGTTTCCCGACGACCACCCCAATCTCTATGACTTTCACGTGGTGAATGTCCTGACTGGTATCGCTGAAGGTCATCACGAAGCCAGCTTGGAAGATGGCAAGAAATTGCTCGCTCGGAAATCCAACGATATCGGTCGATTCAATGTCGACACGCTCGGTACGGCGTATGTATTTGCCAATGATCTCGCCAAGACCGGCCATGGTGACACCGCTGCACAACTGCTGGGCGAACACCTCGATGGCATGACCTACGAGGAAGCGGTCGCCACCATGCAAGCCTATGACGCCGTGGAACTGCTTGCGACCATCCCTGCCAGTACACCATCTCCCTACCTTCTGGCCTTGCTTGATCGAGTTGTGCCGCCCGGCGTCACCACTCTCGATGAAGGTCGAGTAATTTTCGTGCACGACATCGCCTGGAACATGGGCCTGGAGAACAGCCATGCCAGTGCAGCCCTGGAAATTACAGAACGCCTGGAACCGGTCTTCGCCCGATTCCCGCTCAACCAGACCCAACGGCGCCGAAACCGGATGCAACGTGCATTGTTGATGATGGAACTTGATCGCCATGCTGAGGCGGTTGTGCTCCTTGAGAAACAATTGGAACTCGACCGTGAGGATTCATCCATTACAGATTGGCAACGTGAGTTCCTGATCAACAAGCTCACCCTGGCAAGGGAGCACCTCCAGGAGAAGTAGCGGGGGGTTTGATCGAGCCAACTGGGTGATGTCAGGCTCAGGCCTCGACCCAGGGCGTGCGGTCGCGGGTCGACACCGTAAAGGCGCATCCCGGCATCGCCTCGGCCAGTCGATCCCGCAGGTGCGGCAGGTAGCCCCGCTCGCTGTTGGTGTGACCGGCAAGGATCACCGTGATGCCGCGATCCACCGCCGCCAGCACGTCGTGGTGACGCATTTCGCCGGTGACGAACATGGTGCAGCCACTGGCCGCCGCCGCTTCCAGCAGCGAGCCGCCCGCGCCCGGGCAAAGCCCGACATGTTCATGGGATGCCGGACCACCGCGACCCTCGGCCACCCGCAGCGTCGAGACGCCAAGGTGCGCCTTGAGCGACGCGACGATGTCCGCGGTCGATGTCGGCTCGGCAAGTTCCTTGCATCGACCCAGGCCCGTGTCGTGCATCGGGCGATCCGCCAGCGGGATCACGTGCACCGGCGGTTCCTCGTAGGGATGCGCCGCACGCAGCGCCGCCAGCACCGCCGGCAGGGAGCCAGGCGACGCCACCATCATCAACCGGTGCTCGCGAACGCGCTCCAGGCGCCCGGCTTCGCCCACCGCGGGAGTCGCCGACTCGCCCCCGATGAACGTGCCCTCGTTCTCGATGCTCGTCGAGCAGTGCGTGTAGTCGCCGATTGTTCCCGCCCCGGCATCGCCCATGGCCGCGCGAACCGCATCCACCGCGTCGGGCGTTGCGTAGGTCACCACCTTGTACCGCTCGTGCCCACCGAGTTCGACAGCGTGTTCGATCGGGGACACCGTGCCGCTACCCACACCCTCTGCTAACCAGTCGGTCATGCCCCCGGCCGCCGCATCCAGCGCGGTGTGCGGGCTGTAGATCGCGATGCGGGACGAGGCGGCCTCGAGTACCACCGCCGAAGCCGGGTCACCGGCCACCAGGCGCTTGATCCCCGAGAAGATGGGCGGGTGGTAGGCGATGACCGCATCGGCATCGGCACGCTCGGCTTCAAGCAGGACCTCCATGCTCAGGTCGATCGCCAGGAAGGCCGTATGCAGCGCCCAGCCCGGATCACCAACGAGCAGCCCGATGTTGTCCCACTCGGCCGCGTGGCACGTGGGTGCGAGCGTTTCCATGGCTGCGACGAGATCCTGGATCGTATGTGGCACGATTCCCTCCTGATGGGCCGTTTGTACCACATGGAACCATCCTGGAGCGAGCCGTCTATAATCACCAATCCTGTTTCATCCCCGGAGATGCCCATGCGACGATTCAGCCTGACCGAATCCACCAACCCGGCCCTGCGGCACGACGAGCTCTTTGTCCCCGCCAGCGGAGTCGATACCGCCAGCGTCCAGGGCGTGGTCAACAAGACCGCCATGCTGACCGTGATCGCGGTCATCGGCGGCCTCGTCGGCGTCAAGATCGCCCCCTCGCTCGGCCAGGGCGCGATGTACGGCGTGATGATCCTCACCGCGGTGGTCACCCTCGGGCTCTACTTCGCTGCCATCGCAAAGCCCATGGCCTCGGTCGTGCTGGCTCCGCTCTACGCGATCATCGAGGGCTGCTTCCTGGGCATCTTCACCAGCATGGTCGATGGGTGGCTGGCCTCGGCGGACATCGCCGTTGCCGGCGGCGTCGCCCTGCAGGCCTTCGTGATCACCATTGCGATTCTCGCCTCGATGCTGATTCTCTACACCCTGCGGATCATCCAGCCGACACGCCGATTCCAGGCCGTGGTCGGGACCTGCATGCTCGGCATCTTCATGGTGTACCTGATCTCCCTGCCACTGATGCTGTTCGGCATCGAAGTGCCGTTCATCTCCGTGTTCACCACGCCCACCAGCGGCAGCGGGATGTTCATCGGCCTGGGCATCAACATCTTCATCCTGATCATCGCTTCGCTGATGCTGATCATCGATTTCGGCATCATCGAGCAGAAGATCAAGTCCGGTGCACCCAAGCGCATGGAGTGGTTCTGCGGATTCATCCTGCTTGTTGCCCTGGCATGGATCTACATCCAGAGCGTTGAACTGGTTGCCCGCATCGCAGCTGCTCGAGACTGACATGACGACCGTCCCTTCTCCCGACATCACCGAGGCACGCACCATGGCCCTGTCACCGATCGAGGACATCCTCGAAGATCTCCGCCAGGGCAAGGCGATCGTGCTCGTCGACGACGAAGATCGGGAGAACGAGGGCGACTTCGTCTGCGCCGCCGAGCACATCGACGTCGAGATGATCAACTTCATGACCCGCATCGGCGGCGGCTACCTCTGCGTGTCGCTCACCGGTGAAGCCTGCGACCGACTCGACCTGGCACCGCAGTCCGCCGTGAACACCTCGCTGCGGACGACCCCGTTCACCGTCAGCGTCGACGGCCACCCCCGCCACGGCGTCAGCACCGGCATCTCCGCCGGCGATCGAGCCAGGACCATCCAGCTCCTGGCCGACGAGACGTCGCGTCCCGACGACTTCGTTCGACCCGGGCACATCAACCCGCTTCGAGCCCGCGACGGCGGCACGCTGGTACGTACCGGGCAGACCGAGGGAAGCGTCGACCTGGTGAAACTCGCAGGGCTCAGGCCCGCCGCGGTCATCATCGAGGTCGTTCGCTCCGACGGGGAGATGGCCCGCATGCCCGACCTCGAGCAGATCTGCGACGAGCACGACCTGAAGATGTGCAGCGTCGAGCAGGTCATCGAGTACCGCCTGGCACGGGAGACCCTCGTGGAGCGCGTCGAACCACTCGACGGCACCGCGATCGAGACGCCCTGCGGTCCCTTCACCCTCTACGCCTATCGCAGTGCGATCGACCCGCTGCCGCACATCGCCCTGGTCGCCGGGGAACTGGCCGGCCCGGACGAGCCCACCCTTGTACGCGTGCAGCGACGCGACCTGCTCGGCGACATCTTCGACGCCTCCGATCGACCCACCGGCCGCCAGTTGCGAGCGTGCCTGCGGCAGCTCCAGGATGCCGGCCGCGGCGTGCTCGTCTACCTGCGGCCCGAGCACATGGGTGATGGACTGCTCGACCAGCTCCAGAGCATCCAGCGGCCGGACCGCGACGACCCGGATCGTCCGGACCTGACCCGCGCCGATGGCATCGGATCATCCCGCCCCATCGAGGAACGCGAACTCGGCATCGGCAGCCAGATCCTGCGGGACCTGGACCTGGGTAAACTGAGAGTGCTGGCCAACACCGAGCGGCCCTATCCCGGACTGCACGGCTACGGGCTCGAGATCGTCGAGCACGTTTCCATCAAGGTTGAAAACGGCGAACGCGGCTGAGGCGACTCAATCGACGGGCCTGTACGAGCCGTTGCGGCGGATCTGCCACGAAAGCACCTCGCGGGCCCTGGCAGGTTGATCCAGGTTGATGAAGGCTTCCTTGAGCACCATGGCCGCCGCGTTGCGAACCGGCAACTCGATCTCGGGATTCATCAGGATCGGCTCTAGCATTTCAACCTGGTGTTGTGGTGACAGGTGCTGCCGGGCTTCCCAGATGCCGAAGATCGCGACTTCGACCTGGTCAGAGAGGGCCTCGCTGATCATCCCGGACATCTGCATCTTGCCGACGAACTCGCCGCCCTCGCGGAAGAACGGGTCCTCGTGCTCACCTCCGCCACCCATTCCACGCATGAGTTCGTCTCGCAGTTGCAGGAGGGGATGAGGATCCTGGCCCCGCTCCTCCACTCGCCGGATGAGCAGTTCCATGGCCTCGAACGGATCCATGCCCCCATGCCGGGCCATGTCATCGTGCACCTGGTCGAACATCTCCCGGCCACCCCGGTAGTGCTGTTCCATGGTCTCCATCACTGCCAGGTGGATGGCTTCAAGATGTTCCTCGTCCATCATCGCATCGTGCATGCGATCATCGTGGGCAAACACGACGAATGGATGATTACCGCCCGGTCCCATCGGGCCACCATTGCTTCGGAACATCATGGGTTGGCCGCCGTGACCGTCCATCTGGCTCCTGACCAGCCCGGGCAGGAATCCGGGAACCTGGCTCATGTCACCCTCGATCTCGATGTGGATCTCGCCGTCGATCTCGCCCCCGGTCATGTCACCAAGGCTGAAGTGCATGACTCGGTGCTCCCGCTCCCCGTGACGGCCTTCGTCGTCATGGCCGGACAGTTCCATGAACTGTTCAAGCGAAACCTCTTCACCGTTGACGATGATCATCGACTTGCTGCCTGCAGGCATTCCACCCAGCTGCGATCGAATCATTCCCAGCGGGGCATCACGAAGATCTCCGTCGAGCTCATAGACGTACTCGAACTGGGATGTGTGGCCACCGTCTTCGTCGTGCCCATGATGATCATCGTGGTCACGGCGATCGTGATCCCGGCCCTCACGGTTTCGATCTTCACCACGGATCTCACCTTCAGCGCGCAACTGGGCGCGAAGGGCCGCGATCTCGGCCTCGAGTGCCTTGATCTTCGAGTCATCGGGGCTGTCCTTCTTGTCTGGCTCCACGCCGAGGGCGGGCAGGGCCATGCAGGCGAACAGGGTGGTTGCAATAGCGAGGTGCGTCTTCATGGGGAACTCCGGGGAAAGGTGTGACAGGCCGGCCATCTTATAGAGGGGAGGCCACGCTGGCAGGTTTTGCTGGAATCAGGACCACGGACCGCCTGAAATCGCGGATTCAAGGATCAGGCCTGGTCGACCCCACGAGCCACGATCGAGATGCGTTCCACCTGGGTCGGCGTGGTCGCGATGGCGGTGAAGCGGTGGCCGTTCTCGTCGTACGACTCGCCAGTCTCGGGCACGTGACCGATGCAGGCCATCAGCCACCCGCCGACCGTGTCGTATTCTTCATCCTCGGGCAGCCCCAGTTCCAACGCTTCGTTGAGATCGTCGATGTGGAAGTTGCCATCAACCTCATAGAGACCTTCAGCCATCGGATGCAGTCCCGGCTGGTCCTCGTCGTCGGGTTCGTGCTCGTCGACGATCTCGCCCACGATCTCCTCCAGGACATCCTCGATCGTGACCAGCCCGGCGGTTCCGCCGTACTCGTCGACCACCATCGCCATGTGCACTTCGGAGCGCTGGAAATCAGCCAGCAGATCCGCCACCCGCTTGGTCTCGGGGACCACGATGGGACGACGCAGCAATGGTCGCAGCGTGAAGGACGGATCCTGCTCACCCAGCCATTGCACGAGGTCCTTGGTGTAGAGAATGCCGACGATGTGGTCGAGATCCTCCTCGTAGACGGGGATGCGGGAATGCCCGATCACCCCGATGAATCGTCGGATCTCCACCAGGTCATCGGTGTATTCAAGACCATCGATGTCGGTCCGCGGGGTCATGACTTCGCCGACATCGGTGCCGGTGAACTCCACCACGTTTTCCAGCAGCGTCACGGCGCCCTTGTCGAGTCCACCTTCCCTGTGGGTCTGCTCGATGCTGCGCAGCAGTTCCGCCTCGGCTTCTGCCTGTTCATTGGCCGCCTCCAGGTTGGCGCCGCTGAGCCTCTTGATCACCTCATCGACGAAAGCGACCGGGCCGCTGATCAGGTAGGTGTTGATGGTCAACAAGCGGATCATCCAGAAGAAGTGTGAGACGGTCGCCGGCGCCGCATGCTTCGCGACGGCGGTGGCTACCAGGTCCAGGGCCAACCAGCACAGGAGCACGCCACTCACAAGCCCGATGACGAAGCCGGTCACCGAAAACTCGGAACCGGGCAGCCCACTGAAATCGACCGTCCACAGCACGAGCCAGAGCACGGCCAATCCAATCGCCTTGACCGCCGCAGCGTGAGCGATGAGCTGTCGCCGTGCATCAAGTTGACGCCATTTCGCATCGCGACCAGTGGCAGCCAGTCTCCGTTCGATTGCTGTGCGGCCACCATTGCGCAGAATCATCGACAACGCCATGTTCGTGGTCGCCACGATGGCCAGGAAAATGATCAGAGCCCACCAGGCGATGTCCCAGGCCATCATGCCTCACCCCCGAACACGGGTCCCACGCCGATGGCGGCCAGGATCCGATCCTCTTCGGCATGCATGCGGGCGTGTGAATCGGGATCGTGGTCGTCGTACCCGCAACAGTGGAGCAGGCCGTGAACGACGCAGAGCAGCAGTTCATGGTTCACATCATGCCCCCGCTCGGACGCGTTTCGACGCGCTTCGTCCAGGCAGACCGCGACATCCACCTCGACCGGGGCACCAGGATCGCTCTCCTGGAACGTCAGTACGTCGGTCGTCGTGGGGTCATCGTGGAATCGACGGTGCAGATCGATCATGCCCGCATCGTCGATGATTCGCACCGAGACGCGATGCAACCCGCGATCAAGAAGTTCGCAGGCCGCCTCGATGTGACCGCGCAGCCACGATTCGTCGCAGTCGGCGGACTCGACGTCGCAGGCAAGGGTCAGTCTGGGTTCTGGAGGGAGGTCCGGCTCGGTCGACGAGCCGGGTTCCTCGCGATCTGTGATCGCATGATCGGATGTGTTCATTGTCGAAGGACAATCCTTGATGCTCCCTTCCCGGAGCGGGGTGCGGCCGGACACCGCGATATGCACACAATACGGTCCGTTTCGCACCCATTCCACTGAAAAAGGACCGTCCCGGCCAGGAGGTGGGCGGAAGGGGGCATTATCGGTATCCAGACAGGGACCAGTGCTCAACTCTCGCCGACGGTCACGACCTGGAGGGCCCGCTTCATCGACGCATCGATGGGCTGCAGGGAGGGCTTGACCCTCGCCTCGAACTCGTCGCGGAACTTGTTGACGATCGTCTTGACCGCCCAGTTGTTGCCGTCGGCGAGGCCGCAGATCGTCGTACCGGGAATGATGCCCATCGAGCCGGCGATCTCGAGCACCATGTCCAGGTCGTTCGTGTACCCCTCGCCACGCTCGATGCGAAGCAGCAGCTTGTAGAGCCACTCCGAACCGTCACGACAGGGCGTGCATTGTCCGCATGACTCGTTGCGGAAGAAACGGGAGATGTTGCGAGCAACCGCCACCATGTCGGTGTCCTGGTCGCAGAGGATCGGGCAGGCCGTGCCGAGTCCCATCAGGTCGTACTTGCGGCCGATGTCGAAGTCGAGCTCGGCGTCGAACTGGTCGTGCCCGAGCACGCCCATGCTCACCCCGCCCGGGATGCACGCCTTGTAGGCCTTGCCCCCGCGAATGCCACCGCAGTACTGTTCCACGATTTCGCGAACCGAGATGCCCAGGTCGCACTCGTAGACACCCGGCCTGGCCACGTGGCCGGAGACACCCATGAGCTTGGGGCCAAAGGATCCGGGGCCACCGATGCTCGATTCGCAGCCCATGGACTTGAACCAGTCCGCACCCTTGACCAGGATGTCGGGAACGGCAGCCAGGGTCTCGACGTTGTTGACGATGGTGGGGCGACGGAAGATCCCTTCGACAGCCGGGAAGGGCGGCTTGATCCTCGGCCAGGCTCGCTTGCCCTCGATGGCCTCGATCAGCCCTGTCTCCTCGCCGCAGATGTACGCCCCGGCGCTCTTGTGCAGGTGGCAGTCGACGGCAAATGGCACGGTCCCCTTGAAGAGGCCCTGCTTGCCGAAGATCCCGTACTCGTAGGCTTCCCGAATCGCGTTCTCGACCACAGGAATCTGCTGGCGATACTCCCCGCGAATGAAGAAGTAGGCCGTGTCCAGTTGGCAGGCCCAGCAGGCGATGGCCATGCCCTCGAGCACCAGGTGCGGGTCGAAGTCGATGAGCAGGCGATCCTTGAAAGTGCCCGGCTCCGCCTCGTCGCAGTTCAAGGCAAGGTAGCGCCGACCGCCGTCGGGCTCGGGCAGGAAGCCCCACTTCATGCCGCAGGGGAACCCGGCCCCACCGCGACCACGCAACTCGGCAGCCTTCACCGCCTCGATGACTTCGGCGGGCTTCATGGACAGCGCCTTCTGCAGCGCCGTGTAGCCACCGGTCTTGACGTACTCGTCGATGCCCACGAGGTGGCGGTCCGCGAAGGCGCCCCATGGGGGCGTCGGGATCCGGGTGGTCAATGCTGGTCCGTCCATGGGCATCTCAGCTGGTCCCCTCGTCCTTGGGATGAATCTCGATCTCGTCGATGGTCGTGCGCCGCAGCGTCACGTCACCCTCGGTCGTTTCCTCGACGTGGCGAGCCACCTCGCTGCGTTCACCTTCGCCGGGCTTGGCCTTGACGCCCTTGGCAATGTTGCCGAAGAACTCGCCGAGGCATCGCATGAGTGGTTTCTTCTCGTTGTCGGTCATGCGCTGGACCCCTCGTCGATGAGTGCATCGATCTGTTCAAGCGTGAGGTTGTCGTAGCGGGTGTCGTTCACCAGGGCGCAGGGTGCGGTGTCGCAGGACCCCAGGCACTCGAGCGTCAACAGCGTGAATCGACCGTCGTCGGTGGTCTCGTGCGGCTCGATCTCCAGTCGGTTGCGGACATGATCCACCAGGGCCTGGTGCCCGCACATCTCGCAGGTCACGGACTGGCAGATGCCGATCACGCACTTGCCCACGGGATGGAGGTTGTACTCCTCGTAGAAGGATGCGGTGTCCAGCACATCCGCAGGGTTGATCCCCAGGACCGTGGCCAGTTCCTCCATTGCCTGGTGGGAAATCCAGCCCCAGGTCTCCTGCACCGCATGCAGCGAAGGCATCAGGGCGCCCATCGGCTCCGCGTAACGGGGCATGAGCTCGTTGCGAATCCTGTCCGAAAGTTCCGGGGTCACCCACGGCTCGTCCCGCCGGGGGATGGTCATGGTGCCGGATGGTTTCACCTTCCAGGACATGGTTCCTCCTAGCGGTCCAGTTCAGCGGCGATGACGTTGATCGATCCCATGACGGCCACGAGATCGGCGAGCTGGTGTCCTTCAAGCATCTTCGAGAAGGCTCCGAAGTTGATGAATGAAGGGGGACGGACCGCCACGCGCCACGGGCAGCGACCACCATCGGCGACCACGTAGTACCCCAGTTCCCCGTTGGGAGATTCAATGGCGGCGTAGCACTCGCCCACGGGCGCCGCCCAACCACGATTGGTCATGAGGATCTCGAAGTGCTGGATGGTCGCCTCGATCGACCCGTACACGTCGCCCTTGTCCGGGATGTGCATCTTCCCGTCGGGATTCGAATTGATCGGTCCCGAGGGAATGTCGTCGATGAGCTGGTCGATGATCCGGCGGCTCTGCCGCAGTTCCTCGAGTCGAACCAGGTATCGGCTGAAGCAGTCGCCATCGGTGGCGATGGGCACGGAGAAGTCCACGGACTCGGCGCCCTGGCCGTCCCAGTTGTCCTCGAAGCAGAGGTAGGGAGCGTCCTTGCGCAGATCACGACGCACCCCGGAGGCACGCGCCAGGGGGCCGGTCAACGACCAGGCCGTCGCCTCCTCCTCGGTGACGATGCCCACACCCTGGACCCGGTCGATGAAGATGCGATTGCGGTTCAACAGGGTCTCGATGTCCTTCATCACCGATGGCAGCCGTTCGTCGATGAAATGCCGGACCATCCGCTTGAAGACCTCGTCGTCCGGGATGTCACGCATCACGCCGCCAACGCGGGTGTAGTCGGGATGGAATCGCTGGCCGGAGATGTAGTCCAGGATGTCGTAGATGTGCTCACGCTCGTTGAAGCCGTAGAGGAAGCCGGTGATGGCCCCGAGGTCCAGCGCCGCGGCACCGACGCACAGCAGGTGGTTCTGGATGCGGCCCAGTTCAGCCAGGATCGTCCGCACCACCTTGCACCGTGGGGTCAGGTCGACGTCGAAGAGTTTTTCCACTGCGTGGTGCCAGGCAATGTCGTTGACGATCGGGCTGATGTAATCCATCCGGCTGATGGTGCACACGTACTGGTTGTAGTCATGATGCTCACCGAGCTTCTCGAAGCCGCTGTGGAGGTAGCCGATGTGGGGAGTCGCCCGGACCACTCGCTCACCGTCGAGCTCCAGCACCACCCGGATCGTGGTGTGGGTCGCGGGGTGCTGGGGCCCGAAGTTCAGGATCCAGCGATCCCCGGCCGTGGGCCGCTTCTCCAGGTAGTCAAGCCGATCGACATCGATGTCCCAGGCTTCAGCGGGTTGGAGTTGAAAGGGCATGCTGGGTTCCTGGCGGGCTTCGTGAAGCATTTCACGAACAGGCGCACCAGTATACCGATACCAGGCACGCCAGACCGGTCCCAAGGGGGTCGGATCAGGAGCAGGAGCCCCATTGGGCGATGATGATCAGCAGGTCCTCGACCCCGACGTTGCCGTCGCCGGTCAGGTCGGCCGGGCAGCTTCCGCACGTGCCCCACTCGGCGATCACGACCAGCAGGTCCTCGACCCCCACGATCCCGTTGCCATCGAAATCACCAAGGCATGCACTGCAACCGTCTTCGCAATTGGTACCGGCTCCACCCCAGGTGCCGGCGCAGAGTTGCTCGGGCAGCATGGAACAGGTGTCGTCCTCCAGGCAGCATGCCCCGAGAGAGAGCACCGGGCAGTCGTCTTCAAAGTCGTTGGGATCGAGTTCGCTCCATGCCCCCACGATGTCGTCTGGAGCATCCGGATCGTTGTCGCAGAACAGGGTGCCGCCGATACCCAGCGCCGCCGAATCGTTGGCGATGGCGCTGCCCTGGCTGGTGGCAGCATTCTGGGCCACGATTCTGTCCACGATCTGCGCCGTGCAACTGCTGTTGAAGGAGATCGCCCCGCCGGAGTACGCATCGTTGAGGAGAAACGCGCTCGCGGATATCTGCACGGTGTCCCCGGAGACGGTTCCATTGATGCAGGCGGCGCCTCCCGTTGTCGACGAGTTGAGAATGAAGGAGGACCCGGTGATGGACAACTCCGGGCCGGCAAAGTGAAGTCCACCGCCCTCACCATAGGTCAGGTTGCCGCGAAACTCGCAGTCCGAAACTGACAGTGGTGAGCCCAGAATGCGAATTGCGGCCCCGGCGAGATCCGAGTAGTTGGCGGTGAAGGTGCAGTGATCGACGGTGGCAGGCGACTGGTTGGCGAAGATGCCTCCGCCTGAGCTGTAACTGATGTTGTACGTAATCGCACATCCTCCGACGATGATGGTCGCATACTGCGAATAGATCCCGCCGCCGTTGCTGTCGGCGAAGTTGCCATGGATCGTTCCGTCGAGGATCTCGATGGTGCTGCCGTAGTCCAGGTAGATCCCCCCGCCCCGCTGGGCGGTGTTGGAATCGACGGAACAGTCCAGCAGTTGCGTGTCGTTGAACAGCCTCTGGAAGAACGCCCCACCCAGTTCCGCGGAATTGTCCGAGAAGGTGCAGGAACTGAAGGTGTCGCTGCAGAAGTTGCTGTACACCGCTCCACCGCGGTTCGCCGAGTTGGCAGAGAAGATGCAGTTGACGACCGATGGATCGGCGTACCAGTTGAGCATCCCGCCTCCGACCAGTTCCTCGGCCGCCTCGGCACCGTTGCCATCGAGATCGAACCAGGTACCTGCGCCGTTGGTGATCGTAAAACCGTCGATGACCGTATACAGCCCTTCGCCGCTGACACAGGAGATCCCTCGACGAACGCCCTCGCCGTCGATGATGGTCACCTCGGGACCGAAACTGCTGCGAAGCGTGATGGCCATGCCCGCGAGATCGACCACCTGGTCACCGGTTCCCGTCCAGGTCCCGGGTCCCACCACGATCTCGTCGCCATCGGTCGAAGCATCGATCGCTTCCTGGATCGTCGGAAAATCATCCGGCACGTTGAGGACCTCGGCCGAGGCCATCGACAGCATGCCGGCCAGGGTGGCCGGCAGCACCACCAGGTGCGATCTTCGAGTCGTGCTCATTCCAGTCCTCTCCTGATCCCTTCCCCGGAAATCGATGACCATGCATCGTACGACGCAGGGCTGCTCAAGTGGAGCAAAAACAGTGAAATCAGGTGCCGGGAAGTGGCTCAGACCCTGAAGATCGCACCCATCTTCTTGCCCATGAGTATTGAGGCGCCGATGAGGGTCACCGCCAGAAGCACCATGGCCCAGACGCCCATCGCGCTGGCGATGTACTGCCCGTCACCCAGTCGTTCGAACAGGGTGTAGATGGCCTTGGTGATGGGATAGTCGGATTCACGCTGGGCCAGGATCAACGAGTCGGAAACCTCCAGCATGGCGAAGGAAAATGCCAGCAGCCCACCGGCGATGAGGTTCGCCATGATCAGCGGCACGATGATCGTGCGCACGGCACGGACACGACTGGCCCCGAGATTCAATGCCGCCTCCTCGAGTTCGCCCGAGGTCTGCTCCAGTCCCGCGACCGCGGCGCGAACCACGTAGGGAAGACGGCGAACGCCGTAGGCGATCACCAGCAGCAGGGCGGGGTTCGGATCGGCCCCGATGACGCTGATGAACCCCTCCAGCGGATCTCCCTTTGCGAACGGCCAGCGCAGCGTCATCGCGACATAGCCGAAGGCCATCACCAAGCCGGGCACGGCCAGTGGCAGCATGGACAGCGAATCGAGCAGGCCACGCCCCTTGATGCGGGTTCGCACCACGATGTAGGCGATCAGCAGGCCGATGACGATGTCCAGCATGACCGCGAAGAACGAGTAGAGCAGGCTGTTCTGGATCGAGCCCACCGAAAGCGGATGCGAGAGCGCCTGGTCGAAGTGGCGCATGGTCCACTCCTTGGGCAGCACCGACTCGTACCAGGATCCCTCGACCGCAAGACTTGTGAAGATGACGCTGATGTGGGGAAGGACGGCAAGACCGATGACGAAGATAAAGGTGCACAGCGCCCCCAGCCCGAGGAATCCACCCAGTCGCTTCGGCTTGGACTGGATCGAGGCCTTGGCATACATCACGTAGGCCCGACCACCGAAGACCAGCTTGCCCAGGACGTAGAAGAGCACCGCACAACCAAGCAGGACCGCGGTCAATGCATACGGCTGCTTGGACGCCTCCATTTCCTTGATGCCGTTGAAGATCTGGACCGGGGTTACGTCCTGGTAGTTGAACATCAAGGGCGTACCCAGCTCGGTGAACGACCAGATGAACACGATCGTCGCACCGGCGAACAGCCCAGGACGGATCAGTGGAAGAACGATGTCCTTGAACCGTCTCCAGGGCGACGCCCCGAGGTTCTCGGCCGCTTCCTCCAGCGCGGGGTCGAGGTTCGCCAGCGCCGCGGTCGCGTTGAGGTAGAGGATCGGGTACAGGTGCATCGCCTCGATGAAGATGATCGCGAAGAATCCGCCCTGCCCGATGAAGTCGATGCCGTGCTCAACCAGGCCCATGTCGATCAACAGCGAGTTGATCGCCCCGCTGCGACCGAGCAGGTGGTGGAGCCCGATCGCACCGACGAAGGGGGGGAGAATCAGCGGGACGAGAATCAACGCGCTCATCGCGCCCTTGCCGGGAAAATCGAAGCGGGCGGCGAGCACCGCCAGCGGAAGCGCGATGAGGAAGCTCAGGGCCGTCGTGCCCACCGCGATGCCGAAGGCATTGAAGAGCCCCCGGCGAGTAGCGTCATCCTTGAAGACGTCGAGCACGTGGTAGAGCGTGAATCCCCCACCCTCGGACTCGAAGCCCGATGCGATGGTCAGCCAGATGGGATACAGCAGGAACACCGCGAAGATCGCGAGGAGACCGGCCATCATCAGGTAGGGGGAAAGGAATCGACGCCGCATGCGTGGGAGTATAGATCAGTCCCAATTCGCGATCACGATGAGCAGATCCGACACGTCGACCACCCCGTCACCATCGGCGTCCGCGGTGCAGTCCTCAGTGCAATTCCACTGGGCGATCACCAGCAGCAGGTCGTTGACCCCGACCTGGCCGTCTCCATCGAGATCCCCGGGCACATCCACGACCTCGGGGTCGCTGAAGTACCAGGCCATCCCGGCGGTGATGGAGTTCACTCCCGACGAGGCATGACGAAGTTCCAGGACGTAGTCCCCGGGTGCCAGGCCGTCGACGGACAGGAGTTCCACGTTGTCCACGGCGCTCTGCGAGGTGACGTTGCCACCCTCGAAGAAGGTCAACCCGGCATCACCGACGAGCGAAGCCAGTTGCCCGTCAGCATTGACACGCCAGAGTTCCAGGTCGGCATTGCCCATGGCGTAGCCCGTGTAGTCGTCGTTCACGATGCGGTTCCAGGTGGCCACGATGGTCGCGTTCTCCACCCGCCCGTCGAGACTGAAGGACCACCATCGACTGCTGCTGGAGAGGCAGAAGGCCTGGTCCCATCCATGCAGATCCGCCGCCGCGGGCGACGAGGAAGACAGTCCGCCCCAGGTCCGACCTGCCGTCAGCATCCGATGGCTGCGGTCGGCGTTGACCATGCCGGCACCAAGCGTGTTGTTGAGAGGGCGGATCGAGGTTCCCCGCTGCGCACCATCGGTGACGGCACCATTGGCCCAGAGTCCCTCGAACTGGACATGGGTCGCGCCCGCCAGCAGCAGGGCCTTGATCACCTCGGTGTCCTCGGCCTGTGAATCGAGGGAGTCGTCGGCTTGGGCAGTTTCCACCAGCAGCGTCATGACGCCGGAAACAAGCCCCGTCGCGGCACTGGACGTGCTCAGCGGAGCGACAATCTCCGGACGCATCCGACCGGCACCCTCGATGCCGGCGACCGTGTCCTCGGTGAGATGGCTCCCACTTCGCTTGCCCACCGAGAGTCCGTTGAACATGCAGGTCATCAGGGGGATGCTCGCCTGGCCGGCATTGCCGACGGCGTGACACATCATCACGTTGTCCCGCTCCACGACGTAGTCGGCACGTCGAAGCACCTGGTGGTTGTTGTTCACGTTTCCGTAGGATGCGATCCAACTGAGATTGAAATTCTTGATGAAGTTCGGCGTACCCCAGGGAGGAAACGAACTCGAGAAGTTCGCGCGAAGGAACCCGTCGAGGCACCAGTCACTGAGCGACCAGCAGTCGATGTCCGTCACGCCCGGAGCCGGACTCCAGTCGTTGCCGCACATCCACTGGCAGACGCTCGTGGCGTGACCGGAAGCACCGGTGACGCCGCTCTGGATATGGAAGGTCTTTCCGGTGAAGTGGCTGTTGGCTTCATCGGGGGCGTAGTTGCCGGATTCATCCGCTTCGACCTGCGCGATGCGCACACCGAGCCCGGTGGGCATGGCCTGGGGACCGAGTCGCTCCATGAGCGCATCGATGCCGATGTCCTCCAGGACATCGGCCATGACGACCGGCGCAGAGGTCAAGCCCAGCAGCAATCCAAGAACAGCGGAAATCTTCATGCCAGGCATGACCATGCCCTCCTCAAGTCCGACATGACAGCGTACCACTGCCTCGGGGCCAGGCAATCCCAACCCGGTGATTTCAGGCATCCCAGGCCGTGCAGGTGGATTATTCGGAACTCGAAGGGGGTGCCGCAGCCTCTGTCGTGGGCGACAGGTTCATGCGTTCGGCAATTTCAGACAGCAGGCGATGCTCGGCGGCCTCGTCACGGGAGACTGGGGTCCAGAACGAACCCGGAGCGTCCTCCCAGGTCTCGTCGACACTGCCGTGTCGAGCCGTGCTCCTGAGGCGACGCGTCCACGTATTGCGACGCTGGCCGACGGTGTGCTTGCGCTCCCTGTAGACCCACACCCGCAGTTCCAGGGGCTCATCCGAAGTCGTGAGATCCCGGGCCGACATCGAACTTCCCAGCAGGTCGGGGCCGGCACCCGGTGCATTGTCTGTTGATTCCACGAAGCCCCGGGGAAGAAATTCGAAGCGGGCCTTCATTCGGTACTGGGAAAGCGTGTTGTCGACGCCCTGGGAAAAATCAGCCGTGTCCTGGTACCAGGGTTCAAGGATGGTCCCGGCGATCACCGGGTCGGTCTCGATCAGCCCATCGCGGCGATCCCGAACCACGGCCAGCATCCCGTGATCCCGGGAGACGTCCAGGGCGGTATCGAATGCCTGTTCATATCGGTCGTGGGGAATATCCAGCATGTTGGGGCCGGCGGATCCGGCACACCCGCTGTGGACTGAAATCAACAGGAGAAGCCACAGGAGGCACCAAATTCGACCGATCGTGGAGCGCACGAGTGAAGTCTACCAGTCATGGAATTGGCTGTTGACGGCCATAAACAGGGTTTGGATGGTCTGGGTGAATCAGAAGGCCGCATGAGGCGGAATACGACGTTGACCCGTGCAGCCTCAGGGGTACATTGAAGGGCTGGGAGATGGTATTTCGGGCCCTGCAGCCCGGATCTGCATGGGGACGCACAGAGCACGACAGCATATGCAACGCATCGTAAAAACCGGACTCTGGACCACGCTGTTGGTCCTGGCCAGTGTGGGCAGCCCTGCCGATGGTCGCCCTGCGCCCTCGTCTCCCACGCCACCGGCGACCCCCCCGGCACAACGGGACTACCTCCCGTTGCCCACGACGGCCAACGACTTCTTCCAGCCCGGCCAGCAGGCGGAACCGATGACTCCAGAGGGTGATCCGTACCAGCAGATGCTCTCGAGCATCTACAACTGCGCCAACTGCCACAAGGTGGACGACGACCAGAATGAGGAGTACGTGGTCGGACCGTTCAACACCTGGGCCACGAGCATGATGGCGCACTCGGCTCGTGACGTGATCTGGCAGGCGGCCCTGGCGATCTCCAACGCCGAGGCCACGATGTCCGGCGAGTACTGCATCCGGTGCCACGCCCCCCAGAGCTGGGCCGCCGGTCTCTCCAGCACCGGCGACCTGAGCAACTTCACCGATCCCGAGCACTTCGAAGGGGTCAGTTGTCACTTCTGCCATCGCGCCGTGGACCCCATCGCCGACACGCTCAACCCGGTCGAGGATGATGACATTCTCCTGTCACTCGTGTACGCCGGCACGTACCCGGATGATCCGGGCAACGGCCGATTCGTCTTCGATCCCGAGGACACCCGTCGCGGCCCAGAGGACGACTGGGGCGTGAACATGCACGGGGCCCCGATCCTCGTCTCACCCCACCACAACGAATCCACGTTGTGCGCCAACTGCCACGACCTGAGAAACCCCATTCTCAGCCAGTCCCCCGACGGCTCCTACGCACTCAACGCCTACGACAGCGCGCATCCCACGCAGAATCCCCACGACATGATGCCCGAGCAACTGACCTACAGCGAGTGGCTCAACAGCGACTTCGCCAACGGGGGCGTGACCTTCACCGATGGACGCTTCGGGGGCGAACATCCCACCGGCACCATGCAGTCCTGCCAGGACTGCCACATGCCCAAGCACTCCGGTGCTTCCTGCGTCTTCTGGTACGTCGAGGGCGTCGGAACCAGCCCGGACGTTCCCGATCATGCCTTCGTCGGTGCCAATACCTGGGTGATCCGTTCCGTGCACGACATGTGGGATCCCAACGTGACGGGGCTCAACGAGGAGGACCTGGACCGGGTCTCGGCCCAGACCGAGTCCTTCCTCCAGGCCGCATCCGACATGGACCTCGTCGAACTCGAGAATGAACTCAGCGTCACGATCACGAACTGGGCGGGGCACAAGCTTCCCACCGGGTTCCCCGAAGGTCGCCGCATCTGGGTCAATGTCCGGTTCTTCGATGTCGATGGAAACATGGTGCTTGAGCACGGCTCGTACGATTTTGAAACCGCTGATTCGAGCCTCGACGACACCAAGGTCTACGAGATGACTCTCGGCCTGGACGCGGCCATGGCGGCGGAGACGGGGCTTCCCGAAGGCGAGACCAAGAGCATCACCCTGGCCAATACGGTGCTCAAGGACAACCGCATTCCCCCCGCTGGCTTCACGAACTCGGCGTACGAAGCGATCGGCGCCGCACCCGTCGGCTGCACCTATCCCGACCTGCATCACTGGGACGAAACGATCTACGACATTCCGTCCAAGGCGATTGCAGCCCACGTGACGCTCTACTACCAGACGACGACCAGGGAATACATCGAATACCTGCGGGACAACAGTCCTCCCAACGAGGGGGGAGAACCCACGATCGGCCAGATCGCCTACGACCAGTGGGTCATGCACGGCCGCAGTGCACCGGTAGCCATGGACAGCCAGGTCATCTTCTTCGTCGAGAACAAGATCACCGGCGACGCCAATGGCGACGGCACCGTCGGCGTCGATGATCTCCTGATCGTCATCCAGGATTGGGGCTTCTGCGTCATCTGCGACGGAGACCTCAATGAAGACGGCTGGGCCAACGTCAACGACCTGCTGCTGGTCATCGCCAACTGGGGCTGATCACGGATCCCGTTCGAGCAGGGCCACCGCACAGCCCGCGGGCAGGGCGATGAGCACTCCATACAGCACCGAGAAGGATGCAAGGGCCAGGCCCCGCGAGAGCGTGACCGAGGTCCCGTCGCCGAAGAGCATCATCGAGAGCCCGATGACCAGGCCGACACAGGATCCCAGTGCGATGCACCGGGCGCTCTGCCACAGCCAGGCGGCGAGGGTGTCCAGTTGCAGCAGGAAATGGCTGACGCGTACCAGCAGGAATGCGCAGGTCATCACCAGCAGCAGGCTCCAGAACGCCATGAGGCTGCGACCAAGAACGCCGTCGAGGATGGTGGCCGCCAGGATGGCGAGGTAGAAGGCGGGAAGACCGACAAGCACGAGCCGCGTTCGCTGCTCGTGTTCATTGCCATGGAACTCGATCGTGTGTTGAGTAGTGTCTTCCATGTGTCGTTGTCCTCGCATCGTGCCGTCCCTGCAATGCGCGAGCACGCCTCCTGATACGGATGAACCCGACAGGAAGATCCCGTAAACGGGGTTTCCATTCGAAATTGCGGAGAAAATCAGGCTTCCAGGGCTGTCAGCCGGCATCACCCAGGGCGTCGATGCGACGCGATGGGGTATCGATGGAGCGGATCCGCACTCCGAAGTTCTCGCCCACCTTGACGGCCTGGCCGCTTCCGACGGTGGTGTTGTTGACGAGAATCGTCAGGTCCTGGGTCGCCTGCTTGGGAAACTCGATGATCACGCCCGGCTGGAGGCTGGTGACCTCCCCAACGGAGGCGACCTTGTCCGCGATCTGCACGATCAACGGAACCTCGAGTCCAAGCAGGGATTGCAGGTGCTGTTCCACGAACTGCATATCGGCCGCTTCAGCCGCTGGAGGCCAGCAATCCGGCCAGGACTGCCATGCGCACCGCCACGCCGTTGGTGACCTGCTGGAGGACCAGGCTCCGAGGACCGTCCGCCACCTCGTGGGCGAGTTCCAGCCCTCGGTTGATCGGTCCCGGGTGCAACACCGGAACGCTGGCCGCGAGCCGATCGGCGCGGGCGATGTCCAGTCCGAAGCGTTCCCGGTAATCCTCGGGAATGCCATCCCCGTCATGGCGCTCGAACTGGATGCGAAGCATCATCAGGGCGTCGACGGAGTCGAGCACCGCATCGAGATCATGGCTGATCGATACGACCCCGCGACCGGATTCCCGGGGAACGATGGAAGCAAGATCACCGGGAACCAGCGACTCCGGGCCGACGAGGACCACGTCGGCACCGGCAGCGGTCAGCCCCCAGAGATTCGATCTCGCCACGCGGCTGCTGGCGATGTCGCCGACAATCGCGATCGTCTTTCCGGACAGGTCGCCATCGAAGTGCTGAAGCAGGGTCATGAGATCGAGCAGGCCCTGGGTCGGATGTTCATGTTGTCCGTCACCGGCATTGATCACCGGAACCTCGACGTGCTCGGCGATCAGGGCGGCCCCGCCCGACGCGCTGCAGCGGACCACGATGCCGTCGACGCCCATGGCCGCGATGTTCGCCGCGGTGTCAACCAGGCTTTCACCCTTGGATGCACTGGACGTCGAACCCAGCAGGTCCACCACCCGGCCACCCAGTCGCTGGGCCGCGACGGAGAAACTCACCCTGGTCCGGGTGCTGTTTTCAAGGAACAGGTTCGCGATGATGCGGCCTTCGAGTACCGAGTCGCCTGGCACGGTTCCCCGCACGATCGGCAAGCAGGCCTCGGCATCATCGATCAACGAGAAGAGTTGATCACGCCCCAGGTCTTCAAGTCCGAGCAGGTGCCCGCTGCTGGTCCAGGTCGCGGTGGTCATGTGGACATTGTAGAGGTGATCGGCGGATGAGACATTTCCTGGACCATGTTCTTACAGTGCGGCCAATCCACATGGCTCGAACCTTTTGAGTGTCATCCGCCCGCAGCACTTGCCCTGGGGCGCAGCCCAAAGGAGTTCCTGTTCGACCAGACTTCGCTTGTCATCCAGGCCAGGGATCCTGCCCAGACCCAATACCCCATGCTGTAGGGCGGCCAGGACAAGCTCAATATGGACACCACGATGAATGAACACGCGAGGATGGCGAGCAACCATGATGCCCCGAGAAGCAGGAGCCTCGCAGGCTCATGCCGCAGCAGGAACACCAGCAGGAGGAGAATTGGAATCGCATTGGAGATCCAGGCCAGTTGCAGGCAGAATGAATAGACATGCACGAGCACTTTGCCCCCCTCGCCAGGCATGTCCTTCGGTCCCTCTTCTCCAATACTGGAACTGTAGAGGAGCAGGGCTGCGAAGATTGTCTTTTCAGTCTGGCTTCGAGCAGACGTCTCGGCAGTATTGGACGACGTGCCTGCATGATCGGGTATCAGGTTTCCATACCTGTTGAAGAGAAAACTCCAGGACGCATCGGCTGCCTCGTATCCGGAAAGGGTGTCGTCCGCGTTGCGAGCCGCACCCTGGAGCACGGGCAGGAAGAATGAAACCACGAATGCCAGTAGTGCCAGGAGCAGTGTCCATTGGGAGTCCGACTTCATAACTCGATCATCTCCATGTCTGATTCGATGCAATGCTCGGTCGATGGGCGGTGGACCTCGGTGATGAACTCCTTGAGTCCACCCTCCGCCGCCATCTGGTGGCGAGCCAGTGCGGCGTTGAACCAGGTCGCGGCCTCGCCACGGTGGCGTGCCGCCAGGTCCAATGCGATCTGGGCCTCGCTCTTGCAATAGTCTACGGGTTCGATTGCACGCTCGAACGCCTGGAGTCGATCATCGACGTTCTGGAACGTACCGCTCTTCTCCATCCAGGTGGCGGTGGGCAGGAAGACATCCGCCCGCTCGACAAGCCGATTGGGCATGGTGTCAAGCAGCACGGTGAACCGATCGCCTACCGCTGCAAGCAGGGAGTCCGTCACCCAGGCACTGGGGTAGTTGCCGGTCACCAGCACCGCATCGGCACTGGAGCATGCGCCGGCGATGGCGTCGAACTCGACGACCTCGCCACCGAGGGCCGACAGCACCCGGCGAACCCCGCGGGCGTTGGGCGCCTTCTCCGCCCTGACGGTGTACCCGCCGGGGAAGGTCTTGTCCTCGCCCTGCATCGGAACCGGCCCGACGACCAGCGTGGCCTTCTCATCGAGCTCACGAGCCAGGCGACCCAGGTACCAGGCGTCTTCGCACGAAAGCATCGGGCTGATGATCGCGGCGATGTGCCCGGCGGACTGCAGTCCCTCAAGGGCACGGTCGGTCGCCTCGCCCCATGCTCCGGCAGCCTCCTCGGGCTCCCAGGGTACGTGCTCGCGCAACCGTGGAATCCGGAGGCGGGACTCGTCGTGGACAAAGGACCACCCGTATCGGATCTCGTCGGAAATCCACCAGCCGTTGACGTCCGGATTGGTCCGTGGCTTGATTCGATAGACGACACCGTTGTTGTGCTCGACGCTGATGTTGTCGCCACCACTGGTCAACCCGTCGATCGATGGCGTGCTCGTGAGGTACCAGACCCGCTGCTGGAAGAGGAAATCCTTGTCCAGCAGGGCACCGACCGGGCAGAGATCGATGACGTTTCCACTGAGTTCGTTGTCCAGGGCCAGCCCGGGGAAGACATCGATCTGCTCCTGGGCGCCACGGCCCTCGACCAGCAGTTCGGAGGTGCCGGTGACCTCCCTCGTGAAACGCACGCACCGGGTGCACATGATGCACCGGTCGGAGTACAGCAGCACGTTGGGGCCAAGATCCTTCTTGGGCTGCTTGATCTTCTGTTCCTGGAACCGGGATGCCGATCGACCGTAGCGGTACGAGTAGTCCTGCAGCGAGCATTCCCCTGCCTGGTCGCAGACCGGGCAGTCGACCGGGTGGTTGATGAGCAGGTATTCCATGACCGCCCGCTGGTTTCCGATCGCCTTGGGCGAATCCGTGTAGACCACCTGGCCGTCGGCGGCCGGGGTCTGGCAGGCGGGCATCAGTTTCGGGATCTCTTCAAGCGCGTTGTCATTGCGTGGATTGGGAGCCCAGAGTTCGACCAGGCAGATCCGGCAATTGGCCACGACCGAAAGCCCGGGGTGCCAGCAGTAGTGGGGGATCTCATGCTCGTGCTCCAGTGCCACCTCAAGGATCGACTGTCCCTGGGAGAACTCGCACTCGCGGCCGTTGATGTTGATGCTGGGCATGCGCCCTGGTCTCCTTCCGACAGGCGGAAATGGTAACACGGGGCGGAGCCGTCAGCAGGCTGGAACTTCAGGGGCGGGGCAGGGTGCGGGCGACGAGAATGAACGCCCCGTCCTCCAACTGCACGTCATCGAACTGAACGAGCCGGCCATCGACCAGTTCCACCACGGAGGGAAAATCGGCCCCGTCGATCAGGTAGTCCACCGCCAGGACCGACGCCTCATCTCCATCGGTGGCGGCATCCCGCACCATTTCCAGCAGGGAGCCCGGGGGAGATGGAATCGGAAGTCGACCGAGCAGTCCCCCGACGATGGACAAGTGCATGGACTCGCCCTGGATCTCGGGAGCCACCTGGAGACCCAGGACACGCCCGATGCCGTTGTCGGACGCCAGCGCAATGGCCACGATCATGCCCGAGGGGGTGGAATGGACCTGGGGAATGCCAAGGTACTCGGGCCAGGGTGGATGCCCCTCGTGGGCAAGCCACTTGGCCATGCGGATCCCGAGCCAGGCGTTGACCGCCTCGTCGGAGATGCGGAGCCGCCAGGGTTCCCCGGGCTCACGGATCTTCTGCATGTTCTCGACGAGGCCGAACTCCGCCTGCTGGGCGAGGTCCGCCGCCGCCACATCGTCGGCTGCCGGAGGCGCATACCACGTGGGCGTGAGCATCGTCATCACCCAGAGCGCGACGATCACCAGGACGACGGCCAGAAAGACCAGTGCCGCCAGGAACTGGAGGTTGGAACCTCCCTTGGTGGACGTAGACTCCTCCGCCGCGGAATCGTGTTCGACGGCAGGAGTTTCTTCGGCGGTTTCGCTCGGAGGCGTGGGGTCGGACTCCATGCAGGAAATGGTACCCGCTCAGGGCTTGTCCAGTTCGTGTGGATTCTGCACGACTCGTACGTGCCCATCGGCAAACGCGACGACGATCCCGCCCTCGGGCATCGAAAGACTGTGTGCATCCGCTTCATAGATCAGTGGCCACTCCGAGGGCGTCCGCATGCTTTTCTGATCACCCGGATTCCGGTACGTCCACTTCCGGCCTGTTCGCTCGTCGAACAGCATGTCCTCGGTGACGTAGTGCTTGTCAACGAGCACCTCCAGCGACTCGGGGAACTTCCCGTCGTGTTCACCGGAGTACATGAGGGCCGCGTGGGCAAGGTGCATGGCCTGTGCCCGACTCTGGGTCATCTTCGCTGATTCGCGGGCCGACTCCAACGCCGGAGCAAGGACGCCTGCGGTCATGGCCGCCGGGAGGATCAGCAGCAGGGGATCCGACATCATGGCCGTCATCTGGACCGTGAAGGACCCGTCGCCGCTGCACGTGATGAGCAGGTCGTCACCATCCATGGCCGCAGTCATGACGTTTGCCCGTGCGCCCTTGGCGAGTTCCGGGTACGTCGGCAGGATCATGTTCACCCCACGGGAAGGTTCGATGCGGGGCCGGGTGAAGTTGGAGATCGCGGCCATCGCCGCATTCATCATCGCGTAGCCATCGGCCAACTGGGCCGGCACGTCCGCGAACTGCATCCCCATCGACTTGCCGACACCGGCGGGACCCTTGGCGGCCCGGAAGGACGCGTTGTCCAGGATGGACCGGTCCGCGTCAGCCTGGCGGGATGCCGCAACCACGGCCTGGGGAGACAGCCCCAGGATCAGCATGTCGTTGCAGACCGCCATGCTCAGTTCAACCGGTATCGGCAACCCCGGAAAGGCCAGGGTCGTGATGTCTTCACAGGCCCCGTCGGTCCAACTGATCAGGCGGACATGCCCGTCGGCCTGCCGCTGGGCCAGCTTGTTGAGGTGCCCCCGCATCGTGGCCATGGACTGCTTCATGCCATCCGCATTGGACAACTCCACCAGCATGACCCCGGACATGAGACCACCACCACCGGTCGTCTTCGATCGATAGGTGATCATGGTGTTGCCCATGTAGTCGATGAACTGGGTGCGAAGGTTGACCCCGAGCACGCCCTGGATCATCGAGAACGCCATGTCCATCGGCGTGGGCTCCACGGCGCGGCCCTCGGGAGTCCGCGATGCACTGGCAAAGAGATCCAGGATCGCCGGAATCCGGAAGACGTTCACCGACATCGAGTTCGCGTCCTCGGGAACCATCTGCAGATCGTCGCGGCTCACGGCTGCATCGGCCAGGAGGGCCCCGAAATGCTGCCGGTAGTTCCTGATGGCCAGGGCCGTGTGACCCGCTCCATTGTCGGATGAGGAAATATTCCACTCGTACCGTATCGCATCGGGTCCCATGATCCCGAACCGCGTGAGCATCTCCATCACTTCCTGGGGGTCCATGCCCGGCGAGGAGTTGCCCTGCATCTCGGCCATCGACATGACGGTGTGCAGCATCGTGTTCATGCGATTGAAATCGACGATCCCGGCCATGAAGGTGCCGGGACCACCGGGACCGGGGAGCATGCCATCGGGGCCGAAGCCGCGCGACGTGGTCTTCGGCAGGTGATTGACGCTGAGCACCATCGCCGAGTCGCCGTCGATCTCCTGCACACCCATGTACACGGGGACCGGAGCATCCAATCGATCCAGGCCCGCGTGGCCGTCCACCGGCTTCATCGTGGGGCCACCATTGGACGCCTTGAAGAATTGCTTCACCTGCTGATGCAGGGCCTCGGGCGTGACCCCGCTGTTGCCGTAGACCGTCCACTGCAGCTGCACCGCGGACTCCATGTCCCCCTGCTTGATGGCTTCATCGTTGAACGAGAGCGTGAAGGACATCCGGCTCATGAGAACGTCGATGAGCAGGTCCAGTCCCTCCACGGCGCCTTGTGGCATGTCCGACTGGGCCTCCGCGGGGAGATCCAGCCCGTTCTGCTGCAGGAGCATCAACGCGTCGTACAGCGCACGGTCCTTCGGGCTCTGCTTGAGGAAGTCGACGCCTCCGGAGTAGATCGCGATCGCGGGTGCGGGTGCGGGTGCGGGTGCGGGATCCGCATCCTGCTGCGCAGCCACGGCCAGCAACGATGTCAAAAGAACTGCACTGCATGCGGCGGAACGGATGAACATGGACGTCATGGATGGCTCCCTTGCTGGTTTAATGCGAGGGAAAACAATACCACGACGAGCGGCTCATCGCACGTGGGTCGGCAGATAGGCATCCTGGAGATACTGGGCCACCATCCGGTGGGTGTTGAACACGGACGGGACGGTCACCGCGGAACGACGGACTCGATGCAGCCATCGCATCGGCAGCCCGGACTCGTCCCGGTCGTAGTAGGCGGGAACGATCTCCGATTCCAGCAGTGCGTAGAGTTCCTCCGCATCACGCTGATCGCGGTGCTCCGGATCATCGAACTCCTCCGTGCTTCCGAAGGACCAGCCGTTGGTACCGTCCATCGCCTCAGGCCACCAGCCGTCGGGAATCGACACGTTCATGCCACCGTGGATGGGCACCTTCATCCCGCTGGTCCCACTTGCTTCGCGGGGGCGGATCGGCGTGTTCAACCAGAGATCGCAGCCGGAGACGAGCGACCGTCCCAGGGCGATGTCGTAGTCCTCGAGCACCACCACGCGCTCGCGGAAGACCTCCGAATCGGCATGCTCGACGATCCACCGCAGGTACTCCTGGCCACCACGATCATCAGGGTGCGCCTTGCCGGCGAAGACCAGCTGCACGGGACGGTTCGTGCCGCCGAGGATCGCAGCCAGTCGACCGGGATCATGGAAGATCAGGGGGGCCCGCTTGTAGGTGGCGAACCGCCGCGCAAAGCCGATGGTCAATGCATCGGGATCCAGCAGGGACGACGTATCGGCATCAACCCCCAGTCGCTGCGCACGGGCGGCAACCCGCTGACGCAGGTCCTGGATGAAGTTTGATCGGAGCGTATTCCGAAGCGACCAGAGGTCCGCGGGCTCCACCGCGCCGGCAGACTCCCAGGCGTTGACGTCCGGGTCCCGGCAGTCCAGGTCGATTCCCTGCTCGCGCCAGAAGTCCCAGGCGTGTGAATCCATCCACGCGTTGACGTGGATGCCGTTGGTCACGTGGGCGATCGGAATCGCCTGCCGACGACGCAGGCCGTAGATGTCCTGCCACATCTCCTTGGTGACGCGGCGATGCAGCCGTGAGACCGCGTTGACATGACTCGAGCAGCGGAGGGCGAGGACCGTCATGCAGAACTGCTCGTTCATCGCGCCGGGATGCTCGCGTCCCAGGTCCCTGAGGGTGACGTCGTCGATGCCTGCGGGAGTGGTGATGGACGCCAGCAGCGAGGTGACGGATCCGACGTCATACCGATCGTGTCCGGCCGGAACCGGCGTGTGGGTCGTGAAGACGGTGCGGTTGCGGACCGCATCCATCGCGGCATCATGGTCGAGCCCCGATTCGATCGCTTCACGCAGTCGCTGGACACAGACGAAGGCGGCATGGCCCTCGTTGAGGTGGTCGACGGTGATGCGTTCGCCCACCGCGTGCAGGGCCATGGCTCCACCGACACCCAGCAGCGCCTGTCGACGCATGCGCAGGGTCGAATCGCCGCCGTAGAGCCAGCCACTAAGTTGCCGATCGTGCTCGCTGTTGGCGTCGATGTCGGCGTCGAGCAGGTAGAGCGGGCAGCGACCGACATCCAAGCGAAGCACGCGGGCGAACACGGTTCCCTCGCCCATCGGGACCTCAATGACATGCCCGGTGTCCTGCATCGGTGAACGGTCGGGATTGAACTCGGGATGCTCGACGCGGGTGTGGCCATCCGTCTCGATGCACTGGCGGTAGTACCCGCCGTGGTAGACGATGCCGACGCCCACCAGGGGCAGGCCCAGGTCGGACGCGGAGCGCAGGTGGTCGCCGGCGAGAATGCCCAGCCCACCGGCGTACTGGGGAATGGACTCGTGCAGGCCGAACTCGGAGCAGAAGTAGGCGATGCGAAGATCGCCCGCATCGGAGCCATGCCGACGGTCGAACCATGTCTCGCCTTCCAGGGACGCCTGCCGCAATGCGAAGACCGAATCCAGTTCCTTCATGAAGGTGTCATCGGACTGCAGTCGATCCAGTCGCTCATCGGTGAGCCCATCGATGACCGCCAGCGCGTCGTGACCAGTCGAGTCCCAGGCCGTGGCATCGAGACCGGCCACCAGCCGACGCGCCGGTGGTGACCAGGACCACCAGAGGTTCATGGCCAGTGCACGCAACTGTCGGCGGAGATCCGTTTCGGTCATGGACGTCAAGGGCGTGGTTCCAGTTGCATTCAGATCCGACCCGTGTCCTCGAGCAGGGCTCGAATTGAACGAACACGGGAGCGAGGCAGCATCGCCGGTGGCAGCCGCCATGTCCAGTTGCCACGCGGCGTTCCCGGGCGGTTCATGCGGGCGGAGGATCCCAGGCCCAGCAGGTCCTGCGCCGGCAGGATCGCCGTATTGGCATGCGATGCCAGGCACACGCGAACGAGCCCGGCGATCGGGT
>Ga0315336_1002310_pt1 | contig 29908 bp, 26 predicted proteins | sample ASW5metaG_FD_204512 | JGI IMG/M metagenome (GOLD analysis project Ga0315336, IMG submission 204512) | Ammonia-oxidizing marine archaeal communities from Monterey Bay, California, United States - ASW #5 | ecosystem: Environmental > Aquatic > Marine > Intertidal zone | place: USA: California... | reverse complement strand
TGTTTGGGTATCGTGCTGGCGTGCTTGATTTGCACGGGGCGATCGGACGAAGACGTGCGCATCAAGAAGCTGGATGATGATATCGTTGAGAAGAGGTTTCCTGATGGGAGAAGGACGATCGTTGTCGGGAGTACGGAGCTCGCGGACCGTACGCCGGCGGCAGAGCCGGCTCCGAAAGATTTGAGTCCTGCGGAGGCGGAAAAAGGATTTGTGCTCTACCGTCGGACATCATCCGATCAGGTGTTTCGCGGTAGCGCGCCGAAGAGCGAAGAGCGCGTCGAGGAACTGACGACCGCCCTCTCATTGGGTGAGAAGCGTCACGTGCAATTTGCCGTTTACGCCTTGCGAGACTTGGGGCGGGTCAGCGTATCCGCCGGTCGGCTCGCCGACGCCCAGGGCAATGAATTGCCAAACGAAGCGATCACCGTACGTCCAGTCCGGCTGGGGCTGTGGCGAAACTTTTGGGATCCCTATTTTCAGGAAGCGCCGAAGCTGATCGACACGCCAGAGAGCTCGACCGAAGTGCCGGCACGGGAAAGCCGGCAGTTTTGGGTGACGGTTCACGCACCGCCGTCGGCAAAGGCTGGCAACTACACAACCACGCTGGCAGTGCGCGCGGCTGGTGGCGAGGTGGCAACGCTAGAGCTGAAGGTGCAGGTGTTGCCCTTCGAGTTGGACCAGGGGATGTGGTGGGGAGTCTTTTACTATCCGGGATTCAACGCGTCCACGCCGCGCGATTTCGCGGACATGAAAGCCCACGGTGTCAACTCCATGCTGATCTGCCCGCCGGGGAACCGCGAGCCGGTCTTGACGAAGCAGGGAGACAAGGTCGTCGCCTCATTTCCGCTGGCCGACAAAGCCATGGCCGAATTGAATCGGCAGGGATTCGAGCGACCGGTCGCCTTCTTCCCACGGATGCTCAGTTGCCGCATCCTGCGAATGTTTGGTCGAATCGACGGAAAGAAATTCGAGAATGTTAGCTATTACGGGCAGTCGGCCGTCAAGTTCCAGGCGAAAGACTTTCCCGATGATCTGAAACCGGTGTTGAAGGACCTGTATCGACAAATGGTCGATCATGCCAAGCAGGCCGGCTGGCCGGAAATCGTCTGGTTTCTGGTGGATGAACCCGGCGCAGCCAAAGGCCACGAGGTGGAAATGGAATGGGCGAAGCTCGAATATGCGCTGTTCCGTGAAGCGTGTCCCGATCAGCGGACGCTCTGCACGGCCTACTCGCAGGACGTGGTCGACCAGATTGGGCACGTCGACGTGCGTATCTGTGACCTGTGGAGGACGAGTCCGCAGTACATTGCAAACGCGCAGAAGCAAAAGGCCCAGGTCTGGCCCATTCGCTGGTTGTGCCAACACAACACCTATGAGTTCCCGCGGCAGTTTGCCGGCTTGTCGCTTCACAAATGGGGCGTTCAGGGGTTTGCGGAATGGACCTACTACGGTGCTCCGGAGTATGACCCCTACAACCAACTACGCAACCAGCAGGGCTGTCATTACTCCTATCTGAACGAAAACGGTCAGTTGCTCAGCACGCTGACATGGGAAGCGGTTCAAGAGGGAATCGACGACGGCCGGTACGTTAGCACGTTGCGAAAACTCATCGACAAGTCGGCTGCGTCAAAGCAGGAATCGCACAAGGCGCTCGGTGCAGAGGCCCACGTCGTCCTGCGAGCTGTTCTCGGCGACGTTCCGGAGGGCAGCAGTTCGACATCGGAAGCCAAACTGGACGAGCTACGGGAAACATTGGCCACTGAGATCGTGAAACTGATCGGCGCGGGCGTGACCATCAATCCGTAACACCCATGCCTGGTTCCAAATCGATGACAGAAAGGCTCCCGAGATGACGACCTTCGTACGATTCGTCGCTGCCAGCTTGTGTACCACCTCCGTACTACTCGCCCAAGGCGCACCGAGCAGTTGACAGTGTGGGACATCGTGGAGGCCGTCGAGCCAATCAAACGAATTCGCAACGGCGCATCGGGCATCCCATCACAAGAGCCAATTCTCTGCCCGCTCTATCAATGTCTCAACTCAGCGTTGGACGCGATCGAAAGGATATTCCGGGAGTCAACGGTCGCGGAGTTGCTCTCTCAGCCGAATGATTTCAAGCCGGTACGCGCCGTCTGAAGGGAGACGAAACCCGTGACACCACTCGGGGCGAAGTCCACGAACTCAGACGCGATAAGGAACGCCTCAAGCAACTCGAGGCAGAGCTGTCGCCGGGCAACGTGGCGTTAGAGAAAATCTTGTTCGACCGTCGGTATCTGGCCCGGCTCGTAGGTACAGTCCGGTTCGGCGGCGAGGGGATCACCAGTGACGCCAAAAGCGCGGCTCCGGCTGCCGCCACAGACGTAGCGGTATTCGCAGATGCCGCAATCACCTGAGAATCGATCGGGGTCGCGAAGCGCGAGAAACGTGGGATGCTTCTGATACGCGTCGACCACGGAGTCCTGCGGGAAACGCCCGCATTCTAGCGGCAAAAACCCAGCGGGAAAGATCTCACCTGTGTGGCCGACAAACATGATTCCGTTGCCGTCTCGAACGCCCAATGGCGCACGATGCCCACGGCTTCGCGACGGACTTTTTCCGGCGGCAGGCCCCGCCAACGGATCACCATTTCTCTGCAACACGAACCGCCGGTAGTGCGGAGCTTCGGTTGTCTTGATGCCGTATGGCTGACGGCCTGCTTGAATCCACAAGCGCTCGAAGACCTTTTCGTACTGTTCGGGCAGAATTCGTTCTTCGTCGATCCCGCGTCCCACGGGAATCAAGAAGAAGACGGACCACATGGCGATCCCCCGTGTAGAAAGTAATGCCGCCATGTCGTCGATCTGGTGAAAATTGCGGCGTGTGATCGTCGTGTTGATCTGTACTGACAGGCCGATCTGTTGCGCATCGTTCATCATTCGTATCGTGCGGTCGAAGCTCCCCTCCCAGCCACGAAACGCATCGTGTGTTTTCGCGTCGACGCCATCGAGACTAATTCCCAGGCGGCGGGCTCCCGCATTATTGGCCGCTTGCAGAGCCTCCCGTGTCGCCAACGGCGTCGCGGACGGCGTGAGTGCGACTTGCAAGCCTGCCGCCACGGCGTGGCGAATCAGCACGAAGATGTCGGCTCGCTTCAGCGGATCGCCGCCGGTCAGGACCAGATTGGGTTTGCGGGGAAAGCTCGCAATCTCGTCGATCAGCGCCCGCGACTGCTCCGTCGACAATTCCTCTGGGTGCGAGCGTTCCTGCGCGCAGGCCCGACAATGTTTGCACACGAGGTCACAAGCCTGCGTGACCTCGTAGTAGAACATCAGCGGGCTCGTGGCAAAGTGATCCTGTGTGTAATTTGAGAAGCTCATCGTTTCGCTCTTCAGTCGTTGAGTCATTCGCACCGTTCCTCAATGTTGTCGTCAAAATACGCTTCGTCTACGCGATCGCCTTCTCGACTACGTTGCCGGCGACGTTTGTGAGTCTCACGTCGAGTCCGGCGAAGCGGACGGAAAGCTCCTTGTGGTCGAAGCCGAACAGATGCAACAACGTGGCGTGGAAGTCGTTGATGTGGATGGGATCTTCGACGATGTTCCAGCCGAAATCATCGGTCCGACCTACGACCCGACCGCCCTGCGCCTCGCCGGCCATCCTGGCCGCCGCCGCCAGATCGGCTTCGTACAGCTTCAAGAGTTGGGCGTGTAGTATCCGCAGACGATCGATCTCGAACGGGTTCGGATTTCGCGCGAGACATAGCTTGAACGCGAATCGGATCTTTTTCTCTGCGGTGTCAAGTTTTGCTTGCATGATCCGGCGGCAGAGCGCCTGTGAACATTCGACGAAGACGGGATCGTTTAAGAGTGTCAGCGATTGCAGCGGCGTGTTGGAACGATCGCGCCTGGTGGAAACGACTGTCGATTCCGGCGCATCAAACGTCGTCAACATCGGGTAAGGCACACTTCGCTGAAAGAAGATGTACATGCCTCGGCGATATCTGTCGGGTGCTTCGCTTTCGCTCCACTTCATGCTTCCCGCGTATCCCAGCGCGACTACGTCGGCCGGAAGCGCCGGATACACGCTCGGTCCGCCGACCTTTGGGTGCAGCAGGCCGCTGGCCGCCAGACACAAATCACGAACGATCTCGGCGTCGAGTCGGAAACGGTTCTGCCGTGCGATCAGATCGTTCTTAGGATCACGGTCTTCAAGCGCGGGCCGCGCCGAGGACGACTGGCGATACGTGGCCGAGTGTACGATCAACCTGATCATTGCCTTACGGCTCCAGCCTTGTTGGATGTACTCGCCGGCCAGCCAATCGATCAGTTCCGGATGGGTCGGGGGAGCAGCCTGTGTGCCGAAGTCCCAGGTCGTCTCGACGATTCCACGTCCAAACAAATGTTGCCAGATACGATTCACGGCGACGCGCGGCGTGAGCGGATTCTCCGGATCGACCAGCCAGCGAGCAAAATCCAAGCGGTCGGGCCTCTCGCCACGGGGCTGGAAGGGGTGCAAGATACCAAGCGTGCCCGGCTGGACGGATCGCCCGGGTCGGCGGAAATCGCCGCGCTGGTGAACGCAATTGGCGCGAGGTTTGGGTCGCTCGGCGAACGCTTGAGATTTCGACTCCGGCGGCTTGGGTTCGCTCCTTGCGTGATCGTCAACGTCCTTATTCAACTTGATGAACGCGGCATCGATGTTTCGATAAAACTTCGTCAGCTTGCCGCACTGCGCGGCAGTACGCTGGACTGCGGGAACGTCGAGCGTCGCAAGAATGTGTTTGGGCAGTCCTTCGCGAGCTGTTGTTTCGGCTGCTGCCAGTTCCTTTTCCCACATCGTTTGTCGTTGGAGAAGCGAATTGCCGGCAGCGGCGAGCGCCTGTTGTAGCTCGGAGTGACGCTTGTCGAATTGGGCTTTTGCCTGTCGAAACGCCTCGGTTTCTCCCGGCAACGGTGCGGCGATGTCTGCCTCATCGGCGTTGTTGAAGAAAGCGGCGAGTTCGTAGTATTCCTGCTGCGAGAACGGATCGAACTTATGGCTGTGGCATTCGGCACATTGTGCGGTGAGACCGAGCCACACGGTCCCCGTTGTGTAGACGCGATCTTTGACCGCCTTGATGCGGTATTCCTCCTGGTCGACGCCACCTTCGCGATTGGTCAACGTGTTGCGGTGAAATCCAGTGGCGATCTGCTGGTCAATCGTCGCTCCGGGCAGCAGATCGCCGGCGAGCTGTTCGACCGTGAATTCATCGAATGGCATGTCGCCATTGATCGCGTTGATAACCCAATCACGCCATCGCCAGGCGTGTTGTCGCGGCAGATCCTTCTCATAGCCGTCGCTGTCAGCGTAGCGGGCTAAGTCGAGCCAGTGCCGACCCCAGCGTTCGCCAAAGTGCGAAGATTCGAGCAAGTGATCGACAAGCGGCCCGTACCAATCGTTTGCAGAATCGATTGCGTTCTCGTCTCGTTCACCGGCTGGTTCGCCGTTCGGTGGAACGGGACCCTGTCCCCCAAGTTGCAACCACCCAACTAACTCATCCGGCGTCGGCGGAAGTCCGATCAAGTCGAGGTACAGGCGGCGGATTAGCACGTGACGTTCGGCTTCGGGCGCCGGCTCGATGCCTGCTTCCTTCAGGCGGCGAAGCAAAAACACGTCAACCTCGTTTCGAATCCAAGGGTCGGTTGAGTTCGGTGACTCCGGTCGCACCAATCGTCTAAACGACCAATGGTCTGCGCCGAGTTGTCTTTCGCCAGCGGCGCCGTCAATTCCGTTGGGCCAATTCGCTCCCTGATCAATCCAGGTTTTGAACAACGCGACTTCTTCCGGTGTCAGCGGCTCGCCTTCGTCGACCGGTGGCATCTTTTTGTCGTGATCCTTGCCCAGCACGGCTTGAAACAACGGGCTCTCGTCACTCTTGCCGGCTACGATCGCCGGGCCGTTGTCACCGCCCGTCAGCGCGACTTTCTTGAAATCGAGTCGTAGCCCCGCCTCCTGATTGTCCTCGCCATGACACTCATAGCACTTCACCCGCAGGATGGGCTGAATTTGTTTCGCAAAATCGAGTCGCTTCGACTTGCGGCGTTGTGCCGTTGCGCCGGGTGGTTCATCTGCGAATGCGGAGCACGTGCTCGACGCAAAAAGAGCGAGGACGACCGCAGCGAGGCGCCTCGCATTCGGTGCCGTCATGCCACCGTTCTCCTTCATGAGTTGTTCAGGCAGGAAGCGGTCACGGCGTGCGAGCCGCGTGCTTTAGTAGTTGGTGGGTCAGCGCGGCGGGCTTATCGCTTGTCGTAGTTTCGGGTCCGGCGAATTACGATTCTTCATCATGTTTGAGGCTGACCGGCTCGACGATACATGGCGAGTTGCAAACCAGGTCCGGCTCTTCGATGAGTTTTTTGATGGTTGTGTGCGCCGCCGCGTTTTCGGCAGCCGCCATCACGTTGTCCATCCGCCGATGCAAAGGGCACAGACCACTTGCCTGCGCAGGCGGGCCGAGTGGACAGTCGTTGACAGGGTGAAACGCGCCGATGGAGTTCACGACATCCAGGATTGTCACGTCGCCCAGATCTCGGGTCAGCACAAAGCCGCCGCACGATCCAGCGCACGAATCCACAATCCCCGCGTGGCGCAGCCCGTCCATCACCACTTTGGCCAGATAGCTGGGCGGGGCGTCGATTTCATTGGCAAGTTGCGCCGTTGTACGCACCTCACCTGAATGATCTGCTAAGCAGACGATCGCACGCAACGCGTATTCGGCGGCTAGGGAGATTTTCATTCGGCTCCCAAGGACACGATAGAAGAGTAGTGGATACTTATATCTAATAATACTCGTGATATCATGGTTGTCAAGTCGTGAGAAGTGCACGGCCAACTTTGTTCGTGCTGGTTCAAAGACGTGTGGTGACACCACAAGACACCGGCCGCCGGCTGTGGTGGCAGATTCCACCACAACCGGGTCTTGGGACGGATTCTACTTCTTGTGCGCTTTGTGGCACGCGCCGCAGGCTTTCGTCATCGCTTTGAACGCTCCTTGAGCGCCCTCGGCATCCTTGTTTTCGATGGCTTCCAGGACGGCAGCGCTGCATTCGCGCAGCGTCTTGGCGGCGTCCGCCCAGTCGCCGTCCGGGCAGCGGCCGTCGTCCATCAAGAGGTGACCTGCCTCGTTGAGCAGCGCTGCATTTGTCGCCAGTGCTGCCCAACCTTTGTCGTCCTTGGGAGCTTTTTCGGTTCCCTTGCCCAGCGCAGCGCAGTTAGGCCGCACCAAGCCGCCCATGATTTGCTTGGTCAACGCCAAGCGGGACTTCCCTTTCGTGACCTGTGCGGTTCCCGCGACACAGATCGTTGCGATCACTGCATACACCCGTGCACCACGACGCACATATCATCCCGCCTGATCCAGCTCATCCGCCGAGAACGGAATCTCCAGACTTGTATAACACCGCGTGTCGTATTTCGCCTGCGCACTGCTCGGCGAACGACACTTGCTTCCGCACCAGGCAAAACCGGGCACGGTTTTTCGCGAGTTGCTGTGTCCCTGTCGAATTCTGCCGTGGTGGCTTCAAACGCGATTGAAGCTGAAACGCGAGCATCTGCATCGCTGCCGATTCTTCCGATTCGCCCCAGTTGTGAGCCGCCGTAGCTACGGATCCGCTGGCTAGCCACCGCCACCGCCCGGCTGATCGCACGCCGCGCAAGGCGATAAATGAGGGGATTTAGGGGATTTTCGGAATTCATCACCAAATTTCCACAAGAGTCTGTAACAAAGTGGGCCAGCCTTCGCATGGCTAATTAGTAAGGAAGTGAAACCAAACCTGATCAACCTCAAGAAAAGCCGAAACGATGCCAGACGGAAGCAGAAAACGACGACACTCGACAAACCAGGCCAAACGAGATTGGTACGCAAAACACCGCTCACGCCGATTTGCTCGACGATTTTCAAGCTGCTAACCACACGCATCCTCGGTTTTTCGACGAGGGCAGAATTCAGTGACAAAACGCATCCTTCCTTCCCCCTGCGAGAGGTGTTTCTTTTAAGAATAACCGTTCATCCCCTATGCCCCGCAACCGATCGGTTGCGGGGATTTTTCGCGCGCCGGGCGGCCTCACGCGTTTGCCAGGCTCACCGGCTCCAAGATCGCCTCACCGCGGTCTGAGTGAATTCCTCAGACGAACTGGAAATTGCATAAAACCTTGTAACAACAGCCCGCGGCGTGCGCTGAGGGAATGGCTAGTGCACCGCTTACTTTTGTCTTGTGGGTTCGAAAATGTGAATTCGAGCGTAGGCGTCTTGTTCGCCTGCGCGAGGTTTCCAGACGAATCGACGAGATCGAAGTGGTGACATCACTAGATATCTCGCTGAGGTTCGAGAGATGCGGCAGTCTTTCGGAACTCGTTTCACAAAACTCTCTGCCGGAACAAAAAGGAGATCTTCGATGTTTCGTAAACTGATGTTTGCGGTCATTCCCATGGCCGCCCTGACCACGAGTGCTTTCGCTGATTCGAACGTGACGGCAGCCGACGCCAAGTCTGAAGTGTTGGCGCAGATCCAGACTCTCGATCTGCAGGCCGTCACCGATCCTTCGGCCGTCATTACCGATGGTAAGGACAGCCCCAAGATGAAGGAACTCTTCTTCGGCTACGGTTACGGCTACGGTTATGGCGTGGGCTGCGGCCACCACTTCGCCTACCCCGTGTATGGCTTCGCCTACCCGGTCTACCGATACGCCTACCCGGTGTACGGTTTCGGCTACGCCCGATACGGTTACCTCTACTAAGCGACTATGGCAGGAAGCCTTGCTGGCAAAGCATGGAAGAGCAATCCCGATGTTGGGCGAGATTCGCCCACATCGGGATTTGTTTGTTTGATAGCGCTGATTCCTGCCGAGCTGACCGGCAAATCCTGCGCGCCCCGTCGATCGGTACGAGTCATCGATGCCGTTTCAGCGCGACGGATCGCCGTTCGAACGCCCCACGTTTGCCGAGAGGCTGACTTCGCCCTGGTTCGAGCCCTCGACCAGAATTTCCCGGTTTTCGCCTCGTAGCACGTTTCCCCGAATGATGACGGCTTGGGTGTCCCCATTTGCGTCGACGCGAATCGCGGCGATCTGGTCGGCGGTTGTATAAATCAAATTGTTGCTGACGAGGTAATCGGTTGTCGGTGATTTCGACGGGTCGTGGCGGGATTCGTTGATGGTGATGTTGGCATTCCAGACGTGATGCCGCTCGGAGCCGTTGGGCTTGTGACCGTTGCGATTGAAAATGTTGCCGGTGACGACCAACCCGATACAGTCGGGCGCCCACAGGCCTTCCCGACCGCTTGAAGAGACGACGTTGTCGGCAAAGATGCAATTCCGCGCACCGCGCTCGATCGTCGCACCCCGGGAACCGTTTTCGATCACCACGTTTCCCCGACCCACGACATCCTCGCAGGTCTCGACAAAATAGCCTCCCATCTTCGCGCGATAAATGCGATTGTCGGTGATCTGGCCGCGCCGCGAGCGGTAAAAATGTGTACCGTCCGACCGCGACTTCTCCAATCGGCACCCCGCAACGACGAAATCCTGAACGTGATAGAACGCGATGAGGCCCTGGTCTTCGCGCTGGCTGCCCTGTTCGGGCTTCTCGTCCGAAAGATATTCCGGGTACCTGTTGCAGCAATTCTCAATGACCACATCACGAACCCAGACATCACGAATCAGCTCGTCTGCATCGCCGAAGATACCAATTCCATTGCTGCTGAGCCCCTCCATAACGGTTTCACTAATACGGACATTCGACGAGCGACCCGTGATATGTATTCCGCGAACATTGACACCATCGGCCCACACGTCGTTGCGTCCGATGATCCGTCCACCGACGAGGGTGACATCGGACACGTCAGCTCCGGAAAACACCGCACCATCGGCGACGGCTTCGGGGCGCACGTGAAAAACCGCGCCATTCATTCGTAGCGTGATCCCCGAATCGAGCCGCCATCCGCTTTCATCGACGGCGTAGCTGATCGATGGGAAGACGAGAGTCTGTCCGTTCCGGGCGGCCGTGTCGATCGCCCGTTGTATCTCAGCCTGATACGAGACCGAACCGTCTCGAATGAATTCTGTGGGAAGAAAATCGGCCACGGAAAGCGACGCGTCCGCCGCTGCGCATACCGCCGGCTGCAAGGAACCAACGAACAGCACAGCGCCCCAATATGCTAAGGCGCATCGAAACAGAAAACCTCTCATAACGACAATCTCCCTTGCGAGATGCATTCTCACTTAACTCTGACGGGCGGCGTCTGATCGATTGGCGTAGAGCATCCACCGAGCCCGTCACGCATCGATGCCAACGAACGTTTTCATGTCATCGATCGATTTGATGTTGAGCAGATCATCACGGTTTTTCGCATAGGCCTCCCATGTCAACGGAATGTCGTCGGTAGTGGGCCGCGAGTTCTCGCGCTCGAAAAGTAATCCGACTCCGGCTCCGACATCGAGGACAGCCACGTCACAGTCGCGACGACGGCGAAATTGTACGACCGCTTTCCAGACGTCGCCCATCCACGGACGAGCCAAACTCAGCCGCGTTCTCAATTGACTCTCGTGCGTTGTGGGCAGACAGGCATTGATGAGGATGCAGCCCCCGGAACGTAGGCAGCCCCTCGCCTGCTCGACGTCGATGAGAACTTGCTCCTGCAAGTGCAAGCCGTTGATCACGATCACGTCGAACCGGCTCTGGTTCGCGGCAAAGAACTCCTCGGTAGCGTCCTGCACGCCTTCTCCAGGACGGTTGGCAACTGCCACCTTGTACGGAGCGAGCACTTGGTTGAACGGCCCGACGGTATCGTAGCCCATCTCCAAATACGAAAGGAAACCCCTGTGCTCGATCAAATAGTTGACGACATCGACCAAGCGAATTTGCGGCCTGGCGCGTGTCGCCACTACGGACGGAATTGGTTTGCTCGCGCTCGCAGTCGCGGCCACAGAAACCCGCGAGCCGGAAGATCGTGCGGACGGCCCAATCTTCGAGTCATCGTTGTCGGAATCGAGCCGGCCGAGAAGTCGTTCCGCCTGTCCGATCGAATCGGCTGCCCACTGCAAATCGGCGGGAATCGGCTCCAGTCGACGTGATAGGTAGAACGGCCAATCGGTCAGGGAAGCTTGGGACTCGAAGTGCTCCATGTGCAAAGTGGATGCTGGCGACTTATGTGAAAGGCTAAGACATTCGTCGATGTAATGCCGTCGAAAACCTGGTCGACAGAACAGTTCCCCCGCTGCTTCATGGTGCAAGAGTACTTGTTGCCGCAAAACCGGTGTGAGCTTTCGGAGCGACGTGCTGGCGATTGCATAACTATTGGTGCCGAAAGAGCTGGCCCACTTTCGGCGCCTGATCGGCTCATGATCCGGCTCTTGGCCAAGAAATGGGACGGGGCGGTACAGGAAATCATCCCAGTGATACACGTCCACTGCCGGGTCAAACAACTGCGGGAGCCGTTCGGCCAGGTCCGGATGAAACCAGTCGTCCTCGTCGACCGGTAGGACGATACATTGGCCCCACTGGTCGAACAAGGAGTGGAATTGCTGTTCACGAATGACGACACAAATGCCACGCATCCGCAACCAATTCAGCTCAGCGATTTCTCGCAGACGTTGCCGGTACTCGAAATACGACACCGGGAACACGTCGTTCCACATGCGTACCGACCGTATCAGTTTCTCCAGGCGATCCGTCGACATTGGCTGCGTTGACGTAACGTCATCGCGCTGACCGGCGAATCGCGCATCGGTCATCGTACGCCAATCGATATTCGAACGTAGATAAAGGACTACGGGTACTGACATCGAGAATGAACCCTTTTGCACGCTAACCGATGGACAGCGAGGAGATCGGTAACCGACGTATATTTCTGTTTCAGCGAACTGACGTTCTCCGGTGACTCGCGTTCTTGATGGCCGCAACGGCCGATCGCCCTCATTGTAACCCAGAACACATTTCGTGACTCACTCTGGATGAATGATCTGTTTGGAATTGCGGCCCAAGAATCAAGTTCGAAATGATTTGCCGGTCGCGATCGGCCGATCGTCCAGTCCATTCGAACGGCCCCGGTCATTACGAATGGGCACATTCTATCGATTGTTCGAGCACGCACTCGCCTCAGGGGGACCTCTCGACGCAGCGTTCTTGCTGCACTCCACCGAGCGTGATCTATGTTCAAGAGGGGCCTTTCCCCGCTTGAAACCTCGGCTCACACCACTGAGGAGCTTTGAATTGTCGACCGCTGCACTCGCGTCGGATTCGCCCAACCTGCGGGCGTCCTCGCACATCGGATACATGCCGTATCTCGACGGGCTACGAGGCTTGGCCGTGTTGGCGGTGATTGTCTATCACGCCATGCCGACTGCGCTTCCGGGCGGTTTCATCGGCGTCGATGTCTTCTTCGTGCTGAGCGGCTTCTTAATCACACTGTTGTTGCTGAAGGAATATGACAGGGCGGGCCGGATTAGCCTAAAGAACTTTTATGCGCGCCGCGCATTGCGCCTGCTTCCGGCGTTGGTGTTGTTGCTGGCAACCTACTTGCTATTGAGCGTGCTTCTCTCGTGGAACGTGACCGAACGCCTGTGGGATGCGTTATTGGTCATCTGCTATTCGGTCAATTGGACTCGCGCGTATGAATTGCGCGTTCCCAAACATTTGGGGCATACGTGGTCGCTGAGCATTGAAGAGCAGTTTTACCTGATCTGGCCGCTGCTGCTGTTGTGTCTGTTGCGATACACGTCGTGCCGATTGAAATTGGCCCGGCTAATTTTCTGTGGTGCACTGTTGGCTTGGCTGTTGCGGGTGGGCTTGTACTTCGGCGGGTCGACTCCGGAGCGGGTCTACAACGGGCTCGACACTCGGGCCGATTCGCTGCTTCTAGGATGCGCGCTGGGAACCTTCATTTCGTGTCGAACACTGTCGAGCAGCAAACAGGCCCGCGAGACGTTGCGGTTGGTCGCCGGTGGCGCACTGGTGGGACTGGCGTTGTTCCTGTTACACGCGCACTGGTGGTCGAGTCTGACGGCTCTATTGGGCCTTTTTCTGGTTCCGCTATTGTCGCTGGCCGTTATCGCCAGCCTGATGAACTCCGAACAGAGCTTGATCCGATCGGTGGCCGAGCAACCGGTCATTGTTTGGATCGGGCAGCTCTCGTACGGGTTGTACCTGTGGCACTATTTTGTGTTCCACGTCATTCGTGCAACGACCGATTTCTCCGATCTGCAAGTGCTCGTCGTCGGCAGCGGCATCTCACTGGCGGCGGCATCGCTTTCCTTCTACCTGCTCGAACGCCCCTGCCTGCGTCTAAAAAAACGGTTCGCATAGTTCTAGACGGCTGCCGGCACAGAAACGGCGGGCATCGCGAACCACTCAATTCAAAAAGCGAATTGTGAGCGGGTAGCGATGGTATTCGCCGGAATACGCTTTGATTGCGGCGATAATCGTGACAACCAGATCGAAAACGCCCAGCCCAATCAATAGCGGAATTCCGATGACAACGAATACCAATACGAACGAAATCACGAAATAAATCGTCATGTTGATTTGAAAGTTAATCGCTTCCTTCCCTTGGTCGTCGACCAACGGGTATTCGTCTTTCTTGATCAACCACACGACCAGTGGCCCGACTAAGTTCCCGAAAGGAATGAAGCCACAGAACGTGCTCAAGTGGCAGAGCATGGCCCACATGCACTCGTCCTTGCTGATTTCGTCGTATTCGTACTCGGTACCGGCATCGTCGACAAACTCGTGATCTTGCATGACTGCGGGTCCTCGTTCCTTTTCTTCGGGCCGACAATGAGTCCCAGGCGCGGGGCCGCGCAACCGCCTATTCCTTCAGGCCGAAACAGTACAGATTTCCGGCCGTTCGCAAGTAGATGTTTCCCCGGGAAATGGCCGGTGTGGCAAATGCCTCTTCACCGAACTGGGCCGTCGCCAACACTTTCCATTTTGGCTCGGCCGATAAGACTGTTAGCTCGCCTTGCTGGTTGATGAGATAGATTTTGCCGTCTGCGATGACGGGCGAACTGTAATAGTTCTTGGTGTGAGCGACCCGGCCATTTTTGAGCCTCTCGCCCGTGCGGGCGTCGAGTGAACTGGCGATCCCGCCGTTTTTCACCATGAACAGGAAGCCGTCGTAGTAGACCGGAGACGGCACGTACGGCAAGAATTTTTTCTGTGTCCAGAGCACATGAGTGTCGGTCACGTCCCCTTGCCCGCCCGGCTTGATCGCCACCACAATGTTGTGGGCGGCATGAAAAATCTGGCGCATCCATTCGTACTCGGCTCGTGTGATTTCACCCGACTTGTCACGATCGATTTGGCTGAAGCGACTTTTCAGCGGCCCGGGCGGAAGCTCCTGCTGTTCGACGGTTGTGTTTTGGTTCTTGTCGTATTGTGTGAGAATGTCTTCGAACGGGTCGGCTTGGATGCGATCGGTGTCGCCGCCACCGGGCGCCCATTCGGAAACGAACAGCGTGTTTTCGTCGCCGATGACCGGAATCGCGTTGGCGATGCGGGCGATTCCGCGAACCGTCCAGATCTCCTTGCCCGATTTCAGGTCGTAGCCCACAACACGAATCGCGCCGGCGACGACGACCTGAAGCCGACCGTCGACGTTCCAGATAATCGGACTTGAGAACCCGCGCGGAAACTCAGCCCGCTCGGTCTTCCAAACCGTATTGCCGGTCTGCTTGTCGACGGCGATGAGATACGAGTCGATATCGTGGTCCTGGCAGGAGATAACCAGATCGCCGACGATGATGGGTGACGAAGCCGCGCCGTACGTGTTCTTGTACGGGCCCATGGGCCGTTCCCACCGTAGCGCGCCGTCTAAGTCGTAGCAAAACAGGCCACACGAACCAAAAAAACTGACGACCGTTTCGCCGTCGGTTGCGGGCGTCGGCTGCGCGTGGCTGCCGATCGAGTGGATCTCCTCCAGGCCGGCGTGTCGCGCCTCTTTCTGCCAAAGCACGCTGCCGTCGACGCGATCCAGGGCAATCGTATAGAGCCGCTCGTCGTTGACCGCCGTCACAAAAACCTGCTTCGCGGTCAAAATGGGCGAAGAATGCCCCGGCGGCAGCGACGTTTTCCAGAGCACGTTGGTTTCCGGGCCGATCTCCGTCGGCGTTTCTGTTTGCTCGCTGGGAACGCCCGATCCATTCGGTCCGCGAAAGCGAACCCACGTTTCCTCCGCGTGACATGTACTCGCGCAACTCAAGCCGAACAATAGTGCCAATGCGAAACGCGAACGTGGTGTTGTCGATCGACTCATGTGCATCTTTCTTCGAATTAGGCCCCGATCTATGTTACACGAAATGTCTGCTGTTAAACCCCGCTGTCGCTGTTTTTTCTAACCCGTTCGAATTGATCACCATCACCTCAACTGGACGTCCGGGCGGATGAGTAGCGTTGGTTGATCCTGTTTAATTCCAGCGGCAATGGTGCCGAGTGTGCGGCCGTCTTGCGGATGCACGTAGTCGCCATCGAGTTCGGCCAAGGGAACGGCGACAAACGCGCGTGTGAGAATGTCCGGGTCAGGAATGGTTCGTTGGCCGATCGTCAGAATGTCACGATTAAAAAGCGCGACGTCGATATCGATTGTCCGAGGAGCGTTCACGTTTTCGGGATCGCGGATGCGACCGAATCGCGCTTCGATTTCGGCAATCGCCTTCGATTTCAAGTCGTGCGGCGAAAGCGGCGTCGCGAGTAGCACGGCCGCGTTGAGAAAATTCGCTTGGTCGGCGAAGCCGACGGGCCGGGATTCCCAGACGCCCGAAACCGCAACAATTTTCCCGTATTGAGCCAATTCCCGGGCGGCCGCCGGAAGATTGCGTTCGGGATCGATGTTTGAGCCCAGCGACAGATACGCGCGGTTCGCGGTCGGCTCAGGCATGCTCCCGGTTCCGTTCGATCGACACGCCGACCGACCGCGCGAATCTGAGCGCCGCCGGTTTCTCGACGGTCACCTTCGCGGCTGTGACAAGCTCGTCGGAAAGGCACAATTGGGCGATTTCCTCCGCGAGTTTCTCGACCAGATAGAACTGCGATCTCTCGACGAGATCGATCACGCGTTTGGTGAGCGTGCGATAATTCACGGCGTCGGCAATATCATCGGATTGGCCCGCGCGGCGCGTGTCCGTATCGAGAGTGATGTTGATCAGCACATCTTGCCGGTTGCTTCGTTCGTCATCGTTGATGCCGATGATCGTACGCAGGAACAGGTCGCGAATCAGAATCTGATCAGCCATTAGTCGTTCTCAGAGCTCCTCTCCGCCGCTGACGTGAATCACTTCGCCAGTGATGAAATCGGAAGCCAACAGAAACACGAGTGCCTGCGTGACTTCGCCCACGCTTCCGGTTCGCCTCAGCGGAATGTTCCGGCTGAGTTTCGAAAGCGTGTCGTCGTCGGCGCCCGGTGGTGGAAGGATGGCACCGGGTGCGATTGCGTTCACTTGTACGCCGGGAGCCAATTCGCGGGCAAGGCTCTTCGTCAAAGTCACGATTCCACTTTTGGTGAGCGTATACGCCAGGTGGCCCGATCCGGGGCGCGTCGCTCGCCAGTCGGCGATGTTGACGATGTGCCCATTCTGGTCGGCGCCGAGACGACGCATGAACTCGCGACACAAAAAGGCGGGCGACTTGAGATTGATGGCAAAATGCCGGTCCCACAAATCGTCGTCGGTCTCCGCGAGACTTCCCGCTTCGAAAATGGCGGCGCTGTTAATCAGGATGTCAGCCCGCCCGAATTCATCCAAGGCCGCTTGTACAATCCTTTGCGACGCACCTACCGGGTCGAGCAGGTCGGCTTGCACGGCGATGGCTTCCGAACCGTGCTCGTGAATCTCTTGGCACGTCTTTGCGGCCGCCTCGGCGGAGCGTCCATAATGAACGACAACATGTACGCCCCGTTCAGCCAGCGTCAGCGCCACAGCACGCCCTAAACGCACGGCCGCACCCGTCACAATCGCCACCCGACCGCTCAACTCCACCTTTGGTCACCCCCCTTTTGAATGTTGCACGGTCAACGCTCTTCCAACCGTCGGCCAAAAAAGGGTGCCACTGGCGGCTCGCCCGCCAGTGTGATTTACGAAACGCGAAACGACGTTTCAACATGCCGCTCGTCGCACACGCCGTTTCCGGTCCGTGCCAGATCGCACAGCAGCAGCGACCATTCCAGCGGCCACGCGTGTCTGAATCGACCTCTAACTCGCACCCGCCCCGTCGAGTTCTTTGACAAAAATGTTGCGGAAGAACAGCGTGTTGCCGTGGTTCTGCAACTCGATCTGTCCGCTCGAATAGATTGGCTTTTCGCGATCCCAATAGTTTTCCATCACGGTGTCGTCGACGACGAGCTTGTCGTTCAGCCAAATCGAAACCTTCTCGCCGATCATCCGAATCCGAAACGTGTTCCACTCGCCGACGGGATGATCGGCCTTCGTCAGCGGAAACCGCGGATGTGTCTGATTGTTCCACAGGCTTCCGGAACCCTTGTCGGCTCCGTTCTTGAAAAACGGCTCATGGTCGGTGTCCCAAATCTGAACCTGTGGCGCGCCTCGCAGGTAGATCCCGCTGTCGCCGGCCGCCTTGATCTTCCAATCGACGAGCATCTCGAAGTCGCCGTAGTCCTTAGCCGTGCAGAGGCTCTGCCCTTTGCCGTCAAATACGAGCACACCGTCGACAACCTCCCAGTGCTTCTCCGCGCGCCTGTCGGCCTTCTTTTGCGCCGCGGCGAGTTCCTGTTTGCTCATCGCGGCCCGCGTCTTAGGGTTGCCGACGAGTCCCTTCCAACCGTCGAGGTCGCGTCCGTTAAACAGCGCCTTAAAGCCCTCCGGCGGAGCGTTGAGCGGCTTTTCATCGGCAGCCTGACTGGTCGAGCCACCGGCGGCCGCCAGCAACATCAGAATTCCAAGCTTGTTCATCGTTGTACCTTTTGAGTTGAAGTCGAACCCCTTTCAAAACCCGGCTTGCGGCGAACACGTCGCTTGAAAAGCAACGTCGCGTCCGCCTTCCAGAGGGTCTTGAAACAGCTTCTCGTAAATGGCGGCCGATATTTCTGTGCAGCGCCCCGACACTACGGTCGCCGCTTCTCGAATCCCGGCCTTCGCAAGCTCCCATCATCGCGCCGGAATGCATGAAATGCAACCGCCGCGTATCGCGGCACACGGTTGAAGTTTTGCGCTACGACGTCGGCAAAGACCGTAAGATCCAGCGGCGCCTGCCGGCTTTGTGAATGGTGTGACACTATTTACAGCCATCTAACGCCATCTCATCGTGGAGCGGCGTGCATATCTTGATACTCCTTGCGCTTGCGTTGGATCAGGTCGGCTTGAGATCATGGTGTGAGCAAGTTCAACGTTCGTGGAGACACCGGTATGTCGAATCGTTTCGCAGTTTTGATCGGAATCATTCATCCGATACTTCTGGGCATCGTAGTCGCTGTCGCAGTCGGCGCGCTGGCAAAGCCGGCCGCCGGACAACAGGACGTTCAGGCTGACTTTAGGGGCGACCAGTACCGGCAGGAAAACAGCCGCGCCGTGGCGGAAGTGCAGGCTGGAATGCGAACGACGGCCTACGCCGCCTGGTGGGGGTTTGATGAGGCCGATTCAACGCGTTTCGTGCAAACGGCCATCAACTCGGGAGCCGCGAAGGTAATCGTTCCCTACATGGGACGGGATTGGATCATCACCCCGATCACCTTGGCCGCCGACCAGGAGATCGTCCTTGAGCCGGGCGTGGTTATCGCCGCCAAGCGAGGGGCCTTTAAGGGCTCGCACGATTCGCTGTTCAAGGCGCAATCGAAGAGCAACATCACCATCGGCGGCTACGGAGCAACGCTCCGCATGCAGAAGAAGGATTACATGAGCGACGCCTATCAGACAGCGGAATGGCGCTCGGCGCTCTATTTCGATAGTTGCCGAGACGTCAAGGTCTACGGCTTGACGATCAGAGATACCGGCGGCGACGGCGTCTATCTGGGCGACGCCGGCGAACCCGGCTACAACCAGAACGTGATGATTGAAGACGTGTTCTTCGACAACAACTACCGGCAGGGAATCAGTCTAATCAGCGCAGAAAACGTCACCATCCACAACTGCGTGTTCAAGGACACCGGTGGCACGGGACCGGCCGGCGGCATCGACCTCGAGACCGATCATCCGTCGAATCGATTGGTGAACATCCAGGTGCGGAACTGCATCGCCGAGAACAACCAAGGCCCAGGTTTCATTGTGTCGCCGGCGAAGCTCTCGTCGGAATCGAAAGACATCTCGGTGCGGTTTGACAACTGCCTCGTCAGAAGCGGGCGCGGCCACGGCTTGATGGTCAGCGGTGTCAGAGATGATGGTCCGGGAGGGTCGATCGAATTCAAAAACTGCCACGTACGCAACACGCGGTTGCACGGTGCCCGAATACTCGACAAGTCGGCGAGCGGCGCACGCGTTCGCTTCGTCAATTGCACGTGGAAAAACGTCGCCACCGGGGCACTCGACGCCGGCGGATACGAGGGCGTGCCGAACCTGCCGATCATGATTCATCTGAGAGGCCCGGCGTGGAGCGCAAAACCGGGCGGCGTCGACTTTGTCGACTGCCTGGTTGACGACGGCCAAGACCGACCGTTTATTGCCTTCAAGGCCCCGTATAAAAACGCGCCGTCCGTTCACAAGCTGACGGGCAACATCACCGTCAACAATTCACTCGGCGTGAATGCTGATTTCGGCGAGCAGGCCACGGAGGTCATGCTGAGGATCAACCGTTAGTGAGTCGTCGCAAAACCCGGTTGTGATGAAACTTGACCCAACAAATCAAGGGCACGCGTTGCCCATCAGAGGGTTTTGGGACCAATTCTAGTGAGTCGATTTGCGTTTCGTCCGCCCCTGTAAGGCTGTGGCGATTCGACGCCGTAGATCGACGTTACATTTCGTCCATCAGAGGGGTTTGGGCCCAGTATTGACAGAGGAGAGACCGAGCATGCTCCACAATTCGATAAACGAACTTGATCGCCGACGTTTCCTACAGAGTTCGCTGGCGGGAGTGACGGCCGCGTTTGGTGTGCGGAATTCGGCCACGGCGGCAGATGAATCGTCACGGTCGTCGAGCACAAACCGCTCCGCCGCGAACGACGTGCGCGATCGACTGAAAGGGCCGATGGCTTCGATTACGATCGCGTACAACGCCGACTTCTCCATCGATCACGGAAGTTTGCGCGGTTGGGTCGACTTCATGTGCGACAGCAAGGTGCCCGTGTTGTTTCTGACGTACGGCGACAGTGAACTCTACAATTTGAGTGAGCGGGAAATTGAAGCCGTGATTCGGACGGTCGCCGGCCAAGCCTCTGGACGATCGCTCGTCATCGCCGGCACGCCGCACGGCTGGAGCGGAGCGACGACCGACTTCATCAACCGCCTGGAGGACTCCGGTGCCGATGCGGTCAACGTCCACCTTTACAACAAGAACGAAGAAGAAATCTATCGAGGCCTGTCACAGATTTCCGAGCGGACGAACCTTCCGTTGTTGGCCTACGAATCGAAATTCTCGCTGGACCTCGTCAAGCGAATTGCGCAGCTTCCGAGCTTGGTGGGCATGAAGTGCCACGCCGAGTTGTACCGGTATTACGACTTCATTCGAGCAACACAGGACGAGAATTTCAGCGTGCTCAGTGCCGGGCAAATGAAGCATTTCCTGTTCGGCTACCTCATCGGTTCACCCGCGTACCTGTGTCCGCTCACTCCATTCGCCCCGCAATTGGGGCTCGAGTTTTACGAGGCTTTGAAGCAGGGCGACATCAACACCGCGCGGCGCGTGATCTTCGATTACGAAGAACCGTTGTTGAAGGTCACGATTCCCCTCGGCTATCCGCAGGCGTACAAGTCGGCTCTGTACCTGACAGGGCACTACAAGACTAACCTGATCCGTCCACCGAAGAAGTCGAACTCGCCCGCTGAGATTAAGCCACTCCGCGAATTTCTCGCGCAAAACAAGCTGTTGGGCGGCGCGTCGTAATCCGGCAGGTCGGCCAGTACGCCGCGCTTGTCGAGCAAGGACGGACGAACAGACACCGGCCATCGATCGAGAGCGACAAGATCGCGCGGCATCCATGTGCGACACGGAATTGCAGCGCGCGAGCTTCTCAGAGAAACGGCAGAGGCCGACGTAGCAGTTCAGAACCGACTGCGAACGACCGGATCCCATTCGGGATAACTGTGGCGGCGATCCGACGATTCTTGCTCTTTGAATAACGTCTCTACGCCGCCAGAACCCGCTACACTTATGTCGAATGCGCTCTAGATTGTTGGGGGTACCAAACGCCGATTGGAGCCAAGCGTAAGGGCTACGCCGGCTCCAATCTTGTCAGTTTTCAGTGCCGCGCCGCTGACGCGGCACGGCTTCATTTTCACGAACGGCTTAGTGATGATGATGGCCGCCGTGGTGACCGTGATGGCCGCCGTGGTGACCCCAATGGCCGTGGTGACCGTGGTGACCCCAGTGGCCGTGGTGACCATGATGGCCCCAGTGACCATGATGACCGTGATGGTGATGGTGACCGTGGCCACCCCAGTGGACGCTTCCACCGTTCCAATGAACTCCGCCGCCGCCATGATTGCCGAAGTGGAATCCCCAACCGTGGCCGGCGCCGATCACGTCGGAAGCTTCTTCGCTGTCCAGCGTGCGTTGAACGGTCAAGTCTTCGATTTTCAAGCGTGTCATTTTCGTTGTCTCCCAATGTAATGATCTGTCTCGGGTGTGCCTTGACGCAAGTCGTTATGCGTCCGTCGTTACAGTTTCTTACTAATGCACGCGGCGCGCCACTCCGTCAGATCGCCGGGACTGTTTCGCAAGGTTCATCGTGTTCCATGAGCCGAGATGAGGCAACAACAGCGATGTAACTGCCACAATTCATTCTATTTGCGATGAATCGTCGATCAAAGCATATTTTTGAAGATTCTATGCCTCGTCAGTTGGTTATTTGAAATCCACCTGCACCGTCGAGGAAGTCGCGGCGGGGAAAATGACCTCACGTTGATCACAGACTGTCGCAGTATTGACGTCGGCAACATTGGCCTCGAATTCATTCAGGCGCTCATTGCAACGCATACACATCAGCGCGCACGGAAAAACGGCCGTTCCCCACTGGGAAAGGACGTTAGCTATTGGGGCAAGCGCGCAGGCTTGCAGTACTCGGTGGCCCGTCGATTGGAGCCAACGCGACGCAACCACGTTGGACTCCAATCCTGCCGTCTTGAGGTGATGCGCCCGCGAGAGGGCACCACCGACATTCGGCCTAGGACCCATCCCAAAACCCAGTTGTGGTGGGAATTCATGCTCCGAAAGCGAGCGAGGATTGCCCATCGAAGGGTTTTGGGACCACTCTTAGTGGTGACCCCAGTGACCGTGGTGTCCCCAATGGCCGTGATGACCGTGGTGATGATGACCCCAGCCCCAATGGCCGTGGTGATGGTGGTGATGGCCGTGGTGATGATGGCCCCAGCCGTGGTGATGTCCACCCCAGTGACCGTGATGGTGGTGACCATGATGGTGGTGACCATGACGGTGGCGGCGACCGGCACCAACGACGTCAGATGCTTCTGCGCCATCGATCGTCCGCTCCACCGACAGGTCTTCGATAGTTAAACGCGTCATTTCAATTCCTCCCAATTGTTGACATGTCCTGAACGTCTACTAGCGCACGCAATACGGCGAGCACCAGTCGTCATTACCGCACAGGACGCGCCGATTCCCCAAAATTCAGGGAGATTCTGGTGCAATCCTTGGGCCCTCACAACCAATGATGGGACACAAATCGAACATAACTGTCAATGAACACCGCACTTACGACAATGTGTCGTTTCGTAACAACTTCTCGAAAAATGCAAACACAGCGAATTTCGACCGCTGACCCGTTTCGCACCCTCTTGTACGCCACGGCCGAAAAATGTACTCACATTGAGGACACTGTGTCGTGTTTCCGACGTCAGCGCACGGAAGACGGCGGTCGCCGACTTCCGTCGCGGCGTCAGCGGCCGTGAACAAAACGGCGAGCTGAGGTCAGCCTTTTGCCATCTCTGCAATTCGCTGCGCAAGCAGGAAATGCCGTAGCGAGGCTTTCAGGTCGTCATCCAGTGGTCGCCGGCCGACTTCCAATGCTTTGACGAGACAGTGACCGCCATTGACGGCGAAGGGACCGACGACGTCACCGGCAGAGGCGGAAAAGATCCGATCTGCGACGTCTGACCCAAGACCGGCGGTGTCATCACGCGTGATGAGCCCCAAAAACCCGCCCCCGCACCCGGTCGCCTTGTCGACCGAATGCTGGCCGGCCAGCTTGCCGAAGTCTTCGCCCTCTTCACGAACGCTCAAAGCGAGCTCGTCGGCGGCTCCGTCGCTCTCGACGACAATGTGGCTGATGCGGGCAAAGGCGAATTCATTCGGGTTTTGGTTGTAATACTGTTCGATCTGGTCGTCGCCGATCAGCTTGTCGGCGAGTTTGGACCGCAGCACACCGGCTTCCAGGCAGTTTTCGACCTGTTCAAGCGTCAACCCCGCCGACGCCAACCAGCCCTTGGTATCGTCGGCCTTCTCCAATTCGCGCGACCGGCGGAATCCGTCGAATTCGGCCTGCAATTCGTCATCGGAAACCGAAAGGCCTTCATTCGTAGCGGCACTTGCCACGAGCGCCTCGTCGGACAACTCCGCCAGCCCCTCAAACCAGGCGCCGCTCAGTCGAAGACGGGCTTCCAAATCACTCTGAGTAATACTCGCACCTGCAACTTCCCTGAGAACGTTGCCTTGTCCCGATGCCGCGCTTCCACTCATTGTCGCACTCCTCAAAAAACAGGACCAAGTCAAAAAACAAAACTGAGCGTTCGCCGTACTGCAATCAGTATGCACGGCGATCGCTCAAGATGCCAATCGAACCGTATTAGACCACTTTCCACCCAAGAATGACAAGAAAATCGGGGCTATTTCCTTAATGAACCCAGAAACCGGACATCGGCTACTATGGCCGTTTCACTCGGCCGGCGGTCTGAAAGGGAATGTTTGCTGTGCAATATTGGGCCACCCGATGCGCAAACTATGATCGTGTTCGTTGTCGTCTGATGACGAATTGGCGCGCATTCGCAATCGACACGATGCACCGCGCAAGGGAAGTCGGCACAACACGGCAAGAATCACGACGCGCTACCCGATCAATTCGGGGATCGGTCTGTGATCGTCGACGAGATAACGCGGGCGGCCGCCCAGGTCGACGAATTGTGTGTCGGCAACGTCGACGCCCATGTTCTGATACAGCGTGGCAAACACGTCGCGAAAATGGACCGGCCGGTCCTGCACGTGTTCCCCGTAGCGGTTCGTCGAGCCGATCACCTGACCGGTCTGCATGCCACCGCCGGCGAGCAAGGCTCCGGCGACCTTCGGCCAGTGATCGCGGCCGGCGTTCTTGTTGATCTTCGGCGTGCGGCCGAATTCGCCCCACACGACGACCGAAACGTCGTCCAGCATCCCGCGCTGTTCCAGGTCGCGAATCAAGCCCGACAGACCGATATCAAGTAGCGGGAGCGCTCCCCGTGCCTCGGCGAAGTTGCCGGTGTGCCAATCCCAGTTGCAATCTCCTTTGAGCATTCTCCCGAACGGCCAACGGCTAAAGACCATCGTCACGCACCGCGCGCCCGCTTCGATGACCCGACGCGCCAAGAGAAACTGATCGAGCAGCGTGCGGCCCTCACGCTCCTGGGAATAGACCTCGTCCAGGCCGTAGCCGAGCCTCGTTGCCGGGTCTTCTCGCGAAACGTCGAGGGCTTCGGCTAAACGGGGCGAGGTCAACACGTCGAACGCCTGTTCGCGAAATGCATCGGCGCCGCGCAAGTTGCTATCGCTTTCCGATTGCCGGCGAAATCGATCGAAGCCGGCCAACAGCGATTTCCGGTCGGCCAGCCGATCGACGTTCACACCGTTAAGCACGATGTTCTTTCGATCGACGGCCGCCACTTCGAACCCGGCGTGAGTCGATCCCAAGTAGCCGCCTTGAACGGGGGGCGTGCTCAGAACAAACCGCGAATCGTAATAGACGGGGCTCAAGTCGACGGCGGGCGGAATTCCCGCGATCTGTGGCCCGTGGACCTTTGAAAGCACCGCGCCAAAAGACGGCCAACCGCCGGGCGGGTAGCCGGGAATCTCTTTGGAGCCGACTTGTTCGGGGTGTGTTTCCCAACCCGTGATACACTGATGGAGATTATGGTCGTCGCGTGCTCCGACCAGCGAGCGGATGGGCGTCAGCTTGTCCATCATCCCGGCGAGCCGAGGCAGCAACTCGCAGATTTCGATGCCGGGCACGGCCGTCTCGATCGGCTTAAACTCGCCGCGGATTTCCGCCGGCGCTTCCGGTTTGGGGTCGAACATGTCGAGATGCGACGGGCCGCCCGGCAACAGAACCATAATGATTCCCTTGCGAGACATATCAGCGCCGGCTCGATCTTCCGCGTGAAGAATTTCCGGCAGCGACAGCCCGCCTAGCGCCAGGCCGCCAATCTGCAGGAAGCTGCGGCGCGTCAGACCGTCGCAGTAGCCAGCACCTTTTCCCAGGATACTCAACATCTGAGTCGTTCCTATCGGACGGTCGAATCCAAGATCACGCTTCGATCACCGCTAAAAGGATTCTAAAGTGCGATTGAAAACTTTGTGGCGACTCAGACGCTCGTATTTCAGCTTCAATCGCGTCTCGAGCCGCTACAACAAAACTAGACATGGTCTAGGCAAAAATCTCTCTGACCGGTGTGCCCTCATGAACGATCGGTGTGGGGCGGCCTTGGGCGTCGTGGATGCGGTGCTCTGGGTCGATGCCGAGGGCGTTGTATATTGTGGCGGCCAAGTCTTCGGGGGAGGTCGGCTTTTCGATGGCGTAGCCGGCGTCGCGATCGGTTTCGCCGTAGATCGTTCCGCCGCGAACGCCCGCGCCAGCCAGCACAGCGGGGAACAGCGTGCTCCAATGTCCTCGGCCCCATTTTCCGTTGGCCTTGGGTGTGCGGCCCATCTCGCCGGTGGCGACGACTAGCGTCTCGTCGAGCAAGCCTCGCTCGTCGAGGTCGGCCACTAGCGCGGCGAACGCTTGATCGAACGTGGGGATCAGATGGTTTTCGAGGTGATGGCTGCTCCGATGCGAATCCCAACTGTACCCGTCGACACAGTCGTAGTGCACGGTAACAAACCGCACACCCGCCTCGACCAGCCTGCGGGCCATCAGACAACTTTGTCCGTAAAGGTGCCGGCCATACCGGTCACGCAGTTTTGCCGGCTCGCGCCCAATGTCGAGCGCCTGCCGCGTGTTTTCTGACGTGACAAGGTCGAGCGCCCGTTGTTGAAACCGGCTATAGGCTTCGAGCGCCGGTCCGTCTGCTGATGCGCGCTGCTGTTCGTCGAACTGCTCCAACAGCGACCTTCGTCGTGCGAGCCGATCGAGCGTTATCTCGCCGCCGTTGACCAGCCCTTGGATCTCGAACTTCAATTCCTCATCGCTGCAATCACGCCAATAGGGATTGTCGTTGAGATCTTTCTTTTGGATGTTCGTGGTCAGCGGATCGTAGCCGCGACCCAGCCAACCGGCGTATTCGCCCGGCCGGCGATACTGACCTTTTTCTTGCAAGCTGCCCAGCCAGTTCGGGAGCACGGTGTAATTCGGCAAGTCGCGAAGCTGATCTCCCGCCGTGCGCTGCGAGAGATACTCGACGACGGAACCCATGGAAGGCCAGTCTTCGGTCTGGGAACTGAACCCGCCCCCAATCGGCACGGACCAGCGGCGACCGGTTTGAATGTAGTGTCCCGCGCCGCTGTGGTCGTTGTAGCTGTGTGTCATCGTCTTCACGACACAAAACTTGTCGGAGACCTGCGCCGAATGTGGCAGGTGTTCGCAAATCTGAAGCCCGCTCGTTCGCGAGGCGATCGGCTTGAAGGGGCCGCGTATCTTCGCCGGCGCTTCGGGCTTGAGGTCGAATGTTTCGAGTTGGCTCGGCCCGCCGAACAGAAACAGGAAGATGACCGACTTGGCCCGTCCGTTCGTAAACGGTCGTTCGGTCTCGGCGGCCATGAGCTTAGGCAGCGTGAGCCCGAACAAACCGGCGCCCCCGGCCTCGAGCAACCGGCGGCGGGTCAGTTTTTCACACGTCGCGCCAGTGCGACCCAAAATGGTGAGCATAGCCGCCCCATTGACTAATTAGCGTGCCACGAGCGAATTCGCTGCCGCCGAGTCTAGCAAATCCGGCCGCCGATTGCACCATTTGTCGTCGCCGGGCGCGACCAGTCGGTCGGCTTATGGCGATATCTTCACGTCAGGTTGCGTTTTCGGCCGGCGGCACAGACGGTGATTTCGTTCGTGTCGAGGAATGCCGGCTCGTTGCCGTGCGGACTATCGGAACCAGGGTGAAAAAAGATCGAATTCTGTGTGACCAGTCGGTACGATTCACATTGTTGCCGAGTCCTACGTGCGCGATGAGCCGCGCACTTGCCGCCTGGCGGCGCTGTCCCGCAAGTTCACGTTCGCGAATCAGACGGCTTCAACGGATCGGTTCTCACCATGATTGAATTGATCGCATTTGTCTTCGTCGGTGCTGCGATCCTTGGCATTATCATTACTGTGATGGAGGAAGGTGAGTTTCCCGGATGGGGTAGGATGGCCGCGTGTGTGCTCGCTGCGATCGTACCGACGGTGATCGTCATTTCTTTGATTCCCCCGCTCTTTTTTGTCGTCGGATTGGCCGTCGGAGCCGTCTGTGCCGGCTTCGCAATCTCCGCCACGTGCGGAATGAGTGTCAAACGGGCGATTATCGCGGCGAGCATCTACCTGGCAATACAGATCGGCATCGGGTTGGTGTTCTATTTGATTTCGTAGACGATGGGCGTGCTTGCGGCCTATCAGTAATGTCCGGGATGTTCGTATTCCCGAATCAGACGCCTTCAACAGATCGGATCTCCCCATGCTTGGGTTAATTATCGGTGCCGGGATCCTCGGCATTATCATCGCCGTGATGGAGGAAGGTGACTTTCCCGGGTGGATAACGATGGTTGTGTGCGTGCTCGCCGCCGTCGTACCGGCGGGGATCGTGAATTCTCTGATTCCCGAACAGTTTTTTGTCGTCGGCTTGGCCGTCGGAGCCGTCTGTGCCGGCTTCGCGATTTCTGCCATGTGCGGAATGAGTGTCAAGCGGGCGATTATTGCGGCGAGCATCTACTTCGCGGTACAGATGGGCATCGGGATCGCGTTCAATTTGATGGCGTTGGCGGTGTAGACGATTAGGTCCCCTGTGCGTCGCGAGAATGAATTGGCGCGTCGCGAAAATGAATTGGTGCATCGCGAGAATGAACTGCCGACGCGGCAGCGTAAAAACGTCTCCATTATTCCAACCGGAGCTCTGTGTACTGTCTATGTGGACTTGCAACAACTGCCGCGAGATCGTGGAAGATCAGTTTGACGCCTGCTGGAATTGCGGATGCTCCCGCGAGGGGAAGTTGAATCTCGACTTTTTGCCTAGGCCGATTGCTTTTGAGGACGAGACCTCACTGGAGCAAACCTTCGCCGAGGAATTCCGGTGCCAAAAGTGCCAGCACCGGGACGCACGCGTTGAGCGCATCACGGGCCGAGGAACGGGATTTGGAAAAATGTTTGCAAAGGATTTTCTCGCGGTCAGCTGCCAAAACTGTGGCTACACGGAGTTCTTTAACCTTTCGGTCCTTCAATGCCGCTCAGGCTTGCAGGACTTTCTCCGAGGTCTGTTCGGCGGTTGAAGGTGCCGCGTGACATTAACCTGCCGCAACGTCGGCGTCTTGTTCGACCGATTTCAAGATAGGAGATTTCGCGATGTCTCACGCTTCGAAGTTCACCATTGCGGTCTTGGTCGCCGTTCTCGTTGGCAACACCTCTCAAACGTATGCCTTTGATGAACTGGCCGATCTGAAAAAGGCCGTTCGAACATTGCAAGAAAAGGTTGCCGTGCTGGAAAAGCAAGTTTTAGCCCTTCAACCACTCGCCGAGGCGTACGAGCGGCAGCAGCGGGTCGTCAAAGAAGTTCAAGACATCGGCGGCACACCTGGGCCGATCGAGTCCACCGGGGAACGTGTGACGGCCGAAACCCGCTTGAAAATTGGGCAACTGCTTCAAGTGAAGTGGGGTGACGAGTGGTGGGCGGCGAGGGTGCTCGAACTCGTCTCTGATGGACAAGTCAGGATACACTACATTGGCTGGTCGTCCTCCTATGACGAGGTCGTTGTGCGATCGCGAATTCAACTCGATGCGGATGCGTTGGCAAAGGCGCGAAAGGCGGTTGAGGCGCCCGTAAAGATCGTGTCTGGGAAGCAGGGAACGAACGGCCCAATCGCATCAAGCGGGATCGCCGTTGGAAAAACGATGCCCTTGAAGCCCGGGCAGGCCGTTCAAGTGGAATGGGGCGGCGAGTGGTGGGCAGGAAAAATCCTCGAACTCCTTCCGGATGGTCGGTCGAAGATTCATTACGTCGGTTGGGATTCCACTTGGGACGAGATTGTCCCGCGGTCGCGGCTACAACTCTATCCGAAAAAAGGCCGCTAACATGGCACGAGAGGTTGAGGCCGTTCGGGCACGAACTCGTCTAGATCCCGTTCAACTCGTTCCCAAGCTCTGCTTGGGGACGCATATGTTAGACGTTGCGCGGGAGCGAGATGACGATTCCTTGAAGCAGAAGGGTGGTACGACGGCCGTTCCCAAGCAGAGCTTGGGAACCAGTTTAGAGGGAGATGCACGATGACTGCCAAAGAGATTTTTGTGCTGGCGCTGCGAGTCGTGGGGTTGTGGGCGGCGATACACGGTGTCATCGGGCTCCCTGCGACGATTGCTGGTATATTCTACGCATTCGGATTCGGCGCGCAGTCGGTCGATTTCTATCCCGCCTACACGATG
>Ga0315336_1002309_pt1 | contig 29916 bp, 26 predicted proteins | sample ASW5metaG_FD_204512 | JGI IMG/M metagenome (GOLD analysis project Ga0315336, IMG submission 204512) | Ammonia-oxidizing marine archaeal communities from Monterey Bay, California, United States - ASW #5 | ecosystem: Environmental > Aquatic > Marine > Intertidal zone | place: USA: California... | reverse complement strand
CAATCCCGACCTAACCACGCAATTCTGAGCGGGAGTAAGTTGGGATTGCCGAAAAGCGCAACTCCATTCAGTTTTAAGCCGCCTCTGCTGCCATCCCAAAGACTTTCTCGAGAAGGCTTGCCTGCTCTCCCTTCAAAATCGGCCCAGCTATCGCTTCTGGCCGCTGCCGCAAATATCCCTCAATCAAAGCAAAGATGGCTTCCGGAATACGAAGGCACGGATCGCCCTGAATCCGCCGCCAAGCGACCAAAGCAATAGCCGTCAACAACGTATCCAGTTCGCAATGCTGGCGCGCCGCGTCCCAGTTTCCCGTTTCATGCGGCAAATCAGGCTTTGCCTTGTCGAGTAGCAACGCCACAGGAATACCAAGACGGACCAGCACTTCCGACAAGTGATGCCAAGTTTCGCTAAATCCTTTCATCGCTGCGTTTAGGTCAAGGTGGACCGGAAACTTCTTCCGCGGACCAAAAGCGTGAACAAGCTGCGGGGGTAGCGCGAGATCATGGGTCATGGCCGCAAGTTCGATGACTTTGGCATCCATCGCTGAGCCTCCATAGGTTACCAGCATGCGATCAGCACAAGCGCGTAGATCATCAAATACGGCGGCCAGCATTGCGCCTTCATCCTGCTCTTGTGTGGTCCAGCTACGCAGTTTGCCAACGGAAACCCTGCCAAGGTCGTCAATACTAACATCAAGAAGCGCAACCATATTGAGTTTGCGCGCAGCGATGCGGGTTTTGTGGCATGCGGGATTAATGGCTTGATAGGCTTCGGTATAATACCGGTCGAACACCATTTCGGTGTCGAGAATTGTATATTTTTGCATGGTTTTTCTTTCTCCTGCTGATCTTCAGCAGGTTCTTGTTGTTAAAAAGTGATGGGACGGAGGTCGTCAACACGGCGCCAAGCCTGGAAGGCCGCTACCAGGTTCGCCTGATCCGGATCTTCAGCGAGACAGTTGAAGACCCAGGACAGCCACAGCGCCTGAGCGTGATCTGCTGCTCGCCTAGATTTTTCCGATGGCCCTGCCATCTCGGACGCCAAAGGGATGCCAAAAAGTTCGGCACTGACCCTGACATATTGGTCTTCCGTTCGGTGAACATGGATCTTGCGGTGGAGACCCAGATTGAAGATCGGCAGAGCATGAAGGACATTTGTCGCAAAGTCGGCTTTGTGTTTTGGCCGGTGAGATCCGCCCGGAACTTCCAAGATTGCGCAAACGCAGTCGGTTTGTTGATCCAGCAGCTTTGTCATTTCCATTAAAGGAGCGGTTCGCGTCTTTGTTGGATATGTGTGATGATGGCGCTTGAACAAAACGTCGTCACCAGGCTGGAAATTGACTTCGAAGGCTCCAAAGGCGCGAATGAAGCGCTCGGTGTTGCGGCGATAGGGATGGTAGATGACGGAGAAGGTAACGATCCTCTCCGAATATATGGGAGGTTTCATAAAAGTTGTCCTGAAACGCCAAACGGGCGGTCATCCGAAGATGCCGCCCGTTTGGCTGGTGAATAAAAATACGCTGCGAAGATCTAGTTGTTCCGGGTTTTAACAATATCTCCTTCCGTGGTGACGCGGGTATGTTCCCATCGGACAGTCCGCTCAGAGCCATCAGCAGCAGCTTTGTCCAATATGGATTTGCCTCGGCGGATTGCCCGTTCGACCTTTCCTCCGCGGTCGCATTTCGCTTCCACGACAATGGCTCTCTCGTTCAGAAAGAACATCCGCTTTCGGTCGAGTGAGACCATAACCAATGGCCGGCTCTTATCGAGCTGCGCTGGCTCGACTTCAAGAACTTCAGCGCCGCCAATGGAACGCAGGATCAGCGCATAGCCAGATGGTTTTTCACAGCTGTTATCGGCCCAGACGCTGACTATCATGTCATGCCTGTTATCGATGGCAGCATCTGCAGCGGCGTTGAACACAGCCTCGGATGGAAAAATGATGGCTCCAAAGGTTATGGCGCAGGTTCCAGTTCGCTCTACCTGCAAACCCATCTCATAGCGCAAGGCATGCGTCATCGCCTTGCGCGGACAGCCCGCACCAGTTGTATTCTTCGTCATTCTATATTCCTTTTCTTAGTGACGTCCTTTCTGGACGGAGCTTTTCCATTCACTTCGGAAGCTCAAATTCACTTTCAATTTCATTGTTTTCCGGGCAGCTTTTTGGCTGCCCGTTTCTTAAGCTTCAGGATTCAGCGATATCGCTCCAGCCATGTGATTGGCTCGATATGCGGCGTGCCCGAAAACGGCTTTAAAGCCCGCGCATACCAAGCCTCTTCTGCCTCGCGCTGATCATGCGGAACTTCTGTCCACCAGACTTTGCCATTCCAGCGCCATCCGCGATCTTTTATGATCTGGCGATAATCATATGGCAGCCCGCGCGCTTCAAACAGCCATGTGTCGCGGCGGGCGTTGTCAATTGCTTCGCCCAAGGCAGTTTTGCCGGAAGGCGTGACGAAGGTTAGCAAGTTAGTTAGGCTGATGACGTCATCCATTGCGCGATGCTTGACCGGATTAAACATGCCAGCCTGCATCAGCAGATGATCGGCCTTGGCTCCGTCAAAGCCCCAGCCCGCCCAATCGCAATCGCGCATGGAGCAGATCCATGGTTTTGCATCAAGATCTGGGAGTAGTTTCTCGACAAATCGCCGGTCATGAAAGCTGTTGTGGGCGCAGATGGCATCCATCTCATTCAGGCGTGCTGCAATACGATCAGGATTTATAGTCTGGCCGGCCAACATTTCGTCCGTCAATCCGGTGAGCTGGACAATTTTTGCTGACAAGGGAACGCCGGGATCTTGCAATGACTTCCCGGCGCTTTTGATCCTGACAATTCGTCCCATTGCGTCAACGACGACAAATGCGACGGCAATTTCGATCACCACATCGCGTTTGGGATCAAGGCCAGTGGATTCTGTATCAAGGATTGCAACGTTCATCAGTGGTTCGACTGGGTCTGATAACTCTGGCCAATCGCCGAATGGCGTGACACGGTGCAAAACTCTGACTTTATCGTCTTCTGTTCCGGGCGGGTGGCCTGTCGGCGAATGCCCAGCGGTGGGTTTTATATTCATGATATACCTCTTGGTAGGAGGCTGGCCGACGGAAACATTTTCCATTCAAATTCCAACCTCAAAATCGAGGCTTCAGCCGGATGCTATTCTACTTTTGACGCGGAAGATAGATCTGCCGCTTTTCCCAATGTGGATTCATGCGGAGGCAACCGGTAAGTCGGTTTATCGACCAGTTGTGTAATAATGGAGGAGGCGGTAAGTCCTCCACCGTTTTCGCCGACGACGATTTCAAATTTGTACACTTTCGCTCGGCCAACATAGAATTATGGCTATGAGGTCAGGCTGGTTTGACGCGCTGTGGCATAGCGATTAGCAATCACCACACACCAAACTTCTGATCGGCTGAGAATATGTGCAACCACTATCAAAACCATCCGGAAGCTATTCCCACTTGGAAAGAATATATTGGCGCGGCTGATGATACCCCGTTCTCTGAAATCAAGATTGATGTCTGGCCGAAATATCAGGGCATAGTTGCCCGCTTAGATGAAGGTCAGAAGAAACTGGACACCATGCAATGGGGCGTTCCGCTCACCATGAAAGGGAAGCGCCCAGGCACGACCGTTACAAAGCGTATAACCAACGTCCGCAATCTCTCCAGTTCCTTCTGGCGCTCAATGCTGACAAAGCCTGAGAATCGCTGTCTTGTGCCGTTCACGCAATTTGCCGAGCCCAAGCCAAATGCTGGGAGGGAAGAATGCTGGTTCAAGGTCGATGAAGCGCCTGTCTCAGCATTCGCCGGGATCTGGCGACCTTCCGATGAAGGCAATGTTTTTGCGTTTCTAACCTGCGAACCAAATCCGCTTATCAAACCAATCCATCCAAAAGCCATGCCGGTGATTTTGCATTCTGAGGACTATGACGATTGGCTGTCAGGATCGGACGCAGACAAATATGCGGTGCCGTTTCCATCACAATTGATGTCCATGGCAAACTGATCATCGACTATAATGGTCCAGCTTATGAGCGGCAGTTGCTGGCTGAAGGCGAAAATTAATCAGCCCATCGGTCAAGCGTAATCATTGGCGTTCCATTGTCAGACGATACCAGAAAATTACATCGACCGTCACAGTCATAAATTCGGCACGGTGGATGCTTGCCAACTAACGAATAGTCCGGCCCTTTGACCATGATGAGCGCCACAAGGTCGACTTTGAATGTCATTTGGCACTTGGTGCACCAAGCTTTGATCTGGATGCCATTGAGGCGCATATTTCCCGCCGTTGAAAAGGCCTTCGGGAGAATCGGTTTGTTATTAATGGAACCCATCGTTCCTTGAGAACAGAAAGCGAACAGATATAAAAGCTGTTTCAGGAATATAAATGAAAAATTATAGCCGCTGCCAGGCCAATCTCTACACCGAGAATTGTCTCCTCGCGGAGAAGTTTGAAGAGATCGAAAAGGCCCATTGTGGGCAGAGCTATCGCATTCTGCACCTGATTCAAGCGCATTTTTAAGGTGTGCTTTGATTTTGACGAACCGATTGCTCTGGCATATTTGAGGGACGTAGAAGTCGATTGGTAAATTTCGTCAAGTTTTCTACACGGACATCTGTGCCAGTTTGATCCTTTGTCCTTGACGCCCTCATCCCGGATGTTCCGACAGATCGCTGCCAATTCCAAAGCTGACGTTGGTTCACGTTGGAAGAAGGAGAAAGTTATCCTCGACGATCCGTTGGTCTGTTCCGATGACGGTCGCCTTGATCTTAGGTCGAGGTCCTCGCGGAAGCAACGACGCGCATGTTGGTGATCCTTCTGGCATGCGCTAGGCCACCGCATTACCTTTGCTGGGTGGTGCAATACCGCTTAGGGAAACGTGATTATTGATTTCAGATCGCTTGACGCTTCCCGTTGGTAAATTAAGTCTTTCTCTTGCGACCGGCTCGACCATGATGCATGATTAGCGCGGTCTTGCTAAAGCGACTATAACAAGTGGGGTTTGGGGGCATAGTGAGCAGGCAATATCCGCGTGGATCTGAATGGCGTCAGTGGGATCTCCATATCCATACACCGGCGTCCTTTCATTGGAAGGGCGAGCGCTTTACTCAGGGCGGCGCGAGCGATCGCGACAAGCAGATCATAGATGAGATGATAAAGGCGCTTAATGAAGCGCTACCAGCAGTGTTCGCGATACAAGATTATTGGCACTTTAATGGCTGGTTCGCCCTAAAGCGGCGGATTAAAGAAGCCAGCTCACCCGATCTTAAGAAAACTATATTTCCGGGCATCGAGCTGAGGATCGCGGCACCTATGACAGGCCGACTCAACGCCCATGTGATCTTTTCGGACGAAATCCCGGATCAATTCCTGCGCGACTTTTTATCTACGCTCAAGCTGGAGATCACCGGACAGCCAGTCTCCGACCACGCGCTGATGACCTATGCGCGGACGCTGCCGGCGGACAAGCTCAAGCTGCACGGCTATGACAAAGCGGCGGTCGCAACGACGGATTCGATCGCGCTAGCCGCAGGTTATGACACCGCGGAGGTTACAGTCGACAGCTACAAGGCGGCGGTGCGGGCCGTTCCGGATGGTCTGGCAACGGGTTTCATGCCTTTCGACACGAACGACGGGCTCGCATCAATCAAGCACTTGGAACATTACGCCTACGCCATTGGCCTCTTCGACAGCTCCCCTATTTTCGAGACTCGAAATGACGGACTTTGGAACGCCTTTGTCGGGCGCCGAACTCCGGACAACGACAAGTTTTTTGAGGCCTTCCAAGAAACGATTGGGAAAACCCCTCGGCTTCCCGTTTCCGGCAGTGATGCTCATCGGTTTCGCGGTCAGGCGGGTGACAACAACGCGCGGGGTTTCGGCGACTTCCCCTCGCAAAAGATCACTTGGATCAAAGCCGATCCCACTTGGCGCGGGCTTCAGCAGGCGATCAGGGAGCCACAAAAGCGGTGTCATGTTGGCCTTATCCCACCCAAGTTGCAGCGGGTAGCGGCAAACAAGACCTTCTACATTGATGCCGTATCGCTCTCGAAAGTCGACGACAGCACACTTGCTGACGCTTGGTTCGATGGATGCGCCATCCCACTCAATGCCGACCTTGTCGCGATCATCGGAAATAAGGGTAGCGGTAAAAGCGCGCTTGCCGACGTGCTCGCGCTGATCGGAAATTCGCAGCAGCACTCGCATTTCTCCTTCCTAAAGGCGGACCGGTTCCGGGGAAAGGCCGGAGAACCGGCGCGCCAGTTCGAAGGAGAGTTGCGCTGGTTGGCGGGAGAGACAACACGAGCCAATCTGGCGGATAACCCAGCGGCGGAGCGCGTTGAACTCGTGCGCTATGTGCCGCAGGGCAGGTTCGAAGCCCTCTGTAACGAGCATGTGGCAGGCCGATCGGAAAACTTCGAAAAGGAGCTGCGCTCTGTCATCTTCTCGCACATAGCGTCGGAAGACAGGCTCGGGGCTTTGGACTTCGATCAACTAATCGACGCGCAGGAAGGAGTGCTCCGGGGCCGACTAGACGACGCGCGAAAAAACTTGATGACGGTCGATCGAGTCATAGCTGGCATCGAGGACCAGCTACACCCTACCATCCGGAAAAACCTAGAAGAGCAGAGTCAGCTGAAAACTGTCCAGATTTCCGAGCTGGGACTGCGCAAACCGCCAACAATACCGGAGCCGGCGGATTCGCTTACTCCCGAGCAGGTAACAGCTTCCGCGACTTTGGAGTCGCTGGTCGCTACAAACGAAGCTCTCGATACTGAAGAAACGCAGTCGAGGGAATCCCTGACCAGCCTCTCGGCTCGCCGCAAAGCCGTTCGCAATGTCCGAGAGCGGTTGGCATTACTAGAGTCGCAGGTCGCGGCCGCAACCTCCGAAATCGCCGACGACCTTCGTTTGATCAAATTAGAGCCCGCGGACGTCGTGGAGATCGAGATTAAGGACGACAAACTGCACCTTGCCGACGGCGATGCTGAAGCCAAGGCGGTGGCCATCGCAGGACGTCTGCAGGAGATCAAGGCGTTGAAGGAAGACAATGCCGGTGAGATCGCGACCGCAACAGCGGCGCTCGATGGACCGCAACGCGCCTACCAAGGGTATGTGAATGCGTTGAAGACGTGGCAGACATCGGTCGATGCCATCGTAGGAAGCGCTGACATTCCCGATAGCAAGCGCGGTCTTGAAGCGCGTCTCGCCCAGCTAGACCAGCTCCCAGCAGCGTTGGCGGAGCATAGGCGGTATCGAGCCGATATAGCGGGTGACATATTCGACATCCTGTCGACCCAACGTGAACAGCGTTCGACCCTGTTCAAGCCGCTGCAGAAGTTAATCGGAGAGAATGCCCTGATCCGCGATGACTACCGGCTCCAGTTCATGGCCAACCTGACCGCCTACCATGATACCGTGTCCGAAAAACTGTTCGCGCTCGTAAAGCAAAACGTCGGCGACCTGCGGGGTGAGGATGAAAGCCGGGCTGCGATCAAGGAACGGCTCGAGGCGCATGACATGGACACGCGGGCCGGCGCACTGGCCTTCGCTGAGGATCTGCATGAGCTTCTCCATGATTCAGCCCGGCAGCGCTCGCCAGACCAGGCCGATCTCACGGGACTGATGCGAAAGGACCGGACCCCTAGCGAGGTATATGATCTGATCTACGGCTTCGAATATCTCGAGCCCAAATACACGCTCATGTTTCAAGACACACTAATCGAGCAGCTGTCACCCGGGCAACGCGGCGCGCTGCTTCTGATCTTCTACCTGCTCGTCGATAAGCAGCGGAACCCGATCATCCTCGACCAGCCCGAAGAGAATCTCGACAACGAGACGATCGTCAGTCTGCTGGTGCCGGTTCTCAACGCCGCCAAGGAGAACCGCCAGATCATCATGGTCACGCATAATCCTAACCTAGCGGTCGTGTGCGATGCCGAGCAGATCATTTTTGCGGAATTCGACCGCAAGGCCGCTTGCAGCATCACCTATCTCTCGGGAGCAATTGAGGACGCGGCTCTAAATGCTGCGGTCGTGAACGTATTGGAAGGCACAAAGCCTGCGTTTGACAATCGCGGCCAGAAATATCAATGACTCTGCGAGATAAAGGTCCAAGTGCGAAGGCGATACTCGGAAACTCGCACGGCGGCTAAGACCAAATTGAAGCCGCGGTCCGATTGCCGAAGTTCCGCTATGCGCCATCATTTCGGACGTTAAAGTTCAATTTATTAGCCCCAAATAGCTGACGCACTAGGCATTGTCCTGCCGTAACTGATTACTGTCCGATCGCAATCAGGTGCATTAGGCCTGACAAGACCCTACCAACAGGTTGTTCCAAAGGTGCAACCAGACTGCTTCAAATTGGGACAAAAAGATTCAGGAAACTTATCTGAAACTAACCAATTGAAATATTATTAAAAAAATAATACCATACCGATATGGCTGGTAGTAATCTTGATAAAGGCGAACAACTTTCGAGTTGTGAAGAATCGGAAATGGCGTTGAACGCCATCGGCCGCCTGCTTGCCTATGTCGCTGAAATAATCTTCCCAGTGCCATTATGGGTATACGGACGTTTTGCAACAATCTCCATTTTCAGCGGAGGGTATGCTGACCAACTGACTTCGGAACAAGCAAAAGATCCCTTGTTAAAATGGATCGTTTTGCAGCAGAATTCAGTTCGGCTGATTGCCCATCCACCAGCTGCCTGGACCGCTCCCTAAAATTTCGCATTATCGATAACCTGTTTGAGCGTGGTTGCGCTTGGACACCATTGATTATGCGAGAGCGTTCTGAAATCCGCCACAAGTGCGTCAAGTGCGTCAAGTGCGTTACCGCAGTTGCCGCACCTTAGGATTTTCAAATGCCTCGCCGTTTCAGGCGAATAAAAATGAAAAGACAGAATAATTGGAAAAACCAAAAAGAAGTATTCAATGCGGCCGATCAAATGGTGGCAGCAAAGAACTGCGGGCCGTATGATATCACTGGCTACGACGTAGCAAAATCGCTGGGGATGAATAAGCCGAACGGGCAGCTCTATAAAAATTTCAGGCTCTGGCAAGAACAGACCAGCGCTTCAAATGCTGGAGCGGCCATTGCCGCGCCCCCTTCAATTATCGAACCAATATTCAAACTGCTTGATAACCAGCACCAGGAGCATCGCGACTTAATCACCAGCGCTCTGGGAACGGCATATACGGAATTAAATAATTCTGCGGAATTGAAAATCACTGCAATGTCCCGAAAGCGGGACGCGATCGAGCATTCGTCGGACGAGATGATCGAACTGCTGACAGACGCAGAAAGCGATTTGCAAGCGGCAAGAGATGCAAATGACGAACTGACGGCAGAGAATACAAGGTTGAGCGGTGAAAACGAAAGGCTTGCGGCGCGTAACAGCCAGCTGAGCGAGATACTCGAGAAACATATAAGCACGCCGCAATCCGGTATTGGACTTCAATCCGCTGAAGCAGCTGAACTCGACGATCAAGTTGGCGCAGAAACTTCTGGGACGGTCGCTGAACAAGTCCCGGATGCGGGTTTAACACAGGCCGTTTCTGATGAAACGGAGCCAGTGCTGAATGATGCTGAGCCAAATATTGATCCTGATGGTGCTGCTCGAGATGCGCCGGGCTCAATAGCACATGACCAAGCCCCGTCTGAGCAATAGCCCCTGTGGCCTACATCAGAATTTTTGAGATCTGTGGGTCCCCTACAGCCAATTTAATCAAAATAGCGCGAATTTATGTTCGTGCAGGAGAAAACTCATGACTAGCAAAAAAACACTCCCATATGGCGAGACAAAGAAAGTCGAGCTGATGGATCCGTTTGGAGCATTGCAAGCTCCCTTCGCGGATTCTGACGACATCACCATGGCTACGATGTCGGAAATGGAAGCGCTGCATAGGCTCGCTGATCATGCTGAGGCAACGATCGACGATAGATTTTCTGAAATGTCAGACAATTTTGCGATCCCAGAAGTCCTTTCATGCGACGAGGTCCCGGCGCGGAGTTTGGATCAATTCTATTCTCCCTGGGAGAACGACGAAGCTGGCAAATGGGATATTGTCGATTACGACTTCAAAGGCGTCGAGGAATACGATGCGCAGACGATGCAAATCGTATCAGAATGTAAGGCCAGATTTCTGGATGATGATGACATCGAAAGCCCGCTGGCTGCCCTAACTGACGAGTGCCGTGAAACAAACGAGGCAGAGCAGGCACAGCCTGCTTCACTTCTGCTCGAGGAAAGACTGCTCGAAACCAATGCTCCTAAGCTTCCTCGGTCACTAAGCGTCGCCCCTGTTGAGGGCGGCATAACGCAGGGACCGAATGCGGATGATCCGCACGGAAGCTCCCCTTCTGGAAACTATGGCGGCGATGATGATTGAATTCATCAACGCCGTCCGTGCTTGCCGTTTCGGCAAGCACTGCCCTGTGCCGCAAGGCGAAGGGGCATTTAACGGCGTGTATTCCAACGCCGGCGAACGGGGCTAATTCGAAGTATTAGCCCGGAGTGAGTGTTTAAAGCTAATTAATCTCAGGGACCGAACGCGAAATGCGATCGGAAAACATTATGACGATAAAAAAACATTATGCCATCCTTCGTGTAGAGAAGATCAAATCTTTTGCGGACCTTCGGGCCGTCGGGAAGCACAACACCAGGGCTATCCCGGCAGCAACCGTTACAGGGGCAGCCCCACCAGTGGAGCGGCTACGACTGACCGGTCCATTCGATCAACGCGCTAAATCGCTTCTTAAAAAACTGGAGGTGAAATTTAAGAAGAACCAGATAATTGCCGTTGAAATTTTACTGTCAGCTTCTCCTGAGTGGTGGGCACAGGCTTCCAATTTGCATAAAAAGGAGTGGATCGAATCTACCGAAAAATTCTTGCACGAGAAATTTGGCAAAGGTCTGATTTCTATTTCGTACCATACCGATGAGAGTACGCCGCACATCCAGGCGGTCGCATTGCCCCTATATTATCGAACTGCAGAGAAATGCGGTCAGAAACCAATCAAGCCAGAAAGCGTCGCCAAGCGGCAACTCGAAGAAGCCAATGCGCCGAAGATATGGCGTTTATCTTATGATGAATTATTGGGGGGCAAGCGCGATAGGTTGTCTGAACTCCAGACCCAGTATCATTCCTTTGTCGCCCATCTTGGCCTTGAGCGAGGAGAAATTACCCTTGGCAAGGGCATCAGGCACAAGCCACTGAAGCAGTTTGAAAAAGAGCTGAAACAAAAAGAACGCGATTTGGAAGCGTGGCAAGAATCCCTTGCGGGCGATCAGGCTTTTTTGACTCATGAAGAAGCCAAGCTCCGTGATCAAATATACAACTTTCGTCATGAGGAACGTGACGTTGATGCCAGGCGACAAGCACTGATCAAAAGAGAGGAAGCAATTACAGCCCGGGAAGCTGCACTCGATGCCCGTGAAACGGCATTAGCAAACCGCGAAGAGACACTCAAAAACCGTGAATTGATGTGCGAAATAAACGAGAAAAAAGTGGAAGAGCGTTCTAATTCTATACAAATCCAACAGCGGGATATTGATCGCCAATCGCAAAATATCCAAGCCAATATCCAAAATATTGCTGATCGCGAAAACAATCTGCGCGCAGATGTCGCTAAGCTTGAAACCCAAAAAGAAAAACTGGAAATATTTGAGCAGCAACTGATCTGGGTGTCCAAAATCCCATCCACGAAACATCAAAAAGTGATGTCAGGAAAAGATTCCCTCGCTTCAAAAACCGACAGCGATAGTAAGCGGATCTATCGCGAGGCCTTAAATGCCGAATGGTCAGAGCGCCTAAAAGCCATCGTTTTGAACTTTATGAAAGATCTTGCGAGAAAGGCGAGGCTGAAAGCGATGATCATTCGGCTTCGAAAGACAATGAGCGCACTGCGCCGCAAAGAGGTGGCTTTAACCGATAGAGAAAATAGGCTCGTTTCCGAGGAGCGGAGAATTGAACCGTTGGTTATAAACGCAGAAGATAAACTCGCGGCGGCTGAGGAAATTACAAAGATTGCTGAGCAGGCGGTGCAGCAGAAAATCAGTCACGCCAAATCCGCTCAAAAAATAGCTGAGAACGCCGAAATCGAGTGGAGAAGCGCAAAGACCCGCTTGGATGCAGTCAATGCCAGCATTCAAGATTCCCAACGAGAAGTGGAGGATCTTCAGAAAAAACGTGAGAACCTAGCGATTGAGCTTTCAGGATTGGAAGCCGAAAATACGCTCATTGTAGAACATGCGAAGGCGTTACGTGCTGAAGTTGTAAGTCTAGAGTCCCAAAAAACAGGAATTGAGGCCCAGAAACGTGAGCTGAGCGATGAACGTGAAAAGCTGGATGGAGATCGAGCGCAGCATGTTATGGAGCGACGTAGCTTCGAAAAGGAACGGAGCGCAGCCGATTTGGCTGAGCAGCTGCTTAACGATGCGGTCTCCGGCCGTGTATCGTTGAGGTTGAGCCGTGACATGGTGTTTATGACGCCTTTAAGTGGTGGTAAAATGCTTCAGCCGAGGATGTATCAAACCTTCGAACTACCCACTTGGATGCCGGATATAGTTGATGGGCTAGAGAAGCTGGATAATGTCGTGAAGCAGACGAATACGGATGCGATTAATCTTCAGGTATCTCGCAAAAAATTGGAGGCGCTCCATCCGGAACTGGCGCCGAAAATTGAAGAACAGCGGAAGGAAGATCCGATTGCCGTTCAGAGAATGCTCGATCAGCTGTCTTCAGATGGACAGAGGAAAGGATATTGAGAGGGTCCGCGTGGTGTTGACCGTATCGCCGACAGGTGCTCGTGGAAAATTATCGATGGCAAGGGGACATTGAGCCGTTGGACACCGCGATGACTGCTAACGCCCCAGTTTCGGACATTGGCTCTTTCGTGATCCTTTCCCCACTAAACAACAACAGGACACATCGCTCGATGTTCAAATCAAGCGCAATCTGAGGTCTGATGCACGCGGATTATGGAGCTGCCAGTCAGCGCTTTTCATTATTGCATTGGCGGATTTTATATGGCTAGGGTTACGTTTTGAGGACTTAACGAGAGGCCGCAATGTGATTTTTTCAATTCTCGCCTCCGTTGCTCTTGTGCTCGTCGGATTGTTTCTCGCATTCATTGGCTGGTTAGCGATCATGCGGTTTCACGTCGAGCCGGAGACTACTACGCGGGCGGCTGCACGAGGGGGCTGGATTTGGCTTTTCGTTGGACTAGCGGCGATCGTCTTTGGTATTGCTCGCCTCTTCTGATTACGACAGGGAAGCAAGCCTATTTCGTCGCTTTCACTCATAACCTGAGCTCATTCGGATAGTTATTAAAGTCAGCCGGTGGAATCTGCGGCTTCCCATTATTCACCCATTCACAAAAAGGGTTCCCGCCGTTCATAATGGATCATGATACGCCTTTCGGTTCCCTATAGGCCCCTGCTGATTCATCTATGAGGGACTTATAACATTGTAAAAATTTTGAGGCTTTGCCGAAGAGACTTCGCTACATAAAGCACTTACGCAAACAATTTGCGTAAGCCGAACGAAGGAAAATCGTGCCCGAACTGAAAAATCCGTCGCACTGGCTCACGTGGGGCATCATAGCCGCAGTTCTTATTGCGATTCTTGATCTACCATATGGCTATTACCAACTGCTTCGGCTTCTAGTGACCGGTTATGCAGCGTATTTGGCTTATCTTTACTTTAGGAACCGTCCTGGGATTTGGCCATGGGTGCTCGCATTCGTCGCGCTGTTATACAATCCGGTTTTCATCATTACGATGTCAAAGGGCTTCCATAGTTTTGTTAATGCTCTGACTGCTGGTTTGTTCATCTTCGAGTTTTATAAACTGCGTTTTCTAGCCGATGCAGCAACCAGCGCAGATTCGAATCTCGGAGCAGGCGGTGAATCATCCTTAAAACCGGTAGAACAATTCGAAGAGATTTGTTCGTTTCTCCACTACTTCCTGAAGAGTTTTCAGGCACCTTTTATAGCTGGAATAATAGTGTTTGGGGGCTTTCAACTTATTCGTTATTTTTACCCAGAGTGGCTGTAAACGGGATGAAGAAGACATCACGCTAGTGTCAGCGTTGGACTCAAAACCGGCGATCCGTATAGGATCCTCCGTTTGACTGCTAACCACCCAGTTTCGGTCATTTTGGTGTAAGCGCAGCGAGTTCAGGCATTGGAAGCTTTCAGGAGGTGCGCCGACCTTGGGAATGACGACAATTGGGCGTATTCTGTTGAAAAACTGGGGTGCAGGGACGACATCGCCGCTGTGTCGATAGCGGACGAGTGGCCTCGCTGTCCCGTTCAGGCGGGTGCCACGGCTGGCATTGGCTGCAACTTGGCGAGTTTCCTGAGGTTCTGAGCCGCTGCTGCGAGGTGGAACTCGTCTTTTGCTCCGTTGGGACCGCGCAGGCGCAAGCGGTCCAGCTTCAGTATTCGTTTGAGGTGCGCGAACAGCATCTCGACCTTCTTCCGCTGCCGGCGTGACACGAGATAGGCGTCGGTGGTGGCGATAGCCCGAGCCATGTCGCGCGCGCCTTCATGGACTGAGCGCATGATTTTGCGAGCTGCCATTTTCGGCGTGCAGCGCTGTTTGAGCTGGCAGGCCTGACAGTCCTTCTGGCTCGCTCGATAGCGGATGAAGCCATCGGCATTGGCAAGCGGTCGCGGCGTCTTGAAGTTGCGGTTGGTGGATCGGAGCCGTTTGCCGCCAGGGCAGATATAGCTGTCGTCTTCGTGGTCGTAGGCGAAGGCAGAGCGCTCGAAGGTATCGTCGCTTCTGCCGGACTTGTCGAAGACGGGGATGTGCGGCTCGATGCCTCTGTCCTCGACCAGCCACCCGAGGTTCGGGGCCGAGCCATATGCCGTATCTGCCACAAGCCGCTCAGGCCAGAGACCGAAGCGCTCCTGCGTTCGTTCGATCATCCGGCGCTGGGCGGTCACTTCAGCCTGCCGCACCGATGTGGTCGCCTCGACATCGACGATTACGGCATGATCGAGGTCGATCAGATAGTTGGTGCTGTATGAGTAGAAGGCCGCTTCACGGGTTGCCGCGGTCCAGCGGGATGCAGGGTCGGTGAGGTTGATCCGCTTCGGTTGGACAGGCGTTGCGCCGCCGAAGGCGGCATCGTCGAGCACCTCCAGATACTCGGCAACTGCGCGGCCCGCTGCTTCAGGTGGCAGCCCTTGCTCGCCCGGCACTGAGCGCTGGCGATGGACATCGGCGCGGATCAGGCTCGCATCGACCGCGAAGCCCTCGGCACCGACCAGCCCTTCAGCCATACAGCGCTCGACGGTCATCTCGAACAGCTTGCGAAGCAGATCGCTGTCGCGGAACCGCCCGTGCCGGTTCTTTGAGAAGGTTGAGTGGTCAGGCACCGCGCCGTCGAGATCGAGCCGACAAAACCAGCGATAGGCGAGGTTGAGATGCACCTCCTCGCACAGCCGTCGCTCTGACCGGATGCCCATGCAGTATCCGATGATCAGCATCCGGATCATCAGCTCGGGATCAATCGAAGGTCGTCCAGTCGAACTGTAGAACGACTTTAGGTGCTCGCGGATGCCGGTCAGATCAACGAACCGGTCGATGGAACGCAGCAGGTGATCCTGCGGCACATAATCCTCAATGCGGAAGCTGTAAAACAGCGCCTCCTGCATCACCGTCCGCTCGCCCATCATCAGCACATCTCCCGATACCGAAGATTACTGAATCAGGAGCTCAAGCCGGATGCAAGCAGAGTTTTTCAACAGAATAGGGCGCATTTCGGACCGACTGTAGTTTGGCCGATTGCGGACTGTCCGGTTCTGGTTAGGCTTGTGAAAGTGTTCAGCAAACAAGTTTGGCCCTCTATGAGCCGCAAAATAAATTGATCCTTGACCTTCTCACATAGCAGGATACATATAGATTTCGAACTCATATAAACCTAGGTTTTATGCGGCCTACAGAGTTTTGGGAATGTGGAGCAGAATCCCTTCACCCGCTCCACCACCATGATCAGTTCACGCCAGTCCGCACAGGATTTGCTTCAGCCATCCGCCCGATTACCCAATATATCTTCAGCGACCCGCCGTGCGTGGCGGGAACATTCGACCAGTCCCTGCGAAAACGGATAACGTTCCAATATTTGCGGCAGTGCCAGACAATGGATCCGGCTTGCTTTATCCGTGGTGAAGTCCAGCGCAAACGGCTGTAACAGTGGCTCGTCGGGCGCGCGCAGGGCCTCTACCAGTCCCGGGAATGGTAATTCCGTCAGACTTGCCGGAGCCTGTCCGCGCGCATCCACCATGACGTCAAATCTGGCGGTGCCATCTTCGGTCTCCACAGCAATGGCGCCGTCTTCCGTCTGCGAAAATTCGGCACCGTCTTCGGTCGCCACAAGCTCGAGCACACCGGCATCATGAAGCGCGATGACCCGCGCCAGAGAAAGATGCGGAACTGCCGCATAGCAATCGGCAAAAACAGGCATGAGATGGTCGAGAAAACGCGCATAATCCGCTTCCGTCAATTCGCGCAATATCCGGTCGAACGCTTCGTGACCGCGGAGCAGGGCATAGCGATGAGCGATGGTTTCCTTGCGCCGCATGGTCTCGCGCGCTCCCGTCAGATCCCGCTTTACCGAACGCAGCCCGCCAAGCTCGCGCCGACGGGAGAAATAGGCAGGTGCGAAACCCTCTACAGTCCGTGCGGTTTCCGGCAGGCCGGCGAGATAGTCCGGATCGACGGCAACCAGTTCGTCGCATAGCAACGCAAATACACGATCGAGCAGTTCATCCGACCCGCGGGCGATCTCTTCGTCCATGGCCTCCGGTGTCAGGCAGTTAAGGGGCTCGTAGGGAAAGGGATAATAGAAATCGCCCTCCGGCATGATCCCCATATGCGACACCATCGTTATCCGCAGCGTGTCATCCGCATCATTCTTCAGCCAGCTGATACGGTCGCCGGTTTCCGCAAATTCGCCCCGTGCATGGCCGATGGCCACAACGATATCGATCGCCGACAGCGAGGATCCAAGCACGCCGATATTGTCCTGATCCAGCCCGGTGATATTGGTAAAGGGCCAGGGCGAGACCAGCTCCACGCCGTCAATTTCGGGAACGTCCGGCCAGCTGTGCCCCGATGCGATCACGACTTCGTCAAATGCCATGGTTTTGGCAGACTGCCCGGACTCATAGTGAACCGTAGCCTTCGCGTCATCGGCGATAGCAATATCTTTCACGCGGCATTCCGTCAGCACATTGATCCTGTGCCCGGCAGCACGCGCATTTTTACATAGATCGCCAAATTGTGAATGAAGATATTCGCCGATCAGCACGCGCGGATAAAAGGCCCGGGACGTCAGGTCATGCGCCGACAATTCCCATTCGCCAAGCTCGCGGGCCGGGCGGTCCTTCAGCCAGTCGACCAAAGGCGAAACCGGTGCCGGGATTTCGCGACTGAACGCGTTGCAAAGCATGTAATCGGCGTTGAGGACAGGATCATAGGGCATGCCGGTCCCGGCCGTCGACGAGGCTTCAAAAATGCTGATGGCAAGCGGTTCATCGCTGGAAGCGAAATGCTTCAGCAGGTAAATCGCCATCGGGCCGCTTCCCACGATTCCAATCTCACGCACGAAACAGTCCTTTCCATCCGGGCAAAGCACAGGTCGGTTACGACCTACCGAAAATAGCGGTCAACGCCGATATGTCACGAAAACTATATTATCTCCCAACGCTGCACAGGCTAATCCGTTGCGTGATCGGTCATCCGTGTTGAACAGCCCCGGACGAGGAGCAGTCAAAAATTTTCATACACTTGAAAAGTTTTGGTTACATTTTCTGAAAATCGACTAAATTGCTCGGCTACGCCGCCGTACCCCAAATTATTAATTCACCTGAGCTTCAGTCTCAACAAACAGTGGAAGCTGATTATGCCGACCCGCAGCCAGATCAAGAGTTTCAGGTTGAACGAGTTTAAAGACCGACAGGCAAGTGACTCCCGGTTGCTGGAACGGGGAGCGTTGCAACAGAGTGGCGATGCATTTCATGCGCTGGCCGACACGATGCCGCAGATGGTCTGGTCGACATTGCCGGACGGCGATCATGATTATTATAATGCCCGCTGGTATGAATTTACCGGCGCGCCCGACGGATCAACCGACGGCGAGGCCTGGGCCGACATGTTCCATCCCGAGGATCAGCCGGAAGCCTGGAAAAGATGGACGCATAGCCTGGCAACCGGTGAGCCCTATGAAGTCGAATATCGGCTTCGCCATCGCTCTGGCCAATATCGCTGGGTTTTGGGGCGCGCGCTGCCGATCATCGGGCCGGACCAGAAAATCCAGCGATGGATTGGCACATGTACCGATATCGAAGATGCGAAGCAGGCAGCGAGCCATAACGAGATGCTCAGTCAGGAACTGAGCCATCGTATCAAGAATATTTTCGCGATCATCTCAGGCCTGATCAGCATGACGGCGCGCGGGGACGAGAATTTTCGTGAGCCGGCGGAAACGCTGAAGGGACGGATCGCCGCTCTCGGGCGTGCGCATGAATATGTCCGGCCGCATAATGACAACGAGCAGTCAGAAATGGGCGACGTCACGATGCAGCGTCTGCTGTCCGAGATATTTGCATCCTATCCGGCTTTTTCGGACAATAGATTGCGGATTTCCGGAGGCGATATCGCGGTGAGTGATCGGGCGGCAACGCCTATCGCCCTCGTTTTTCATGAACTGGCGACCAATTCGATGAAATATGGCGCACTGGCCGCTGATGAAGGCCGGGTAGAACTGGCCATATCAAGCGATCAGGACATGGTGATTTTCAAATGGTCTGAAAAAGGAGGCGCTCCGATCACGACGCCGCCGACCGTGTCCGGCTTTGGCTCCAAGCTTGTCGAAATGTCGGTTACGCAGCAACTTGGGGGCAAGCTCGACAGATTGTGGCTGCCAACCGGTTTGCAGATAAATATGGAGGTTCAGGCGTCCCGGCTGTCGGGGCGCTAGAACCGGGGTCTGGATTGCGTCAGTCGAAAAGCCTCATCCGTGGTGGCGGGTCGACATCGTCCTTGTCGTTCGAAACATCTACCAGATAATTCAATACATCTTTCAGGACTTCAATCTCGACGGGTTTGGTAACCGCGCCCAGCGTTCCCTCGACGCCGTCTCCCAATAGTCTGGGGTTGGCGGTGATAAAAACGACCTTCACCCCGAACTCGTTGGCCAGACGCGCTCCTATGATCGGTCCGGTCGGACCATCGCTGAGATTGACGTCGACAAGAGCAATGCCGGGCTTTTTTGCAACCAGCTTCAGGGCAGATTCCGTGTCATCGGCTACGCCGATACAGTCATATCCCAAGTTGCCGACAATCTGTTCCAACTCCATGGCGATGAGAAACTCATCTTCCACGATCATAATCTGAGGGGTCATAATGTTGTTCCGCTAAATTGTATTTGCATCCTTAACGCGAGAACCGCGAATCTGGTTCCCGGAAATGGCTAAATAATGCATATTTCAAACAGTTAGACAAAATCAATCGTCGATAATCGCAGTGGAGGGGAATGACACGGAAGCCGTTCAGCAATCCGGTATTTTTTCCGATCATATTTTGTAAAATCTGTTTCGGACGCAGGATGCGGCCCTAATCCATTTGCTTCGCCCTCTGACAAGACTAAGGTTCAGGCCGAGAGGGCGTTTGATGAATATTGTGGTTTTGAAACGAGTTAAACTGGTAATTCTGGCGACCAGCATCGGTGCGATGCTAACGCCAATGCCGGCGTCGGCGCAATTCGGCAGTTTCTTTGGTGGCAAATCCAAGGAAGAGATAAGCGAAGAAACGACCGCTAGCAAAAACCAGGATGTCGCTGCAGAATCCGGGGATAAAGCCTTCACCGCCGCAGATCCGGAGAGCGCCGCCGCCGCGCCGACCGGTGCCAGTTCTTTCGATACATTGTGCGGTAACGGACAGGGAAAGCTGGACGGAACGGAAGCCAGGCCAAAGCGCAAAGGCCTGTTCGGCATGGCCGACCGGATGGCGAGCATGACCCGGAAAATACCGCTGGTCGGCGACTTTCTTGTCGATAGCGCCAACAATCTGTCTCAGGCAGTTTCCTGCCGGCTCTATCCCGAAGAACAAGAACAGGCCGCGGAAGCCACGCAGGTCGCTACCGAAGGCGGGGAGATCGGCAAGAAGGTCGAATGGCAAAGCACTGTCCGCGAAAATGTCTCGGGAAGCTCCACCGTCTCGTCGAAGAATGCATTGCCCGACGGAACGCCATGCATGGTGCTCGCCGATATCGTGATCGTTGACGGCGAGGAACTGAAAGTCTCGAAGACCATGTGCAAGCTGCCCGGTGCAGCCCGTTACACCATCATGGATTCCTGACCCGGAGTATCGTTCCGCTTCACTTCCATGCCAATTTTGGGCCATTCGCAGTTGCAATCTGTCGGGAATATGAACCGTTTTCGGCAATTGTTACAAATTGCGACAATTTTCGTCTGTTCTGACAAAGTTCAGCGACAAGTTGCTATTAGAACAACATTCATGGCGGAACGATAGACCGTTTCCCTGAACAGGAACATGAGGAACATATTATGAAAAAAGCAATTTTAATCTCGAGCGCTACCGCACTTTTGATGGCTGGCGGAATCGCCGTTGCCGCTCCCGGTGACCGCGGCATGCGGGCTGATACCAATGCAGACGGCGCCATAAGCCGCGCTGAAATGACAGCGTCGCTGAACACCCGCTTTGCCAAGATGGATGTGAACAGCGATGGCTATCTCTCCAAGGAAGATCGTGAAGCGAAACGCGCTGATCGTTCATCCAAGCGCGGCGAACGCTTTGCCAAGGCCGATACCAATGGCGATGGCGAATTGAGCCAGGCCGAAATGGAAGCGGCTCGTGCTGAACGCAAGGCTGCCAAATTTGCGCGCGCCGACAAGGACGGCAACGGCAAGCTCAGCCAGGAAGAAGCCCAGTCCATGAAGGGCAAGCGCGGCGGTAAAGGCATGCGCGGTAAAGGCCACAAACGTGGCGGCGGTATGGCGATGATGCGCAATGCCGACACCAATGGTGATCAGAAGATCAGCAAGGCCGAATTTACCACAGCAGCACTGGCCCGTTTCGACACGGCCGATGCCAACAAGGACGGCAAGCTCACCAAGGAAGAACGTCAGGCTGCCCACAAAGGCCAGCGTGGCGAACGGAATAAAAGAGGCGGTTAATCCCTGAACCACTCTTTTCGCGAACGGATCGTCAGCCATCTCCCCCTTCTCCCCCAATTGGCTGGCGGTCCGTTCCTTTTTCAAGATCCTGTGATAGGGCGAACCGATGACGAACAAGACTCACATATTACTGGTCGATGACGAAGCCTCATTGCGCGAGCCATTGGCCGAATATCTGATCAAGCAGGGTTATAAGGTGCAGCAAGCGAGCGACGCGAGCGTCGCCCGGTCGCTGCTCAATGCCTATGATTTCGACATCATCCTGCTCGACATCATGATGCCGGGCGAAGACGGCCTCAGCCTGTGCCGCTTTGTCACCGACAAGACCGATATCCCGGTCATTTTCATCAGCGCCAAGACCGAGGAAACCGAGCGGATTATCGGGCTTGAACTCGGTGCCGACGACTATATCACCAAGCCATTCAGCCCGCGCGAACTGGTCGCGCGGATCAAGGTCGTCCTGCGTCGCGCCGACAAGGGCGGAACCAGCCAGAACGCCAGCACCGGCGGCGCTTACCAGTTTTCCGGCTGGACGCTCAAATGCGACAAACGCAGCCTGATCGATGCCGATGGCGTCAATATCTCGCTCTCCACCGGTGAATATCAGATGCTGCTGGCGCTGGTGTCCCGCGCCGGCAAAGTGCTCAACCGCGACCAGTTGCTCGACATCACCCAGGGCCGCGAGGCCCATGCGTTCGACCGCGCCGTTGACAACCAGATCAGCCGGCTGCGCCGCAAGATCGAGAGCGATCCGAAAAATCCCGAAATTATCAAGACCGTTTGGGGCGGCGGCTATGTGCTGGCCGGAGAGGTCAAATCCCTGTGAAACGTCTATGGCCTAACAGTCTGGTCGGCCAGCTGCTGCTGGTCGTCGCGCTCATTCTGCTGCTGGCGCAGGGTATCAACAGCTTCCTGCTCTATCGCGGCGCCCAGAACCAGAATCTGGTCGAAGCGTCAACATCTGCGGTCTCCCGCATTACCTATGGTTTCGAACGGACGACTAATGATCGTTCGGCCGCGCGCCGCGGTGGCAAACGGTCCCGACGGTGGGGCCAGCTTAAATTTAGTCCTGAAAGCGCGGTTGGCGACGATATGCGGCGGTTACCGGAGCTGGAAGCGCGGGCCGGTCAGGCCTTTGCCAATATGGGCATCGGATTTTCGGATATTCGTGCGACTTCAATCCGCGATCTGACGACCGATATGACTGGCTATGTGATTGGTGCCAATCGCGGCGAGTGGCGCAACGATCCTATCAACCGGTCAATGGGCGGTGACCAAAATACCCCGGAGACCAAGGGTTTCGTGATCATTTCGGCGCAGCAGGCCGACGGCCAGTGGGTGAGCATTGCTTCTGCCGTACGAGAGCGCACACCCTTGCTGGTCCGGACCCTGCTGTTCCAGACATTCACCATCTATCTGCTGATGCTGATCCCGCTTATCCTGCTCGGGCGCTATATTTCGCGCCCACTCAAATCGCTCACCGCCAGAGCACAGTCTTTCCGGCCCGGCACGACCGAAGCGCTGGAAGAGCAGGGGCCTCCCGACACGAGGGAACTGATCCGGGCGTTCAATGACATGAGCGGTCGCGTCACAAGGATGATCGAAGAGAAAGACGTCATGCTGGGCGCTATCGGTCATGATCTGCGGACACCGCTGGCGGCGCTGCGGGTGCGCGTCGAAAGCGTCGAGGACGAGGCCGAGCGCGAACGGATGGTCGCGGGCATCGAAGACATGAACAGCATGCTCGAGGATATATTGTCGCTTGCCCGGCTGGGGCGCTCGACCGAACAGTCTGATCCGGTCGACATCCGCTCGTTAATCGAAACCGTCGTCGACGAGTTTACCGATCTCGGTCAGGACGTCCGCTATCAGCGTGGAGACAAGCAGATCGCCACGGTTCGCGAGACTCTGGTCCGGCGGGCGCTACGCAATTTGATCGGCAATGCGACCCTCTATGGCAAGGCTGCGGATATATCTGTGGAAAAGTCCGGTAGCAGCCTGTTGATCCATGTGGATGATGACGGACCTGGCATCCCTGAGGAAAAAATCTCTGCGATGTTCGAGCCGTTTCTGCGCGGAGATGCATCGCGCAATCGCGCCACCGGCGGGTCCGGTCTGGGGCTGACGCTTGCCCGCGCCATTGCCCGCGACCATGGCGGTGATATCATCCTGAAGAACCGGGAAAATGGCGGATTGCGGGCCACATTAATTTTGCCGGTTGGCTGATCGGGCCGCAAATCGCCAAACGACTGGCGCAGTGATCTAATGGCTAATTCGCCTTAGTCTCCGAAGTAGTCTCTGAAGTAGTCTCCGAAGTCGCCGCAGCCGGATCGGGGATGCCATCTGCGGCCAGTTCGGCGTCCATATCCTCTGCCATCACCTTCGCCGCCTCGTCAGCCGCTTCTTCGAGAGAACGGGCATCCTGCTCGATCTCCGCTTCCATTTCGGCAATCGCTTCGTCGCCCTTTTCCTCGACCGGCGTTTCGGAGCAAGCGGCCAGCAGCAGGGCACTCAGCCCGAGAAGCGGGAGCGCTCTCATTGTTTTGCCGGCATGGTGAAGTCCGCATCGCTATTCGCTATGATCGAAAGCACCGTGCTCCAGGCCGCGACATTCTGCCGCAATTGTTCCGGGTCGATTTTGTCCAGCGTATCATCCGGCGTATGGTGCAGGTCGAAATAGCGGCTGCCGTCCTGCTGCAAATCGATGATCGCGAGATTACCATCGCTGATGATCGGGCCGACATCGGCGCCGCCACCGGCCATACCGGCAGAGCGACCAATGCCGAGGTTAAGCAGGCTGGACGAAATTGCATCTTCCACCTGTTTTGCGCCATCGGGCAGAGTATATTCCACCCGCCAGACATTGTCAGCGCCAAAGTCCGATTCCATGGCGATCGCGTGTTTCTTGTCGCGATGGGCATCGCGATAAGCCTTGCCGCCCCAGATGCCGACTTCCTCCGCGCCAGCCCACAGCAGCCTGATAGTGCGCAGGGGCTGGCCGTGATCCTTGATATTCTTCGCAGCCGCCGCGATAATTCCGCAGCCCGCAGCATCGTCAAATGCGCCAGTGGCCAGGTCCCAGCTGTCGAGATGACAGGCGATCAGTATCATCGGCAGGTTCGGGTCCCGCCCGACCACTTCGGCGATAACATTGCCCGATTCCTGCTGACCGATATTCTTCGGCGTCAGCACCAGATTCATCGTCACCGGCTTGCCCGATTTGCGCGCCAGCTTGACCATCCGCTCGAGATTGTCCGCATCGGGCAGGGCGAGCGCGCCCGCCGGGATCGGCTTGACACCTTCGCCAAAACCGGTGCTGCCGGTGTGGGGATTGCGGTGATAATCGGTGCCGATCGACTTGATGACATAGGCCGCCGCACCTTTTTGCGAAGCAATCGAAGGGCCAAACCAGCGAACCGGACCGAACGCGCTATAGCTGGAGCCATCCTGCGTCCGGTGCATATTGTGAGTTACAAAGGCGATCTTGCCGGCCAGACTGCCATCGGGGACCGCCTTCAGCGCGTCAAGAGAGTCGAAATAGGCGACCTCGGCCGTAATCCCCTTGTCGCCCGTGCTGGCGCTATTTCCGAGTGCGGTGACAAACAGCTTCTGCGGATAAGGCGCGACCACCGCCGCCGTTTCATCGCCGCGCACCCAGGTCGGCATCATGAACGGCTCGTTGCGGACATTGTCGAAACCGAGCGCCTTCAGCCTGGCAACCGCCCAGTCCCGCGCACGCGCTTCGGCTTCCGTGCCTGCCTGCCGCGGCCCCACTTCGGTGGTCAGTCCTTCTATAATGTCATAAGCGACATCATCCTGCAGCGCCTTGGCCTGCAGCATCATCGGATCATGATTATCGGCCAGTGCCGCGGTAGACAGAAACAGCGCGGACGCGCCAGCGAGCAGGGTGGATATTTTTCTCATGGACGCTGACTAACCCGCCTTTTGCGCTTTGCCAATGGTCTCTTGCGACCGGGGGTCGGAATAGCTACATAAGCCCTGAAATTAACCCGTCATCCGGGCGAAAGCCGGGATCTCCTCAAACCGAGCGCCAAGCCGCCTGAGATATCAGCATCTGCTGGGATGACGCGCAACTTTGAAAGAATATAAAATGGCCGTCCAATATAGCTATGTCATGAAAGGTCTGACCAAGACTTTCCCCGGAGCGCCAAAGCCGGTTCTCGACAATATCCATCTGCAATTTCTGCCCGGCACCAAGATTGCCATCATCGGCAAGAACGGCGCCGGTAAATCGACGCTGATGAAGATCATGGCTGGCCAGGATGACGAATATCAGGGCGAGGCATGGGCAGGCGAGGGGATTCGCGTCGGCTATCTGGCGCAGGAGCCACAGCTTGACGAGACCAAGACGGTCAAGGAAAACGTCATGGACGGCGTCCGCGAAGTCGCCGATCTGGTCGCGCGCTTCAATGAAATTTCCACGATCATGGGCGACCCACCGGAAGACGTCGATTTTGACGCGCTGATGGAAGAAATGGGCGAGCTGCAGGAAAAAATCGATGCGGTTGACGGCTGGACCCTCGATAACCAGTTGGAAATCGCAATGGAAGCGCTGCGCTGCCCTCCCGGTGACAGCCCGGTGACCGATCTCTCCGGTGGCGAGAAGCGCCGCGTTGCGCTCTGTCGCCTGCTGCTCGACAAGCCGGAAATCCTGATGCTCGACGAGCCGACCAACCATCTCGATGCCGAAAGCGTCGCCTGGCTCGAAAAACATCTGATCGACTATGCCGGCAACGTCATTCTCGTCACCCATGACCGCTATTTCCTCGACAATGTCGTGAACTGGGTGCTCGAACTGGATCGCGGCAAGGGCTATCCATTCGAAGGCAATTATTCCAGCTGGCTCGACAACAAGTCGAAACGTCTGGCGCAGGAAGAGCGCGAAGACAAAAGCCGCCAGAAGGCGATCGACAACGAACTGCAGTGGATGCGGCAAAGCCCCAAGGCGCGGCAGACCAAGTCCAAGGCGCGTATCAAGTCGTTCGACGATCTCGTCGCTTCGCAGGAAAACCGGGTAATCGGCAAGGCGCAGATCCTGATCCAGACCCCGGAACGGCTCGGCTCCAAGGTAATCGAGGCCAACGGCCTGACCAAGGCTTATGGCGATAAGCTGCTGTTCGAAAATCTCGACTTCTCGCTGCCACCGGGCGGTATTGTCGGCATCATCGGCCCCAACGGCGCCGGTAAAACGACCCTGTTCCGGATCATCACCGGTCAGGAAACCCCGGACAGCGGCACCCTGGAACTCGGCGAAACGGTGAAGCTCGGCTATGTCGATCAAAGCCGCGATACGCTCGACGCATCGAAGAATATCTGGGAAGAAATTTCCGGCGGCCACGACTATTTCACCTTCGGCAAAAATGAAGTCCAGACCCGCGCCTATGTCGGCGCGTTCAACTTCAAGGGCGTCGACCAGCAGAAGAAAGTCGGCCAGCTCTCCGGCGGTGAACGCAATCGCGTCCATCTCGCCAAGATGCTCAAGGAAGGCGGCAACGTGCTGCTGCTCGATGAGCCCACCAACGATCTCGACGTCGAAACGCTCCGCGCGTTGGAAGACGCTCTGGAAACCTTCGCCGGCTGCGCCGTGGTCATCTCGCATGACCGCTTCTTCCTCGATCGGCTTGCCACGCATATCCTGGCATTTGAAGGCGACAGCCATGTGGAATGGTTTGAAGGGAACTTCGAGGCCTATGAAGAGGACAAGCGACGTCGTCTGGGCGACGCGGCGGATCGGCCTACGCGGGTGGCTTATAAGAAATTGACTAGGTGAGGCTTGTTCAGTAGCTTTGATACTATTAGTATTATTTTTGGAGTGTGAAAATGGTATCAGCTCTTACACAAGTGTCAGTTTTTCTAGCTTCTCCTTCGGATGTTGCAAGCGAACGTGAAATTATCGCGGATGAAGTAGATAAATGGAATAAGCGATTTGGTTCATTACGTGGTATCCATTTTGATTTGAAGCGTTGGGAGACTCATACGGTTCCATCTATTGGTGCTGAAGCCCAAGATGTAATTAATAAGCAAATCGACGATAACTATGATCTCTTTATTGGGATTTTTTGGACACGAATGGGAACGCCCACCATAAAGGCTGTGTCTGGTACGGTTGAGGAATACCAACGCGCTTATAGACGCTATAAGGATGGAGAGAACATACAGATTGCGTTCTACTTCAAGAATGCACCCGCACCAATGAAGTTGATAGTTCCAGACCAAATCTCTGAACTTCAGAACTTTCAAGTACAATTACAAAGCGACGGTGCCTACTACAAAATGTTCAATGACGAGGACATCCTCTCGGTTGAGGTTAATAGGCTGCTGGATCAAATGGCAGTCCATTTTGCTACCACAGACGATAAATCCGAGTCTTCTTCGAGTGCGGTCAAAAAGAATGATGCAAATGCTTTAAAAGTGACTGAAGATAATGACGTGGGCATTTTGGATTTGGAAGAGGAAATCGAAGAACTAGCTACTGAGTTGGCGAAACCACTTGGAGAGATCGCCGCCGCTGTGATTGCTTTTACGCATAAACTTCAAGCTAAAACCGAGAGCATGAAAATGGTAAATGCGTCTGGTATCGTGGACCGGGCCGAATTTAAAGTATTAGTCAATGACACTGCAAAAGACATGAATGATGTCAGCAAAGTATTCGAGGATGCCAAGCCGGAGTTTAAGAGCCGACTAATTGATATGATCGATAAAATTCGTTTAGCGATGAATATTGCGAGCGAGTTTAATCACGATGATAATCAATTGTCTGACACTTTGATAAGCCTTGAGGGCTTGAAACAAAATATACTTGAAGCAAATAGCAACTTATATTCATTTTCTGCGGTTGTTGCAGGGTTACCAAAGTTGACGTCTGTGATGAACCAAGCCAAACGAAGGCTGGCTGAAAACTTGGAAGACACTGGACAGGTATTTCAAAACGCAGTTGAGTTACTAGAAAAAGTTATCGGAGACGACAATTCTGACATCGTTTAAACACTGCGCAAGCGACACTTTTGTCGCCAGCGTCCTCGCAGCATAGACAGCTACATTGATACGGCTCTTTTTAACGTTTTGTACCCGCCAAACTAACCCCGACAATCGCAAGCAGCGCAGCAGCAAAGCCCGGAATAATCTCGTAAACCCCGGGACCACCCATAAATTCCTTGTTCCAGCCCATCGCGATCCACAGGATCACTGTGCCGGCACCAATCACCAGTCCCGACACCGCGCCAGCACCAGTCATCCGCTTCCACGTCAGCGACAGCAGGATCAACGGCCCAAACGCCGCACCAAAGCCGGCCCAGGCGTTTGACACCAATCCCAATACCTTGCTGTCCGGATCGCGCGCAATATAGATCGCGACCAAGGCAACCAGCGCCACAAACAGCCGTCCGACATTGACGGTTTCCCGCTCGCTGGCGTTTTTGCGCAGGAACAGGCGGTAGAAATCCTCGGTTAACGAACTCGACGAGACCAGCAATTGCGAGCTGATCGTACTCATGATCGCAGCCAGTAGCGCCGCCAGCAGGAAGCCGGTGATCAGCGGGTGGAATAATGTGTTGGCCAGCAGGATGAAGATGGTTTCGGGATCATCAAGCACCAGCCCGTTCATCTCGACATAGGCGCGCCCGGTGATGCCGACGCCGATCGCGCCGAGCAGGGCGACGCCCATCCAGCTCATGCCGATGGTCCGCGCCTTGGCGACGTCAGGGATCGAGCGGATCGCCATGAACCGGACGATGATATGCGGCTGGCCAAAATAGCCGAGGCCCCAGGTTACGGCCGAGAGAAAGCCGATGAAGGACAGACCCGCGGTCAGGCTGAGGAAATTCGGGTCGAGGGCGTTGAGCTGGCTGGTAATAGCGCTGATCCCGCCGTCATCGGTCAACACCACGATCGGCATCAGCACCAGCGCAACGACCATGATACATCCCTGAACAAAATCGGTCAGGCTGACGGCAAGAAAGCCGCCGACCATCGTATAGGCCAATACCACGCCTGCGGTTAGCCAGATGCCGGTCATATAGTCGCTCATCCCGGTGTCACCGAACAGGCCGGCGAAACTGGTCTCGAACAATTTGCCGCCGCCTACCAGACCGGCTGCGGTATAGACCGCGAAGAACAGGACGATGATGATCGCCGACGTGACCCGTAGCGCCAGCGCTTTGTCGGGGAAACGATTGGCGAGAAATTCGGGGATGGTGAGGGCGTTGCCGTAGCTTTCGGTCTGCTCGCGCAGACGCGGCGCGACGACGATCCAGTTGACCAGAGCGCCAACGAACAACCCGATCCCGATCCACACCTCGACCAGACCCGCCGCATAAAGCGCTCCGGGAAGGCCGAGCAGCAGCCAGCCCGACATATCGGAAGCCCCCGCAGACAGCGCGGCGACAGCTGGATGGAGATTGCGCCCCCCCAGCAAATAGCCTTCGCTACTGTCGGTGGATTTGCGCCAGGCATAAAAGCCAATGGCCAACATGCCGATGAAATAAAGGGCGAGTGAAATCAGGGCTCCGGTTTGCATTCGCCCTACATAACGATTTTGCGCAGGGAGTCACCACCTGCCTTTTGGAGAGGCCGCTTCGTCTGGCCGGGGCGGTTAATGTGTACCTTCTCCCGTGAGGGAGAAGGATGTGCAGACTTGGCAGCTTGCTGCCTAGTCGAAGCTGGATGAGGGCG
>Ga0315336_1002308_pt1 | contig 29917 bp, 25 predicted proteins | sample ASW5metaG_FD_204512 | JGI IMG/M metagenome (GOLD analysis project Ga0315336, IMG submission 204512) | Ammonia-oxidizing marine archaeal communities from Monterey Bay, California, United States - ASW #5 | ecosystem: Environmental > Aquatic > Marine > Intertidal zone | place: USA: California... | reverse complement strand
TTAGAAGCTGAAGGTGTTGAATATATTTTCGCCGTACCAGGAGAAGAAAACCTGGATATGGTTGAATCGCTACGAACTTCCAAAATAAAACTAATCCTCAACCGCCATGAGCAGGGTGCGGGCTTTATGGCAGCAACATACGGTCGGCTAACAGGTAAAGCGGGTGTGTGCATGGCAACGCTCGGCCCAGGAGCTACCAATTTTGCGACGCCAGCGGCATATGCACATTTGGGCGGCATGCCTCTAATCATGATTACCGGTCAAAAACCAATCAAGAAATCCAAGCAAGGGCAATTTCAAATTGTTGATATTGTTAATTTGTTTGCGCCAATTTGCAAAATGTCAAAGCAGATAGTTCATGGTAATACGATCCCATCTCTTGTCCGTGAAGCCTTTAGGGTAGCGGAGGAAGAGCGCCCTGGGGCTGTTTTATTGGAATTACCGGAAGACATTGCAGAAGAACAATGTGATGCCCAGATTATCCCCGCACACAAGCGCCACTACGCGATCGCCGATGATACAGTGCTAAGCGAAGCGGCCGCGAAAATATCAGCTGCCAAAATGCCATTGGTGCTGATTGGCGCCGGAGCAAATCGAAAAGATGTTCGGAGCGCCCTTAGTGATTTCGTAAATTCAACCGGCATTCCTTTTTTCAATACGCAAATGGGAAAAGGTGTCATCGATGAGCGATCTGACTTGTTTATGGGAACAGCAGCTTTGTCTGATGGAGATTATTTACATTGTGCGATTGAGCGTTCCGACCTGATCATTAATATCGGTCACGATGTTGTTGAAAAACCACCGTTTTTTATGGAAGATGGCGGAAAAACAGTTATTCATATCAATTATAAATCGGCGCAAGTGGATGCTGTTTATTTCCCTCAAATAGAAGTTGTCGGTGATTTGGCCCGTTCAATTGAACGTCTAACAGCTACATTGGGCGGCAAAATTCCATTCGATAAGTCTTATTTCGAAAAAGTTCGAAACGAAGTAGAAAGTCACCTTGCTGAAGGAACTGACGATTCACGTTTTCCAATTATTCCACAACGATTTGTGAGCGACACTCGCAAAGTTATGGGGGATAAGGACATTATTGCTCTGGATAATGGGATTTATAAAATCTGGTATGCTCGAAATTACAAAGCATATGAGCCCAACACCATTCTTTTGGACAACGCACTTGCCACGATGGGGGCGGGCCTACCATCCGCAATGCTAGCGGCTCTATTACACCCAGAACGCCGTATCATGGCGATCTGCGGTGATGGTGGCTTTATGATGAATAGTCAGGAACTGGAAACGGCTGTTCGCTTAAAACTAAATCTAGTTGTCACTGTTTTGAACGATAATTCTTACGGTATGATCCGCTGGAAGCAAGCAGGAGCAGGATTCGAAGATTGGGGTTTGGAGTTTGGTAATCCCGATTTTATTCAATACGCAAACAGTTATGGAGCAACAGGTCATCGTGTAACCTCGGCAGAAAATCTGGTGCCAACATTTGAAAAAGCTTTCGAAGCCGGAGGCGTCCATCTCGTGGAGGTTCCCGTAGATTACTCTGAAAATCAAAAAGTTCTCATTGATGAACTTGCAGCAAAGGCGTGCTTGATATGACTATTCAACACGATATGCTTGAAGTCGTTAATCCATTTGATCAAAAACCAATTGATGCTGTTAGGGTTGTGGATTGGAATACAATTGATGCATGGCTAACAGGTGCCATTGATCTTCATAGGAACAGAAACAACTGGCTTCCCACTTATCGGCGCATTGCGATCCTTAAAGCAACTGCAAAAATAATGAAGACTAAGTCCGAGAGTCTTGCTGTCCAAATTGCGAATGAAGGCGGCAAACCAATGGTGGATGCGCGGGTTGAAGTTGCACGGGCAATTGGTGGCGTAGAACTTAGTGCCGAAGAATTGTCACATTTGTCAGGATCTGAAATTCCGATGGATTTGACAAAATCTGGTGCAGGACGGATGGCATTTACAACAAGAGAACCCATTGGGCCGGTTGTGGCTGTATCCGCTTTCAATCATCCCCTAAACTTGATAGTTCATCAGGTGGCGCCAGCAATTGCCGTTGGATGTCCTGTGTTGGTCAAACCGGCAGATGATACACCGCTTTCTTGTAAGTCATTTTTGAATATTTTATATGAAGCTGGGTTGCCGGAAGAGTGGTGTCGTTTCGCACCATGCGATATTCCAACAGCAGAAAAAATGGTAACAGATAACCGTGTTGCTTTTTTCTCCTTTATTGGATCGTCAAAAGTTGGATGGATGCTGCGTTCCAAGCTTGCTCCGGGAACAAGATGTGCGTTGGAGCATGGTGGAGCTGCCCCCGTTATTATTGATACAAGTCCTGATCGGGAGGCCATGATACCTAGCCTTTTAAAGGGTGGATTTTATCATTCAGGTCAAGTTTGTGTATCTGTACAACGCGTTTTTGCTCCTGAATCCCAGGTTGTTGAAATTGCCGAGCAATTAGCAATTGGCGCCTCCAAGCTCAGGGTTGGAAATGCCATCAATGATAACATTGATTGCGGCCCGCTTATTCGACCACGCGAAGTCTCCCGTATAGTCGATTGGGTTGATGAAGCTAAATCAAGCGGAGCAAAGGTACTATGCGGCGGGGAAAAGTTGAGTGACACAACTTACGCACCTACAGTATTGCTGAACCCGTCTCAGGATGCTCGTGTCTCTAACTCGGAAATCTTTGGACCGGTAATTTGTGTTTATGGCTACGAGACGATGGATCAAGCGTTTAAGCAGGCAAATGCACTCCCTTTTGCGTTTCAAAGTTCTGTGTTTACGAAAGACCTTGGTGTCGCGATGCGGGCCGTTCAGGAGCTAGATGCTTCGGCCGTAATGGTCAATGACCACACAGCCTTTCGCGTCGACTGGATGCCTTTCGCCGGTCGCCGTCAATCAGGGTACAATACCGGGGGTATTGGCCACACGATGCTGGATATGACACAAGAAAAAATGGCTGTTATTAAGCTTTGAAATCTGAGGTGAAGGGCTTTTAAGAAACCCGCCAAGGATATTTTTTTGCTTCACCGACGAACGCCTGAACTGCGGGCGATCGTTGGTGGCCAGCAACCGTAACCATCTCTACATTTCGGATGAGTTTAGGCTCTGTTAGAGGGCTACATTGTAAACCCGGCACAGAAATTGAAAATTCTGGCATTAAACATATCCCCATGCCTTTCATAACCATATTCTGAATCCAGTCCTCTCGTTCGCTGCGATACGGCACGGAAACCTCGATATTTCTTTCATCTAGCAAATCAAAGAAGGAGTTTCGGAACTCACAGTTAAGGCGATCTAGATAGCGTTCACCCGTAAGCTCGCTAATGGGGATTTCATTCATATTTCGGAAACGATGATCCGGGGGAAATATAGCGACCATTCGTTCGTCATAGAGTGTCATGGTATCGAAACGATCATGCAGCTCCATGGGAAGACCAAGCAACGCACAATCGAGATCTCCAGATAACAAACCATCTGTCATAGTATGAGGTGTAATATCGTATAAGGTCAGGTCAATGCCAGGGTGAATTAGCTGAAATTTCGAAAGAAACGGAATAACCCGAGAGGGACCGATCGTACACATCATTCCGACTTTTAGGGGGGCCTTTTCAAGGTTAAGTAGTTTTTTTGCGGCAATGACTGCGTTTTGTGTCGTGTGATCAACTTGCCCAAGATGTTCGCGCATTACCTGCCCTAGATCTGTGAGATGGGTTCGGTTTCTCTCACGTCTGAATAACGAGCCTCCTAGCTCTTCTTCGAGCTTTTTAATTGCACGCGTTAGAGCCGGCTGAGAAACATTACAGTGCGCTGCTGCATTCGTGAAATTCAGCTTTTCAGCGGTCGCTAAAAAATAGCGAATTTGATGAAATTCCATAATCCAGTGCCTTTGCCATACCCAATGTGCATTGAATTGATAAAGTAACGGTATTTTTATTTATAGCAAGCTTCCGACATATTGCTTCTCATAAGCATTGTCTGATCATTCTTGAAACTGTCCAACATCGGATTGTCTGGATGTAACAAAGGAACCTTCGCTATGAACCAACAAGTTCAATCAATTAAAAACGTTACTGAATTTGGCACTACTCTCAAACAGTATTCGGAAATGGGTATTCGCTACACTATGGTAATTGTGATTGCTTGGTATGGCTTTCTCAAATTCACTGAATATGAAGCAAATGCAATCGCCGGATTTGCTCTGAACTCACCCTTTCTAGCTCCTATTCATGAAGCACTAGGCGTTAGATTGTTCTCAGACGTGATTGGCGTTATCGAAATTATCGCAGCCGCATTGACTGCGGCAAATTTTATTTCACCAAAAATTGGCGCAATCGGTGGCGCACTTGCCAGCGGAACGTTCATTGTAACCCTGAGCTTTATGTTTACGACACCAGGCATTTTTGAAGCTAGTGCTGGTGGGTTCCCCGTTCTATCTGTTGTACCGGGAGCGTTTTTACTGAAAGATCTGGTTCTTTTAGCGGTCTCTATTTGGTTGTTGGCAAGCAGCCTTCAAAAAATTGAAGGCTAGAAATATCCGACTAAATTCAGAGGGAGTTTCGGGAATTTACCCGACTCCCTCCCCAAAACCACATAAATATCAATCGATTTTACTTTTTTCCGAATAACCAACCGGTTTGTGCATGTCGATCACGAGTGTTAAGGTTTTCAGATAGCTCGGGGGAAATATGACTGAAAAATTTGACGCAATCATCATCGGTACAGGTCAGGCAGGGCCATCATTGGCGCAAAGAATGACCGGAGAAGGCATGAAAACGGCGATTATCGAAAGGAAACTCTTCGGTGGTACCTGCGTTAATGTCGGCTGTATCCCAACCAAGGCATTGGTGGCAAGTGCGCGGGTTGCACATATGGCGCGGCGCGGCAGCGAGTTCGGCGTCACCATCCCCGGACCGATCGAGGTCGATATGATGCAGGTCAAGGCCCGCAAGGATGCGATTGTCAAACAATCCAGCGACGGGGTCACGAACTGGCTCAAAACAATGAAAAATCTGACCGTATTCGAAGGTCATGGTCGTTTTGAAAGCGCAGATACCGTCAGGGTGAATGGCAATCTACTGCAAGCAGATAAAATTATACTCAATGTTGGTGGGCGGGCCGTGGTTCCTGATATGCCCGGAATCGAGGAGGTGAGCTACCTGACCAATACCAGCATAATGGATGTTGATGTCCTTCCCGATCACCTCATCGTTATTGGGGGCAGCTATATCGGCCTTGAATTCGCCCAGATGTACCGGCGCTTTGGCAGTCGGGTCACCGTGATCCAGAGAGGCCCTCAATTGATCGAGCGCGAGGACGATGAGGTTTGCGAAGCCGTTAAGGAAATCCTGGAAAACGAAGGCATAGATATTCGCCTGAATGCCGACTGCGTTGGATTTGCACGGCGCGGCGACCAGGTGGCGGTTTCAGCAAGCTGTGAACCGGGTATCGAGGAAATTGTCGGATCTCACGTGCTGCTGGCTGTTGGTCGCAAACCCAATACGGACGATTTAGGCCTGGAGGCCGCCGGATTAGAAGTGGACGAGCGTGGCTACATCGTTGTTGACGATGAACTTCGTACAAATGTAACCGGAATATGGGCAATGGGTGACGCTAATGGCCGGGGCGCTTTTACGCATACGTCCTACAATGATTATGAAATTCTCGCAGCAAACATGTTTGACAATGACCCGCGACGTGTTGCTGATCGTATAACAGCCTACGGGCTGTTCATCGACCCGCCCTTGGGTCGGGTGGGTCTGTCTGAGGCTCAAGCTCGCGATACAGGCCGTAAAATTTTGGTCGGTAAAATGCAAATGGCACGTGTTGGACGTGCCCGGGAGCGCAGCGAGACACAAGGCTTTATGAAAATCTTGATAGATGCAGAAAGCAAGAGAATTCTTGGTGCGAGTTTGCTAGGGATCGGCGGAGATGAAATTGTTCATTCTCTGCTCGATCTCATGTACGCGAACGCGCTATATACGGTGATACTGCGTGCGATGCATATTCATCCCACCGTAAGTGAATTGATTCCGACGATGTTGGGTGATTTGAAGCCGCTGGAATAATTCCATCGAATTTCATAACATTCCGCTTCCTCACATTCGGCGCTATATCTCTGATCGCACTAAATGTCTTCATCTACCTAGAAAAGGTAAATTATATCTGTTAGATGACAGTAACCACACGCCTGTCCATAGATTTCACGAATATCCAAGTAATTGTTGAATTTTCCAAACGAACCCCGCCCGTAAATAATAACCTCTGATGAAATTTTTTGCATTAATTTGTTGGAACATGCTGTTATGTTGTTGCGCCCCATTTTATTTAGATCCCGTGAACCATGCGAAGCCAAGGATAAGTGATTACCAGAATGAAAGCAGCTGTTCTTTTCGAAACCAATAAGCCTCTCTGCATTCTAAATAACATCAAATTACCCCCACTTCTCCCCGGGCAGGTTGAGGTTGAGATAGCATATAGTGGTGTTTGCCATAGCCAGCTTATGGAGGTTCGTGGGAGGCGAGGTGTAGACAGATTTCTACCTCATATGCTGGGTCACGAGGCGACAGGTGTTGTCAGGGCAGTTGGAGAGAATGTTAGTAAGGTGATGCCGGGGGACAAGGTCATCCTCGGCTGGATAAAAGGCGAAGGCATGGATGTGCCGGGGGCTATTTATGAGTGGAACGGCACCTTAATAAACTCGGGCGGTATTACAACGTTTAACGAACGGACAATTGTATCGGAGAACCGATTGACTAAGCTGCCTGTTGGAATGCCTATGGATCTTGGTGTTCTGTTTGGCTGCGCAGTCCCGACCGGCGCGGGAATAGCGCTAAATGAGATTAAAATAGAGCCTCATCATTCTGTCGCCATAATTGGTATTGGCGGTATTGGCGGCATTTCGCTTATGTACGCAAGATGCTGCAAGCCCCAAAAGTTAATTGCTGTAGATGTTCGACCTGAAAAACTGAAAACCGCGACCAAACTGGGAGCTACACACGTAGTTGACGGATCTCAGGATGATGTGGTTAAGCAGATATTGGCATTAACAAATGGGCAGGGTGCTGATTTTTGTATCGATGCGGCTGGGCGAACATCCACAATCGAGCTCGCATTTAAAGCAACAAGACGTAAAGGCGGTCAGTGTGTCTTCGCCTCTCATCCGGAAGCCGGTCAGATGATTTCTCTTGACCCGTTTGAGTTGGTAAATGGTAAAAACATCAAGGGAAGTTGGGGCGGGGATACTAAACCGGATGAAGACCTATTAAAATTCTACAAGATGTCCGTTCAGAATACATTACCTTTGGAAAACATGATTACGAAAAGATATGATCTCGATTCCATTAATGAGGCTCTTGATGATCTGGAAGCGGGTGTCGTAATGAGGCCGCTTATTGAGATAAACCCTGCGCTTGAGGGAAAATAAAGTGATGACGATGACGGAACATATGCCCCAAATTGAAGCGCTTCGCAATGAGAAAGGCGATACCTTTAAAATAGGAATGGTAAGCGGTAATTTTAATGTTGTTCACCCTGGGCATTTGCGTTTGCTAAAATTTGCTGCTGATTGCTGCGATTATCTTGTCGTGGCCGTAAACACTGATCGGGGACCGGGTGTCCTTGTGCCGGCTGCCTTAAGGTTGGAAAATATTGCTGCTATAAGCTATGTAGACTACACATTTTTGTTAGACGAAGATCTGGTTTCCGCAATTGATTTGATCCGTCCGGACCTCGTCGTTAAGGGAAAAGAGCATCAGGACCTCTATAATCCGGAAACGGATGCATTGTCGAAATATGGCGGAAAACTTTTGTTCAGCTCCGGGGATGCCGTTTTTTCTTCGCTTGACCTAATTCGGGCGGAAAGCGATCCCAACAAGTCATTGTTCAATTTGAATACATCGCCTAATTATCTTAACAGGCATCAAATCCGTTCGGAAAAATTCTCCAACATTCTGGATCGATTTTACGAGATGAATGTGCTGGTAGTCGGAGACCTGATCGTCGACGAATATATTACTTGCGATGTTCTCGGTCTTTCTCGGGAAGACCCCACCGTTGTCGTTACTCCTGTCCTGGAACAGAAATTTATCGGCGGTGCGGGGATCGTCGCAAGTCATGCAAGCGGTCTTGGTGCGAATACGACCTATTTAACTGTTTGTGGCGATGACCAAGAAGCTATGGATAGTGTCGCGAAGTTTGAGCAATATGGTGTCAACGCAAAAATTGCGAGAGATTCAAGCAGGCCAACCACATTAAAACAAAGGTTTCGGTCTTCAGGAAAAACGCTTCTCAGAGTGTCGAAGCTGAAACAACATGCTATTGATGAAGCTCTTCAGGATGAGATCTTCGAGTTATTCAAAGAGAAGATTGATGGGCTAAATCTGGTGATATTTTCGGACTTCAATTACGGTGTTTTGCCACAGTCTCTGGTAGATCGGATTATTTCTCTTTGCCAGGAGAAGAGTATTTTAATGGTCGCCGACAGTCAGTCTTCTTCTCAAATTGGAAACATTTCCCGCTTCCACAATATGCTGTTATTAAAGCCCACGGAAATTGAAGCTCGTCTGGCCATTCAGGATCATGATATTGGGCTAGTGGGTGTCGCGGAAAAGCTGGCAAGGAAATGCAATCCTTCCCATATTCTTCTTACGCTGGGGGCTGAAGGCACTTTGATCCAGACATTGCATCCTGATAAAAGCGAATGGATGACGGACAGGTTGCCGGCCTTTTGCGATGCGCCGAAGGATCCCGCGGGCGCTGGCGATGCAATGCTGGTGACAGCGTCCATTGCGTTAGCTGCAGGTGCCTCTATCTGGGAAGCAGCATATATAGGATCTGTCGCTTCGGGCTGTCAGGTTGCTACCGTGGGAAATCGTCCGCTCAGTGTTGATACCATTCGGCATGAGTTGGATATCTGCTAGGGAAGACGAATTATGGAGGCATTGTTACTTGCGGCTGGGCTTGGTACACGACTTCGTCCGTTAACAGAGGTGCTTCCGAAATGCCTGATGCCGGTTCATGGGAGACCTCTTTTAGGCCTTTGGCTGGAAATGCTAAAGAGCGGTGGAATAGATAGAGTATTTATCAACCTTCATTATTTGCCATCACTTGTCCGTGAGTATGTAAAATCCAGCCCATATTCCGATATCGTTAAATTCCTGGATGAACCGGACCTTTTGGGTACCGCTGGTACTCTTAGCAAATTTCGTTCGGAATTTTCCGGAAATGAACTATTGATGGCGCATGCCGATAACCTGACAATTTTTGACGTTAAACAATTCCGACATGCTTTTGAAACAAGGCCGTTTCCATGTGCAATGACGATGATGACGTTCGATACGGACGATCCTAAAAGCTGCGGTATCGTTGCTCTAGACAACGAGAGAAGGGTCATTGATTTTGTCGAAAAACCTATGGAGTTTAAAGGTACTTTGGCAAATGGGGCAGTTTATATAATGGACGTAGGTGAGGTGTTCGATATTCTTGATGCGGGCGAAAATATAACTGATTTTAGCACAGAAATTTTACCTAAGTTCGTTGAGCGGATGAATAGTTTTCACAATCAAAATTATCATCGGGATATCGGTACGGTCGCCGCCATTGCTGAAGCTCAGTTGGAAATCATGGGCATTGAGTTGGCCAGGACACTTTTAGAGGAAGTTGAAAGCTATTGGCGGCCCGATAAAGGGCGGCAGGAATTATCTCGTATTTTTGTCCGCAAGCTGGAGCAAACGGAACTTTCAAAGAGCGCAATTAAAGGCCTCATGCAGGCATAAATTTTATTAGGGATAGACGCTGATGCATCGACAATGTATTGAATGGCCTGAATGCAAAAAAGGAGAAGTATCAGCAACTGCTGGTCGGAATGAAGATGTCTGAAAAATTTCTTGTTCTCGGGAGTAACTCCTTCTCTGGCGCCAGTTTCTGTGCTCATTTACTTCAATCGGGATATGAGGTTTTCGGAGGTAGTCGGTCTGCAGAGCCGCATAAAGCCTTTCTTCCTTACAAGTGGGGAAGCAACCAGGAGCAGCTTTCCTTTAATCAACTGAATCTCAATGAAGACTTAAAAAAAATTATTGATCTTATTGTGGGTGAAAGGATTGATTATGTAGTCAATTTCGCCTCACAAAGCATGGTAGGAGAAAGCTGGGATAATCCAGGAGACTGGTTCCGGACAAATACGCTGTCGACGGTACTTCTCCATGAAGAACTTCGCAAACTTCCCTTTCTGGAAAAATATATCCATATATCCACGCCCGAAGTTTACGGGAATACGTCGGGTTTCGTTGATGAAAATCATCCGTTTAACCCCAGCACTCCCTACGCTGTGTCCCGGGCGGCTTGTGATATGAGCCTTATGAGTTATTTCAGGGCCTATGATTTCCCCGTTGTTTTTACCCGCGCAGCTAATGTATACGGTCCCGGGCAGCAACTTTACCGTATTATTCCCCGAACAATTCTTTACGGGCTGACCGGTCAGAAATTACAGTTACATGGGGGCGGCCACTCAGAGCGATCATTCATCCATATCGAAGATGTTTCGGCCGCAACTGTAAAAATTGCTCTCAATGGGACTGTGGGCGATTGTTATCATATTTCGACACCACAATTGATCAGTATCCGTAATCTTGTGGAAAAAATCAGCGTGCGCATGGGGCTGGATCCAGACGATCTGATCGAAGTCGTTGGTGAGCGCCAGGGGAAGGACCAGACTTATAGTCTCAACGATACCAAGTTGCGGGAAACTTTGGACTGGTCTGACAGTATTTCGCTTGATCAGGGTATCGATCAAACAATTGACTGGGTAAAGTCCAATCTAGACGATTTGCAGACACAACCACAATCTTACATTCACAAGCCATAATTTTTAATTTCAAACGATACCGATAGAGAGAGAAATGGGACAGGAAATCGATCTGCTCGTCAATTATCCGAAAACCAAACGTGATCTGACACAGCGAGTGAATGAAAAGACTGAAGAAGACCGCGCCATTGCCCGTCAGTTCGGAGAGGCTTTTTTCGACGGTGACCGCCGCCATGGGTATGGCGGATTTTCATATTTTCCAAGATTTTGGCAGCCGGTTATTCCAACCTTTCAAAGTCATTTCGGTTTAACTTCAAAATCCAGCCTTCTGGATGTCGGAAGTGCCAAAGGGTTTATGTTGCATGATCTTCGGGAACTCGTTCCCGGAATTACTGTCCGAGGGATTGATATTTCAGACTACGCGATTGCCAACTCAATGGACACCGTCCGCGACTGTGTTTCGGTTGCCGACGCACAGGATATTCCTTTTGATGATGATAGCTTTGATGTCGTCATATCCGTCAATACGGTCCACAATCTTGAACAATCTGCTTGTGGAAAAGCTTTGCAGGAAATAGAGCGTGTATCTCGAGGGCAATCCTTTATAACAGTTGATGCCTATCGGACCGACGAGGAATATGAAAGAATGCAGGCATGGAACTTGACTGCCAAGACAATTCTTCATGTCAATGAGTGGGAAGCCTTCTTTAAGGAGGTGGGTTATACGGGGGACTATTATTGGTTTATTCCATAACATCTGAGCTTGCACGCGACCTGTCGCGCGGTATGCGGCGGATTCGCAGCGTGGAGGAGCATATCGCAGCTCGATATTCAGAACAGGAAATGCGCTGCCCAACCCATCTTTCTTCAGGTCAAGAAGCAGTGTCTGCGGCTATTGGTACCATTTTGCGAAGCACAGATCTGGCGGTTAGTGGCCACCGGGCCCACGCTCATTATCTTGCGAAAGGTGGCGATTTAAAAGCCATGGTTGCTGAGATCTATGGGCGCGTTACGGGCTGTGCCCGGGGTAAGGGCGGCTCGATGCATTTGATTGATGAAAAAGCCGGCTTTATGGGATCCACTGCAATTGTCGGCGGCACCGTGCCTGTCGGTGTGGGATTGGCTTATAGTTTATTGCTTAAGGGTAGTGATGATATTGCTTGTGTATTCCTTGGAGATGCCGTTGTCGAAACCGGTGTTTTCTTTGAATCCCTGAGTTTTGCTGCCCTTAAAAATCTGCCGGTTTTATTTGTCTGTGAGAATAACTTTTATTCTGTATATTCCCCGTTATCCGTCCGTCAATCCGCTGTCAAAAAAATCCATGAAAAAGTAGCGGGGTTCGGTGTTTATACAGATGAGGGAGATGGCAATGACGTCGTTTCAGTTCATCAGAAAATGTTGAAGGCTGTCAATCACATACGATCCGGAAAAGGTCCGGCCTTTTTGGAGTTTGAAACATTCAGATGGCGGGAACATTGCGGTCCTAATTATGATGACGACCTCGGCTATCGCCCGGATCAGTTTATTGAAGAATGGAATAACCGCGAACCCATTGCAAACTTTGAACAACAAGCGATCACTTCTGATTTGTTCACGGAGGCAGATATTGACGCGATGCAGTCAAGTATAGACACAGAAGTCGCCACCGCCTTTGAATTTGCGCGGGCCTCTGATTTTCCGAGCCCTGAAGAAGCGTCGATGCATGTTTTCGCCACCGCAGTCGAAGAAGGCATTTTCCTGAAATGAGAAGCTTTGCCAGTGAAATTCAGTCAGGACTTGATCAGGCGCTAGAAAATGATCCGAGCGTTCTGGTTTTCGGCCTTGGCGTTCCTGATCCGAAAGGGGTGTTCGGAACCACGCTTGATCTTCAGGAAAAATATGGCGAGAAACGGGTTTTTGATATGCCGACCGCGGAAAATGCCATGACCGGAATTGCCATAGGAGCGGCACTTGGAGGTTTCAAGCCAGTGCTTACCCATCAGCGGCTTGATTTTGCGTTACTCTCAATGGATCAACTGGTGAATAACGCCGCGAAATGGCATTTCATGTTTGGTGGGCAGCGTAATGTGCCCATTACAGTTCGTATGATCCTCGGCCGAGGTTGGGGGCAGGGGCCTACACATTCGCAAAATCTGCAGTCCTGGTTCGCCCATATTCCTGGATTGAAAGTAGTGATGCCTGCCCTTGCTTCGGACGCAAAAGGCTTGCTTCTGTCCAGCATATTTGATCCTAACCCGGTGATTTTCCTTGAACATCGGTGGCTGCATAATGCCCAAACCGAGGAGCCGGATACAGGCAAGTTAATCCCGCTGGGAGAGGCGAGCCTGTTGCGGAACGGGGATGCCGTAACCATCGTTTCCGTCTCCTACATGACCATTGAAGCCCTGCATGCTGTTGACGTTCTACAAAATCAGGGGATTTCCTGCGACTTGATTGATTTGAGAACCGTGTCGCCTATTGATTGGGGGAAAATAGAGGCATCGGTGAAGAAAACAGGAAAAATTATGGTGTTGGACACCGGATTTCAAACGAATGGAATCGCAGGTGAAATTATCGCGCAGATCACCGAACGATGCTGGGCGGATCTTACGGCGCCTCCAGTGAGATTAACAGCGCCGGATTACTCGGAATCGACCAGCCCCGCCCTGACGAAGGACTATCACATAAGGGCTGAACATATTGCAGAACGGGTGGGCAGCATGTTGGGTAAAGACGTTTCAGTTGAGCCCATACTAAAGCTGCGGGGGCCGCATGATGTGCCGGGGAACTGGTTTACGGGTCCTTTCTAGCCTGCTGTCGACGCGCAAATTAACTTTAGCTGGGGATGAATATTGATTTTTACGTTATTGAAAATTTGTATTGGAATTGGGTGTCTTGTTGCCCTGTTTCACTATAATTTCATCGATTTTCAGCTTCTGGGAAAGGCTTCTTCCTCATTAATAACCGTCGCGATTGCTTTTTCTTGTCTGCTCTTTACCGTTTTTATCGGTGCCCTTCGATGGCAAATCCTCATGGGATCCTTGCAGGTCCAGATTACGTATATTCGCTCCCTGAACTATACATTTATCGGCCAGTTTTTTAACGTATTTCTTCCAGGAGCATATGGCGGAGACTTCATACGGGGTGGATTGGTGTACCGACAGCACAGGGACAAACTTGGTGAAATCATGATGAGCAGTCTGGTTGATAGATTAACTGGGCTTGTCGGACTGCTGATTATTGCCTTCGCCGTTCTGGCGCTTATTCCCAATCAATTTCAGTTCTGGATCGGTATTATTGTTGTTTCCTGTCTTGCCATCGGTTTTACCGCGCCGGTTTTTCTCGTCAGATTTCAATCCCTGTTTCGAGCGATCATTAAAATATTCCCAAATGCGATTGCGCAAATACTTTTGCGTATTTTTGATACGGTGGTTGATTGTCTTGAAAGTTACAATCATCGGAAACGTGACTTGATCGTCGCCATTTCCCTTTCGGTATTTCAATATATTCTGGTGCTGGAAGCGCTGTATTTGTTGGGCGACGCCATGGAAATTACCAGCTTGTCATGGATTGGGTACATCGTATCAGGTGTCGCAGGTTTATTTGCAAATGCCATACCCTTGTCTCCGGGCGGTTTGGGTATAGGGGAGGCAGCTTTTGGACAGGTTGCACATTTGCTGGAACCGATGCCGACGGAAACAGCTTACAGTTCCATCTTCCTGTTGATGCGGACGCTGACATTATTAACGGCCATCTTTGGCTTGATACCCTTTTTGTTTTATCGGGATGCCATTAACGCTGCCCGGATGCAGAATGATCCTCTGCAAAAAAATGAAGGCTGAAGATGTACGAAACTGCCTTCTATTTATTACTCCTCGCTCTTCCCCTTGGTGTGATCCTGCATATTTTTGTTGCCCGTTTAACCCAGGGGCGCCGGATTTATCTATCAGCATTTCTTACGTTGAATTTCGCCTTAGTCGTACTCCTTTTCATTCAGAACATCGTAAGCCATGACAATTTTCCTCAGATGTTAATCGTGGCAGCTCTCTTTATGGAGAGTTTTGTTGTGGTTTATTGTCTGGTTTTAGTTGGCGTCGTAAATGATTCACCAACTCTAGCCATCGTCAAGGCGCTCATGAAGTCAGAACCCGATGGCCTTTCGGAACCGCAACTTGAAGACTTTATCATTACGCATCCGTTTGTCAGTTCGCGGCTCGAAGCTTTGGATGCTACCGGTGATGTCATCTTTGATAATGGCTTGGCTGCACTGACGGCGCGGTCGAAATTTTTTACGACGGTGATATCTATATACCGGCAGGTTATTCGTGTTGATCGGGAAACGGGCTGAAATGGTTGGTTTCTTTTTAATAGTAATTTTGGTGCTTGCTGTCAGTGTTCTTTTCGATTTAGCGATTGCCCGATTTTCCGGTAGCCGGATGACGGGATATGTCGTCAGTTTATTGTCAACGCTTCTAGGTTTGCCGCTTGTCATCATATTTGTTTCAGAAGCTACGGATATTTTCCATATTTTGGTGGCACTGGGATTTGGCCTGATGTGGTGGTTTATTTACCTCAACGTTGCGCAAGCCGTTGAATCCTCCCTTCGGATACGTATGTTGCTGGAAATTAGTGATAATGGCGGTACACTTCCGCTCGAGCAACTCAAGACAATTTACAGCGATGACAAGCTAATTCGGCTGCGCTTGAACAGATTGACGCAAGGTGGAGCCGTAGTCCGGGAAAATGATCGATGGTATCTGCGATCAGCAAAGCTCAGAACCGCCGCGCATTTCTTTACAAGCCTAAAACGCTCCATGCTCGGGAAGGGGAGCCAGTTCGAGGTCAGATAGTTTCTTATTCCCAGCGCATCTCAGAATGACCAGTGATAAAAAGGCTGCCTTCCTTGTAGGAAGTAGGAACATCGTTCAAGTTAGTTACCTTGTTCCAGCCGGTTTTCTGGGAAAATAGGTTAATACCCAAACCGTTGAAGAAATCATAAATCTGATCTGCATTCTCGGCAGTGCCAACTTCGACTACGGCCTCTAGTTTTTTCCAGTACGGTGTCGGGATTGCCTTTAAAATAACGGTCTCGTGGCCTTCTGCATCAATCTTAGCAAAGTCTGCGTCGAAGAATACGTCCTCTGCGGCCTTAACTTCCACCATATATTTGGTAAGCTCACCATAGGGATCACTTTTGGCTCCTGCCAGATGGCTTCCGGTGGTATTCCCTTCTACTCTGATAAATTCAGCCATACCGTTCTCGCCTGAAACGGCGGCCTTTATGGGCGTGACTTTATCCAGGACCTCATTCATCTCCAGACGAGAATTGAGCCAGTCGAAATGGTTGTCGTCCGGTTCGTAGCTGGTGACGGAAATCCCTAGTTTCGCCATAAGTATCGAATGCAAACCCAAATTCGCCCCGATGTCGACGGCTTTTTTTATGCGCTTTTTGTTGGCCAGATAAAAGCTGAACAATATCAATTCATCCAGTCCAAAAAGATCCAGTGAATTTATAGCTCCCATCTTTTGAAACGGCATGGTCAGAGAGCCGAAAGGGCCGAAGGGAACAGCATTTTCATTCTCCGATTTGAAATCAGAATTATGAATGAAATCCAGGCAACAGCTTTCCAAAAGCTTGTATAAAGCTGTATCTCGAGCATGGTGAGCTCGTGTTACCTGAAGGGCTTCAAATAAATTATATTCAGCGAGATTCATTGGAATGTTACCTGATCTTTAGACGAGGGCAGACTATTTGCCATCTAACTACATGGAAAAAGGTGGAATGACCATCTGTTCTTCAATAACTTCCGCCTCAAGTGCCGGAAGCTGATTTTCAAGGGCGGCCCCAAACTTAAGGACTGGGAAAAGTCGTTGGTCGGGATTAATTTCTACATTAACAAAAACCGGGCCTTCTACAGCGAAAATTTCTTCCAGATCATCCAATAGCCGATCCTTATTATCCAGGGAAAATGTTTTCAGTCCCATGGATCTGGCAACCGACTGGAAGTCCGTAAACGCCAGTCCAGAAGGCTCATGTACGCCGACATAATTGGCATCCAGCCATGTTTCCAGCGTTTGTTTCTGGATGCCGTGTCCGTGATTGTTAAACAGGAAAATTTTGATTTTCATATTGTGTTTCACAACGGTCGCCAGTTCCGGCAAGCAGATCATCAGGCCGCCGTCACCGATCAGGCAGGTGAAGTTCTTTTCAGGCTCGGCAGCTGCAGCGCCAATAGCCGCCGGCAGAGAATATCCCATAGGCGTATTGTTCCAGGCGGAATGCAGGCGCTGTTCCGGCTTGAAACGAAAGGCATTGCATGTCCAGGTTAAATTGCCACCTGTGTCGGCCAAAATTGTCTGCCCGGCAGGGACGAACTGCGACAGTTGCTCAATAAACGAATAGGCGTTGATGCACCCTTCCTGTTCATCAGGATCAAAATTTTCCTGACCGAAATGGTGTTTCCATTTTTCAATAGTTGCTTGCCATTCTTTATTGCCTTGCCTGATAGTGGTATCCGCTTGGTCCATTAGCAGGGGAAGGGCGTCTTCCAGACGGGATTCAATACGGTGCGTCACCTCAATACCAAAGCCGTCAAATTTTTCCATTTCACCAGCACTAATGTCAATCATGGCGATTTCTGCTTCTCGGGCGAAGGAAGATAAAATGCCTCCTGTGAGATTCTGGGACAGTCGCGTGCCGAGGCAAAGCAGAAAATCGGCATTTTGAACTACATAATTGCCCATACGCGGCGCATAGACACCGAAACTTCCCATATTGAGTGCATGTTCATGAGGCAGGAGATCCACCGCCGCCCAGCTTGTGACAACCGGAGCCCCGAGAGCCGTAACAAGGGAGGGAAGATCGAAACCGCAGTCCGGCGTCTTGAGCCCGCCTCCGAGCACTACTACTGGACGCTTAGCGGCAAAAAAAGCCTCCGCCACAGCTGCGATCTTCGGAACCAGCACATTCTTTTGTTTTGAATCCGCTATAAATCCTCGAAGTGTATCAGGGTCGATCTCGGCTCTTTGAAAATCATCCGGAATGTCCACCAATACAGTCCCCGGGCGCCCTTCAAAAGCCAAATGATACGCTTTTTCGAGGCAGTATCGGACATCCTCAGGTTTTTCGAGAAGGGCGGCATATTTTGTGACACTATCGAATATGGAAACAACATCGGTTTCCTGAAAACCGCGCTGCCGGATATCCAAATCGCCTTTCAGCCTATGTGAAGCAACCTGTCCCGTCAGCATCAATGTTGGCACACTATCGTAGAAAGAGCAGCATGTTCCAGTCAGCAAGTTAGTTGCGCCGGGACCACTTGTGGTAATGGCCACGCCAAGTCGTCCTGTTGTTCGCGCATATCCATCGGCGGAAATTGCCGCGCTTTGTTCATGCTGGGAACAAATAAATTCAATTCCATCATGTTTTGAGACTGAGTCGAGCAAATGAACAGCTGCCCCACCTGACATACCGAAAACCCGGTCGACACCCTTTTCGGCTAAAAAGTTAATTACATAGGACGATAGCTTCATGAATTGGGTTTCGCTTCTCTAGTTTCGCTGTTTTTATGATGATTGCCATGCCGACGCAACCTGAACATATCTTCATCATGCGCAAGGGAAGAAAGCAGCTTATCGCCACCATCCCGCCATTCATCATGCACGACGGAAAAGTTCCTGCCTGCAGTTTCCGGTCTGTCAAAACACCAATTGATCAGGGAAAAGATATCTTCAATTTTTGTACCCTGTTCCCCGGAAGAGACAAATTCTTTAGTTGCCGTTAGATTGTCGCCTGCGGACTGTCCTGCGTCCAAAGTCTGCTGATGGATTTTGCTGGCGACCCAGCCTGTTCCAATTGCCACGCAATGCAAGTCCGGCGTTTCATTACTGATAAGTTCGCAAAATTTAACCAGCATGATTTTGCCGAGAGAATAAGCGGAATAGTTGGCGAAGGGACGATTTATAGCGCCCCCCACAAGGAACGCAACCTTGCTCGTCGTTCCCTTGCGCTTAAAGGGGTATATTGAATGGAACAATTCGAGTTGCTGTAGCGAATTTACGGTGACGGATGCTTTCCAGTTTTCCACTGGTAAGTCAGTGAATTTACCAATAGGACTAAGGAGGCCAACCGCAGAAATAAAATGGTCCCACTGGATATTGTTTTCCGCCATAAAAGTTGGGACTTTAGCGAGATCATCTTCCTGGTTCAAATCGCATTTTAGAAGTAGAATTTTATCGCGATTTTTGAAGGGAGTAATATGCACTTCCTCACGATAGGTGCCTACGATCCGAAAGCCCTCGGCGAGATATAATTCAGCTAGCTTTCGACCAATGTCGCTGGAAATCGCCGCAATAAAAACTGTCTTCGGAGAAGTCAATCCTTTGGCCTTTTCTCTTTCTGTGATCACCTTGAAAAAACCTGCTAATTCTGTTCCGAGAAAAAGATGGACTATATTACTATTTGTAATAATTTTAACCTGTGTTACACAGTTTGCGGCTTTTGACAAGTAGGTGCCAGAGGTCGTCCGCTCTTAAGCTGCGGCGCTCGAATAATTTGATCAGGAAGGTTAGGAATTTCTCATGCGTTTGCTTGTAACTGGGGCCTGTGGGTACAAGGGTTCTGTGCTGGTTCCGAAACTTCTTGAAACAGGCCATGAGGTGGTTGCTTACGACATTCAGTGGTTTGGACAATTCCTTCCCGAGCATGAGAACTTAACGATTATTCAGGGCGACGTCCGTTTTTTCGATACCAGCTTACTCAACGGTATCGACGCGATCATTCATCTGGCCTCTGTCGCAAATGATCCATGTGGGGATCTCGATCCAAAACTGACGTGGGAAATTAGCGCGTTGGCGACGATGCAGCTTGCAGACAATGCCGTTCGGGCGGGCATCAAACGGTTCATCTATGCTTCATCCGGAAGCGTTTATGGCATTAAGGAAGAAGAGCAGGTCACAGAAGATTTGGAACTGCTGCCAATTTCGGAATACAATAAGACGAAAATGGTCGCGGAACGTGTACTGCTGAGTTATGCGGATCAAATGTGTGTGCAGATTTTGCGTCCGGCAACTGTTTGTGGTGTGTCGCCACGCATGCGGTTGGATGTGTCCGTCAATATGCTTACCATGCAGGCAATTACCAACGGTAAAATTACTGTATTTGGTGGCCAGCAGGTTCGCCCGAATATCCATATCGACGACATCGCCCGACTTTACATTTTCTTACTAGATAATCCGAACGTTACAGGGATTTACAATGCCGGGTTTGAAAATTTGAAGATTGTTGAGATCGCAGAGCGGATAGCGGCGAAGATCCCGTGCGAAATTGAGATCACACCATCAAATGATCCACGCTCCTATCGGGTAAACTCTGATCGCATTCTAGCGGCTGGATTCAAACCGGAGAAATCTGTTGATGATGCCATTACCGAAGTGATCGCTTCCTATCAACGTCGGGACCTTCGCGATGAGGACCGTTGGTATAATTTGCGTTGGATGGAAAATATGGCCAAAAGCGCCTGAGCTGTTCAAGATGAATGTGGAAAAAATGAACTTATCTTTTTCGAGCTACAGCGAGCGCTTAAACAAGGCGTTGTCTGCAGCTGATGAAACAGTCATCAATAAACTGTGCGAAAGTCTGCTGAATGCCTGGGAGAATGGTCGCCAGTTTTTTTTGTGTGGTAACGGGGGCAGCGCCGGAAATGCGGTCCATATCGCCAATGACATGATTTACGGGATAGATAGAAAATCCGGAAAAGGCCTTCGGGCGCATGCCTTGCCAGCTAATACCTCCATCATCACTTGCCTTGCAAACGACGAAGGTTATGAGGAAATATTTGCAAAGCAGCTTGCCGTTTATTCCTGCCCTGGCGATATTCTGCTTGTTCTGTCGGGCAGTGGTAATTCACCGAATATTTTACGGACTCTTGAATTCGCTAACGAGCATGGCCTTGAAACATTTGCAATTTTGGGGTTTGATGGTGGCAAAGCAAAAACGCTGGCGGCGCACTCCATGCATTTTCCTATCGACGACATGCAGATATCTGAAGACACTCAATTAGTTGTCATGCATTATGTAATGCAGTGGTTGGCCACGAAAGCCGCTCCTTCTAGCAATTAGGTTTCGTCTCTGGCAGAAAAGATTGGCGCTTTCATGATCAGTTTCATTGTTCCCGCGTTTAATGAAGGCGCAGCAATCACCGACACGGTTGAAACAATAAGAACCGTTGCGGCCACACACGATCTTGAGAATTATGAAATTATCCCGATCGATGATGGCAGCACTGATTACTCCAAGGAAATCATGGAGCAGTTGGCGCGGGAGGACCCAAAAATACAGCCGATCTTCCATAAGGTAAATCGCGGCTTGGGCAGGTCGATTGTGGATGGCATCCATCAAGCTAAAATGCCACAGTTTATTGTTGTTCCTGGAGACAATGATATCAGCAAAGAATCCCTGAGCTTGATGCTGCATTTTAAGGATGTGGCGGAGTTAATACTTACGGTTCCAATCAACAAGGAAGCCCGACCCATTGGTCGCCAAATAATTTCCGCGACGTATCAGATACTACACAACATATTCTTTGGCACTTCAGTCGGATATTTAAACGGTCCGGGTATATGGCCGACGGAGCAGGTTAAAAACCTTGAGCTTACGTCCAACCGATTTTCAATTATTTCCGAATTAAACGTCAAACTGTTGGCAAAGGGCGTAGAGTTCGCCGAAGTGCCGATTTATTTGCAGGCGGATGAGCCGACGCGGGATACTGTGACGCTTCGCAACATGATTGAAGTTATTAAAGTTTTCCTGATGCTGGTTGTTGAGTTGAATTTAAAACCAGGGCGACCGGAAAAGAAACCTCTCAACCGCGTAAAAATCAATTTCGGCCGATAGGGAGCCATTGGGTTTAATAAAATGGTCAGCGATCTTTTTCGGAATTATAAATCCTCCAACCTCTTCTTAATCATAGTTCAGCCAATGTTCTATGGGGCGATGCGCCTCGCGCAGCAATTTGATGAACGCCGCATTTACCTGCTTTTCTACGTCTTTATTGGTAGTAGTCTGCTGGCGGGTATTTCGCTGATTTTTTCAGGCGTGCCGCCTGTTTATTCCCCGGAACATTCAGGTCTATATGATTTTGATGATACGAGCTTTCAGCGACGGGTATATATATTGTGTGCTGTTGTCCTCTTCATTGTTCCTTTCATATTGGGGTTGGCCAAGCGAGAAATCAGTTTTCCTTATCTCAAGACGTTTCGTAGCGAAAATCGACTTGTTTTAGAGACGCTGGTCGCGGCAATCCTGCTGTTTATTGCGCTTCCCATATTTTTTAATTTTTTGGGGACGATTACGGAAAAAAGAACCTTCCTTATGGTTCTTGGCAGCCTCATACTGTTTTATTTTTTGCTTCGATATGTCTCGACATTAAAAGGCATTGTCTTCGTAACGCTTCTCACCATTGCCGTATTTTTCTTTTTTTTCATACTTCCATTACAAGCAAGCCTTGTCGTTGCGGACAACAGCCTTTGGGGCCTTGATCATCATTGGACAGGCGTCATTGGTCATGGTCTGATGGAAGCTGCATTGCCTGATAATCCGCCTGGGACATTGCCAGAATATGGGATTTATCTGAATAAGCTGGTATCGCAAGCGACGTCTTTTCCTTTGTTCGCAAGTTTCGCCGGAACCATCAAATTTCTACAGATAATCCATCTCATATTTACATGTCTTGTATTCGGGATACTGATTCAAAGATTTGGGAGGCGAAATCTCCCGCTGGCGATGATCGCTTTTTTGCTGATTTTGTTGATGCTGGCGCCTTCAATCGCCGGTTCAGCACCAACCGTCAATGTTCCAAATCAGTCTCCGTTGCGGTTTCTGTTCCTGCCTATTACATTGCTGTTCGCCCCCTTGATTGCGAGGCGGCCTCTGATTGTCTGGTGGGGAGTTTCGGCGATCCTGACCGGTTTTGCGGTCAGTTATAACCTTGAAACCGGCTTGGTTTGCGGCCTTGGGCTGGGATTTGCCTTATTTGTCCGGACGATGCAATCTGGGTGGCTGGCCACAATTGCAGGTGCCATATTATTTGGCCTCCTCTTTGTCGGGACTTTTTATCTATTGCTGATTTCAGGCACGATTGCAGACCAGGATGGGGACCTATCAGATCTCTCTGATCTTATGGGTTTGTTTGCCGAAGGGTATGGCGGTAAAAAATTCTATTGGTATCTACCTTTCTTCGCCATAACCGGGCATGTCTTCTATCTCTTTGTTGGCTGGCTAAAGGATGTTCGGCTTGCGCGGATCATTTCAGCTGCTGAGGTACAATCGATTGTGCTTGTCGGGATGATTGTTGCGTTTCTGCCTTATTTCGTGAACCGGTTTGATGCCCAGAATCTTTGGATACCGGTTCTGCTCTACCTGATGCTTGTTTTGCCAAATATGGCGACGCGTGAATTTGGTGGAAGGTTTGCGGTTGCTGCCTTCCTGATTATCGTAATCGGGCCGGCACTTTTGGATAAATCCAACCTGTTTATCAAAAATTCCAAGCGCATGTGGGCTTTGGATCGAACAGAAGCATGCCTTGATGGCTTTGCCTCGACGGACTATTTGTGCGGATACATGCATGGTAAGGCCGCGGAACTAGAACAGGTGATGCAGTCACGCAATGCCATCTGGATTAGTGGGACACCGCTGAGTCTTTCAAGACTTTCTCATGTGGCTCCGTCCTTATCAAAAGCCGACCCGTTTGCTTATGCAAGAACCGAACAGCATCACAAGACCCTTGTCACGGAAGCAACAAGCCTTTCTCCCGAAGTCGTTATGCTGGATCGTGCTGACCGACATGATCCGACAGGAATCCCCAAGCAAGTTGCGGACTGGCAGCAACGATTGTTGCGCGATATGGGATATGAGGTGGTCCGTAAATCCGATTATTGGCTATACGCAGAAAAATCCCGATAACGGAAAATTCCGAACAGCTCACCTTATTCCAGATTATCCATCGTGGACAATGCCGCACCAAAAATTTCCTTGGTACCCATGCCACCATCGGCGATCAGGATCTGCCCGGTCAAATAAGACGCTTCTTCGGAACAGAGGAAGGCGACTATGTTGCCGATTTCTTTCGATGTACCGGCACGTTGCAGTGGAACGACAGATTTGATGATATGTTGGTTTTTTTCAGAGTCACTCAATTTGTGACCTTCCGACCGATCTATGAGGCCAGGGGCAACTGCATTTACCCGGATGCCCTGTTCGCCCAACAAACAGGCGAGGTAGCGTGTCATCTGATTAAGTCCGGATTTCGAAACATGATAGGACCAACTGCATTGCTCAGGTGCAACCACAGCAGCCGTCACAGAAGATATATTGACGATCGCAGGGCCGGCGGACTTTTTCAGGTGGGGCAAAGCGGCTTCCGTCAGACGGGTCACAGCCTGCAAAACCACATTGGAATGGTTTAACCAATCAGCATCAGCAAGTATCCCAATTTGCGACCGATTGCGGCCGGGCGCCGCGTTATTTATGAGGAAATCAATTGTACCAAAATGGCCCACTGTGTTTTGAATGGCTTGTAAGCATCCCTCAGATGTAGAAATATCCTCTGAAATGGGTAGGCTATTCGCTCCATATTGATCGAGGCAGTAGGATCTTTTTTCGGCGTTATCGAATTGCCTATCGACAATAGCAACTTTTGCCCCCCGGTTGATGAGAACGTCAACGATACCAGCGCCAATCCCCTGGGCACCGCCGGTTACAATTGCTACCTTGTTGTCTAAATTTCGCATGTTACCAAAGGGCCCATTTCTAACGCTTTATTGCCGGTCGAATTTCGATCCAATTGGCGTTCGCCCTTTTGTGGTTGCTTAGCTGATCGACGATAATTTTTGCAATATCGTCAGGCTGTAATTGCCAGTCTTCTTCTTCAATTCCGGCAAATCCAGTTGCAACCGTACCAGGCGCGACCAGGCTGACACCAATCTCATATTTGTGCAAATCCAGGAACAAAGCCTCTGTAAAGCCCTGTAGGCCAAATTTCGTGCTGTTATAAGCAGTGCCACCTTCGAAGGCATAACGGCCTGCCCTACTTCCAAGGTTTATAATATTAGCGTGGGTGGATTTTTTCAAAAGCGGCAGCGCGACTTTCGTGCAATTAAAAGCGCCCGTCAAATTGACATCAAGCATTTCGTGCCAATCTTCCGGCGCCATGTCTTCAATACTTGCAATGGTGCCGATACCGGCATTATTTACCAGAATATCCAGGCCGCCGAAATTTTCTTCGACGAGGCTAATCATATTCTCCACTTCTGAGAACTGCCGAATATCACAGGCCGAGCCAGCAACGAACTCGTCTTCAGTACAGGATCTAAGTTTGCCTATCGCCGTATCGACACGGCCTTGGTCCCGCCCGCAAATGAATACTTTATGGCCCTTTTTTACGAGTAGTTGCGCCGTCGCAAATCCGATACCGGCAGTTCCCCCCGTTACCAGAACCTTGCGCGCGCTATTGTTCATGTTCGTCATCAGCGGAATTATCCGACAATGGCTGGTTTTCGAAACAGCCGATGAATATGGGGATATCGCATGAGCATTTTTCCCAATCCGTCGAAAGTATCGCCAAACTCGCTGGCGTAGCTGTCGATGAGTTCCTTTTGCGCGGGAAGATGCGACATAACATGTTGTTTGCTGGAACCGAAGTGAACGTCCGAGGGCATTACCTGGAACGATTTGTCCTCCGCGGTTACCATATCGAACTCAAACTGCTCGATTTCCTCAATATTTGGCGAAAGTAGTCGTTGTTTGCGGAGTAGGCTGAAGCGCTCGAGCTCACTAAGATAAGACTGCATCAAGTCATCCAGCCTGCCCAATTCTTCGAGCCAGTTCGCCATAACATTAAACAAAACCTGGTTCATGTCTTCGAAATGGAGGAAAAATGATGTCGCTTTTCCAGTCGACATTTCGTTTGTGCCGCGTTCATCTTCCAGCAACTCATCAATGTTGTCGTGGACATGTTTTGCGAGGCTATCCACGTTGTCCCATAATCGTTCGGATGTCCCAACCTTGAAATCATCATACATCTTGGTGATGTGGTCGGTATATTCCCTTCTGTTTTCGTAGAAGCGCTGGATAAAATCAAACCAGGAAAGACCGAGCGCCGTGCAAAGGCCATGTAATTCCGCAAAAATTTTACCGTTATGGAGTATCTCAATCGTCAGATCCAGCTCACGACAGGCTATATAATCATCAAATGGCAGTGATTTGTTTGCAACGAGAATTTCTTCTGATTCTACTGACGCAAAGGTTTTTCCAGCAACCGCATATCGCCCAAAGGACCGAGGCATGATCCTGTGTTTGGTTTCCATCTTGTAAAGATCGCGATTGGCCGGAGTGTTGAGGGCTGTCTGCGGGAGCATAATCAGTTGATACATCCGAATGTTATCAAACCCCATCTCGACGGTGTCGCGTAAAGATTGTGTGTGAGCTCCTACAGAATCCCCCGGAAGGCCCAGTATCAACTCTGAATAAGTTCCGGTGTTATTGGTATTGGCCATTTTGCCAGCTTCGGAGAGCTTCTCCACCGAAATATTCGAACGGGCGACATTTTCCAATACGGTGGGATCTGTGGACTGCAGGGACGCAGCCATGCTGACCGCCCCATTCAGGGTCTTGACGATATCGACAACACGCTCCTTTTGGTTTTTACCAGTAGAGACGTGGACATATTTTGGATAGGCGTATTTTTCCTGACAATCCGCAATTATCCGGGCCTTTTTGTAATCCTGCTTGAACATTCCGAAATTGGCGTCGGAAATATACAGATCACGGGGGCCCTTAACCCGTTTTGAAATGTAATGGAGCTCCTGTTCCAGTTGCCCCTCTCGTTGACTGACAAGATTGTAATATTTGCTACCCTCTGTGCAGAAGGCGCATTTAAACGGGCACCCTCGGGTGGTATGGATCATCGGCCCAAGGTTTTCGTCAAAAAACTTATCCATCAGGCCCATCAAATAGGGCGAAGGTATATCTTCCAGATTGAGCCGCGGCAGGCTTGAGCCTTTTATGATTTCCGTGCCAATCTTATAATGAACATTGCCAATATCCTGCTTTTGAGTTTTAATTTTCTCGACGTCGAAATTTACGTCGCAAAGCCGGTCATGAAGATGAGTAAAAGCCTCTTCGCCTTCCTGTACCACATGAAAATCGATGTTATCATTGGTTTCCCAGAACTGTTCCATCTCGCCGTCGGACAAACCGTAGTTAGGCCCCCCGAAAACAATCACTGTTTCGGGCCAGTTTTCCTTGATGGCTTTTGCAAATTGCCGTGAAATATCAAAATTCCAGGAATAATTTGCAAAGCCGACAATATCAGGTGTTTCACGGTCCAAAGCCGCACTTAAATCTTCCGGATATTTAAAAAGCTCTACGTCGACACTTTCCGCTCTCTTCTCAAGCAGATAAGCCGCAACCAGTCCAATAGATAGTGGAAAAACGTTGGAGGAGAGAACGAGACCGTTATGGGTCAGGTCCGCCAAATATATTTTTGTTTTTGACATAGCTAATTTTAATTTTCTCGCCGCGAACCAATTGCCTATTTCTGGTATCGTTATACATAGAAACAAAGTTGTTGTCAGAAGAAATATGGCCTACTGGAGACACATTAGATATTCGCGATTAGATTGTTGCAGAACAGCTGGTTCAGGGCAATTGCCTCGCCGTGAATCTATATACCTTTGATTTTTCCTTTATGACGGCTGCGCCGCAAGCTACGTAACCTACTTTATTGCCGAAATATGATCTTGTCCTTCATATGCTTTGGTACATGCCCGTAAGCCAATTCGGCCACGGACAAAGTGGGTCGTTCACGAGTCCATTATTGGTCACAACTTTTGATCAGATTTGTTCGAAGACAAGAAGACTCGCGACTTCATAGCACAATCTCCTGCCATGAATCCCTATCGGAATCTTTTAAAAGTCGTTGAGGGTTAATGCTGGAATGAGGCATGGGGTATCCCTATTTGCTCAGAATCTGCCCCCAAGTAATAAAGTAGCTGAGGGTCGGAGCAATCCTCCGACGAAAAGCAGAACAAAACGTAGACAATGATTGGTAAAAAATTGGTATAAACTCGCTTCTCCGAGCTTCTCTTGCTTGCCCTTAAAAAGGAATAACTTATTGTTTTTAAGAGGGGAAATGGTGCCGCCACCAAGAATCGAACTCGGGACCTGATGATTACAAATCAACTGCTCTACCAACTGAGCTATAGCGGCATAAATATGCAACAATGAAAGTAAAGCCATCATTGTTCTGCGGGCTGCTTATATCGCGCAGTATTTGTTCTGTCCAGAGTTTTTCGCTGGAATTTGAAGAGTTTTATTTTTGGGCCTTTTTTGGCAGTTTATATAGCGCCAGAAGCGAGGTTAAAACTGGCTTTCCAGGCACTAGCGGGTCCGAGCGAGTTCATAAAAGGCAATGGCGGCGGCATTAGATACATTGAGGCTTTCAATGCCGGGGCTGATTGGTAACTTCGCGAGTAAGTCGCATTTTTGTGACGTAAGTTGACGAAGGCCTTTTCCTTCAGAACCAAGAACAATGGCAACTTTCTTTAAATCACCGCTGACAGTCTCTAATAGCGTTTCTGCATATCCGTCTAATCCGATTCGCCAAAAGCCTTTGTCGGCTAACTGATCCAGGGCACGCGATAAATTGCCGACACGAATTATCGGGACTGTTTCGACAGCACCGGATGCCGAACGTGCCAGGACACCTGTGGTTGGCGGTGAATGCCGATCTGGGACAATAACGGCTTTAATATTGAAGGCGGCAGCCGAGCGTAAAATAGCGCCGACATTATGGGGATCGGTAACCTGGTCCAGCACAGCAACTGTTTCAGATGTTTGGGAATCGATATCCGATAAATTATCGATGGTCAGATCGGCAAGCGGGAAGGGAAGGACGGCTATACCCTGGTGAACCGCATTATCAAGCAGAACAGCGCTTATGGTGTCCTTGTCGACAATTTCAAATTGCCCGGTTGTTTCAACAAGTGTTCTTCTATCTGCGTCGAGGCCAGAGATTTTCGATTTTGTAATCAGAAGGCGTTTAAGTTTTCGTTGCGGATTGGCTAATGCAGCAAACACCGCATGGTCACCGTAAAACCAGCTTTCATCCGCAGCATTGGGTTTGCCGGTTCGCCGCGGGGCGGGGCGCGAAGAACCTTGATTTCTGCGGCTTTCAGAAGAATTTTTCTTGCGGCCTTTTGAGGACTTGTGTATGGACATGGCGTCGCTTATATGGTGCTTCGGGATCGACAACAAGATGGCATTTTGAAAAGGCTCGAAAAAAATTTGCGAATTCTTCGGAATTTGCTCTTTTTCGGTTGACTTTATGTCGGAATTTTCGATAGTGCCGGACACCCTCGGGAATGTCGACGGGTGATTGCATGTGAGGAGGGGTGCCTGAGTGGTTAAAAGGGACGGACTGTAAATCCGTTGGCTATGCCTACGTTGGTTCAAATCCAACTCCCTCCACCATTCATATGCAGGCAGAGCCAATCACCATGGAGCTGGTGTTTGGCAATGTGAAGATAAAGAGACGTTATAGGCGGGTGTAGCTCAATGGTAGAGCAGAAGCCTTCCAAGCTTACGACGAGGGTTCGATTCCCTTCACCCGCTCCAAGCGCTGGCCGGCGCTTTAAATAAAGGGCCATGTTTATGTGGATATCGAGGAACATGTCTTTGGTATCTTTAGGCTGTGTAATTTTTGCTTCAGGACAACGGAAAATGGCCAAAGAGAAATTTGATCGTAGTAAACCGCATTGTAACATTGGAACGATTGGTCACGTTGACCATGGCAAGACGACGCTGACGGCGGCGATTACGAAGGTGCTTGCGGAAGCGAGTGGTGGCGCTGCATTTGCGTTTGACGAGATTGACAAGGCGCCGGAAGAGAAGGCGCGTGGTATTACGATTTCGACAGCGCATGTTGAATATGAGACTGCTGCCCGTCATTACGCCCATGTTGATTGCCCGGGCCATGCGGATTATGTGAAGAACATGATCACGGGTGCGGCTCAGATGGATGGTGCCATTCTTGTTGTGTCAGCAGCGGAC
>Ga0315336_1002307_pt1 | contig 29923 bp, 15 predicted proteins | sample ASW5metaG_FD_204512 | JGI IMG/M metagenome (GOLD analysis project Ga0315336, IMG submission 204512) | Ammonia-oxidizing marine archaeal communities from Monterey Bay, California, United States - ASW #5 | ecosystem: Environmental > Aquatic > Marine > Intertidal zone | place: USA: California... | reverse complement strand
GGCCAGTCGACCCCGCCCGCCGGTGTCTTCTCGGGTGTCGCGTCGGGCTACGCCCACAGCTGCGCGGTGCAGGAAATCGATGGCGCAGGGGTGTGCTGGGGTCGGGACGCCTACGGCGAGACCGCACCGCCATTGGGCGACTTCGTCTCGATCGCCGGCGGCGAGTGGCACACGTGTGGGCTGCTCTCAGATGGCACCGGCGCCTGTTGGGGCCGCAACGACTATGGCCAGTCGAACGTGCCCTGAGCACGACCCGACGAGACGGGCACGGAGCCCCACGAGCGCTTTTTTGGTAGACGATCGGGGCCATGGCAGTGAATCTACCCGTGATTGTGGTTTCGACGCCTTGTCGAGAGCATGCCCGGTGGAAAGACAATGAAACGCCTCTTCTTCGCATTCCTGGTTGCCGGCTGTGCTGCCGGGACGACCGGTGAAAAGGACAGGGGGGAGACTCAGGTAGAGGAGTGCACGGACGGCGTGGACTGCCCCGAAGACTGCGCCGATGACGTCGACAACGACGGCGACGGCGACGACAACTGCGCAGACGACGACTGCAACGCGGTGTGCGATGCCGACAGCGATGGCTACATCGACGAGGCCCAGGGCGGCGACGACTGCAACGACGCCGAATCCACAGTCAATCCTGGACAGGTCGAGGTCTGTGACGGGCTGGACAACGACTGCAATGGCCTGGTCGATCGCGACGACCCGGACCTCGACCCGGACTCGGTGACGCTGTTCTACCTGGACAACGACGGCGACGGGTACGGACGGCCCGGAAACAACACGGTCGCCGGCTGTGAACCGCCCACGGGACGGGTCGGGAACGACGAGGACTGCGACGACAACGACGGTGAGGTGAACCCCGCCGCACAGGAGATCTGCAACGGCAAGGACGACAACTGCGACGGTCCCAAGGACGACGATGACCCGAACGTGGATCTGACCACCGGCGAGGTCTTTTTCGCGGATACCGACCAAGACATGGACGGCGATGCGCTGAGCCCCATCGACGCCTGCGTCCGGCCTCAGGGCTACTCGCCGCTGGACACCGACTGCGATGACAGCGATCCCCTCGTCGAGGGACACGACCGAGACGGCGACGGATTCAGCACCTGCGACGACGACTGTGACGACTTTGATCCGCTCCTGGATCCAGCCGATGTCGACGGCGACGGCGAGAGCCTGTGCGACGGGGACTGCGACGACAACGACGCCTACCTGGGCCCCCAGGTCGACCTCGACGCCGATGGGGCCGACTCCTGCATCGACTGCGACGACAACGACCCGCTGCTCAACCTCGACGACATCGATCTCGACGGCTGGACGACCTGTGACCTGGACTGCGACGACGACGACCCGCTGGTCGAGCCCGCAGACCTCGACGGCGACGGCGTCAGTACCTGTGATGGCGACTGCGACGACGACGACCCGCTCTGGGACATTCCGGGTCTGTGGGTCCCCGACAGTGACAGCGATGGCTACGGCGATGGCCTCGCAATCGGCCCGGTCGATTGTGCGCCTCCGGGGGCGGGCTACGTGCCAGCGGCCTACCCGGCGGACTGCGACGACAGCGACGCCGCCTTCAACCCGGGCGTCATTGACCTGTGTGGAGATGGCATCGACCACGACTGCGACGGCGACGACTGCGTCATCTGGGTCGAGGACTTCGAGAACGGCCTCGGCCCCCGCTGGACCACCTGGGGAGACGCCGCGTGGTTCACCCAGGGGAACGTCTTCACCGAGGGTGCCAACGCCGCCGAATGCGGCAACATCGGCAACCTCCAGGACTCGTACCTGGGCACGCAGGTGGACTTCCCGATCGGCGGAAACGTCAGCTTCTACCACTCCGGCGACACAGAGAATTTCTTCGACTTCCTGGAATTCCGCATCGACGGGATCCTGATGTTCACCCGGGCGGGAACCTGGAACTGGACCTACGCCGACTACGCGGTTGTTCCAGGACTCCACACGCTGGAATGGCGGTATCGCAAGGACGTGAGCATCAGCAACGGGGCCGACACGGTGTGGATCGACGACGTGCAGATGCCCGGCGGATCTCCGTAGGCCAAAGAGAAAGCGCCATGCGGTTGAGCTGTTCTGCCGCGCCGGCGCGAGTCAGTTGGGTATCTGGACCACGTTCGACGGTGTGCAGGTGTCGACATCCAATGCTTGACCATACAGACCGCACGCCCCCGCCGGTGCGTCCGGCGTGAAGTTCGCGTTGCCAGCGCCGTCCGCCACAACCTGTGGCCGCAAGACCAAGCCGGCGCCAGCCAGGCCCGACACTGTGCCGGTGCACGGCCCCGCAGGCACGACGGCGCTGCCAGGGTTCGGAGACGTGGCGGTGGCGATCACTCCGAGCGGAGTGGCCCCGGTTATCGTCACGTTGATGGGGCCGGGGCAGCTCCCGGTGAGCTGCACCCTCAACCCAAGCACGTCGTCTCCGGGGTCGAGTGGATCGGTGAGATCCAACAGCTCAGTGCGGTCATCGGTGCCGCCGCCATCGGTGTCGGCGAGGGCGGGATCGGTCCCCGCGACGCAGACCTCCGCGGCATCGGAGAGTCCATCGACATCTCCATGGTCGCCCAGGGGACTGCGATACCAGCTTACTTCTTCGGCGTAGAAAGCGGCAACGACCACGTCGGCGGTGCCATCTCCGTCCACATCGGCCGCGTGCAGGCCCCGCGGCGACCAGGTCGTGACGAGGAACTGCTCGGTCGTGAAGACACCGGAGCCCAGATTCTCGAACCAGACGACGTCCTGGTCCGCAGCAGTGGCCAGGATGTCGACATCGCCGTCTCCGTCCATGTCTGCAGCGTGTGCCCGGCTTGAGTTGCCCACGTCAGCCACGTTGAGAATCTGCTCTGGCCCGAACACGCCACCGCCGAGGTTTTCGTTCCACCGAACATGTGTGTGGGACGTGGAGACCACGTCGACGTCCATGTCTCCGTCCAGATCGATGGCGAAGGTGGTGCGCGCGCCGAACGCTCCGCTGACGACGATCTGCTCCGGTCCAAAGGAGCCCCCACCGAGATTTTCGTACCACCCCACGGTGCCCCCGAAATAGGACGCCACGTGCACATCGAGATCTCCGTCACCGTCGAGGTCTTCCGCGTGTACGTCGGCCGCACCATCGGCGCTCGTCGTAATGATCTGCTCCGGTCCGAAGGATCCGCCGAGGTTCTCAAACCATCGCACTGTGTCGTCACCGAGCGACGCCGCGAGCACATCTGCCGCACCGTCGCCGTTCAGATCAGCCGCGAAAACGGCGTAGGCAGCGTCAGCGCTCGTCGTGATGATCTGCTCCGGTCCAAACGTACCCCCCAGGTTCTCGTGCCACGCCACGGTGTCGTCGTCTTCGGAGGCCGAGAGCACGTCGGCATCGCCATCGCCATCGAGATCTGTCGCGAAGACCGATCGAATCGAGTCGCCGGACGTGCTGATGACCTGCTCAGGTCCGAACACGCCGCCGCCAAGGTTCGCGTTCCAAGCCAAGGTGTTGAGGGAGGTTCCCGAGAACACATCGAGATCTCCATCGCCTTCCATATCGGCCGCGTACACCGAATTCGCACCCCAGGATCCCGTGATGAGGGGGTCCCTGACCCAGGGGAGACAATCTGATTCGTTCACCAGTGGGTCGGTGCCCGTGACCAGAACCTCAGCGCCGTCGCCAACCTCGTCGCCATCGGTATCGATCATCAGTGGGTCGGTGCCGCCGGCGTCTTCGAAGCCATCCAGCAGTCCATCGTCGTCGGAATCGTCGTCGAGCGGATCTGTGCCCAGATAGTTCTCCTTGCCATCCACCAAGCCGTCGCCGTCGCTGTCGACATCGATGTTCAGGGGATCGGTTCCGAAGAGATAGACCTCGTCGAAGTCCGTCATTCCGTCACCATCGGTGTCGGGGTTCGCCGGGTCGGTGAAGAGGATGACCTCGTCGAAGTCGGGCACCCCATCGCCGTCGGTGTCAACCAGATTCGGATCGCTGCCATGGATCAGCACTTCGTCGGCGTCAGACAGTCCATCGCCGTCGGCATCGCCGTCTGCGAAGACATCTGTGGCCCAGACCCACCACTCGTCTCCATCGGACAGACCATCCCCATCGGTGTCGGCATTCAGGAGGTCTGTGCCCAGCATTCCCTCGTACACGTCGGTGAGGCCGTCGCCGTCGGTGTCCAGGGCCGCGACGTCGTCCAGGTCGACCAGGGGGTCGGTCAACGACGACAACTCGTCCAGGTCATTGGTTCCACCGCCGTCGGTGTCGAAGAGGTTCGGATCGGATCCGACAACGCAGATCTCGACGGTGTCGGACAGGCCATCGCCGTCGAAGTCGGCCGCTATCGTTGGGTTCTGGAGCCAGGTCACGATGTCGGTGCCGTACGACGTTGGGAGCACATCGATGTCGCCGTCGCCGTCCATATCCACGGCCGTGATGTGCCGGGCAGTCAACAGGGTATTGCTGAGGATCTGCTCGGGTCCGAAAGACCCGCCACCGAGGTTCTCGAACCAGGCCACAGTGTCGCTGTTGTAGAAGCCGACGACCACGTCCAGATCTCCATCGAGGTCCAGGTCGGCCCCAACCGCGGAGCGCGGTCCGAGCAGCGTGGTGGAGATCACCTGCTCGACACCGAACGAGCCTCCTCCCAGGTTCTCGTACCAGGCGACGGTGTCATCGAAGGAGGAGGCCACCAGAATGTCGTTGTCCAGGTCGCCGTCCAGGTCCATAGCCTCGGTGCTCTGGACATTATCCGCCGTGGTCGTGAGGGTCTGCTTCGGTCCAAAGGCACCGGCACCCAAGTTCTCGAACCAGACCACTGTGTCGTCCCCGGCCGAGGCCGCGATGGCGTCGTTGTCCCCATCGCCGTCCAGGTCCGCGGCGAAGACATGAGTGGCGAAGTCGAGCCCACCGTCGATGACCTGCTCGGAGCCAAATGTTCCGGCTCCGAGGTTCTCGTACCAGGCGATGGTATTGAGGTTGGCCGCGAGCAGATCGGTATCGCCGTCCCCATCCAGATCCGAGGGGAACACCCATCGCGGCGCATTGATGGTGTCGGAGATGATCTGCTCGGGTCCGAACGAGCCTCCCAGGTTTTCGTGCCAGGTCAGCGAGTCGGTGATGTAGGACGTCGAGACCATGTCGGGGTCGCCGTCCCCATCCAGATCGGCGGCTTTGATCGAATACGGGCGGTTGCGAGTGGAGAAAACCTGTTCGGGTCCGAATGATTCGCCGTCGAGGTTTTCGTACCAGGCGGCGTCCAGGTCGCTGCCCGTCATCACCTCGGCGTCCCCGTCCGCGTCCAGATCCATCGCGTATGTGACCCTCACAAAGTCTTCGCTGGTCGTGACCGTCTGGGTCTTCCAGGCGGCGGCACACCCAGGCTCAGCGACCAGCGGATCGGTCAGCAGCACGAGGACCTCTGCGCCGTCGGGGAGAGTGTCGCCATCGGTGTCGGGGTGCGCGGGGTCCGTACCCATGATGCTCTCGAGGGCATCGGGGAGCCCGTCCGCGTCTGCGTCTTGAGCGAGAGCCGCGGTCGGCGAGGCGAGCGCCAGGAGCAACAGGATTCGGGTGGGAGCGGACAGGTTCATTTCGACCTCGGGACAGGGCTGGCGCAGGAATAGCCACTTCGAGTGACTGCAACCTCCCTGCCAGCGGCAACCTCCACTAGATAGTGGTGTTTTTTTGCCCATGATTCAGATTCTCGACGATTTCTTGTGGCCGAACCTGTTCGCTATTCCGGACACCCACAACAGTCGTTGTCCGGTTTACTGCGCAGGCGCTATCGCCGCGCCCCACCCTCACGCGTTTCATCGATGGTGTTGCCCTCCACATCGAGGAATGTACTCACCGACTCTGAAGTGTCCTCGTCGAACGCTATCAAGACCCGGGCAAACCCCTCGCGGCCCATGATCAACTCCCCATCCAGTCCCAGGAGCCGCTTCTCGATGAGCTCGCCTTTGGCGTCATGCATGTGCTCCCAGCCGTGAAAGCCCTCGGCCGGCAGGATGACCGGTTCCTCGTCGAGCCCGAAATAGAAGCCTGTCACGTCCAGCTGGACCTTCCACCCGATCTTGGCGAGGTGAACGCCGCGACGATCCAGTACCGGCTCGCCATCGAGGGCGTAGTTCCGAATCTCGATAGGATTTCCGGCGCTATTGACGACGTTGACGATGCGCGCCACGCCATCGGGACGGGCGGTCCACTCGCCGCTCGCGTCTTTGAAGGCCTCTTTCCGTCGCCGCCCTCGGTCATCGTACACGTAGACCTTCTCGTGTGCTCCGAGGAAACTGATGATTGGGCCATCGATACCAAAGGACCGAATCGCCGCTTGTTGTCCAGACACGTGGTAGTCGTACTCCAGGTGATGCGCTCCGGCCTGGTCCTCCATCGGGGATCCGTCCACGCCGAAGAAGGACTCCGCGATGGTCTGCCCGAGAGCGTTGACCTTGATCTCACGTCGATGATATGGACCGTTGAAACCCGGTGAGCGCACGATGGGGCCGTCTCGAGGCGTCGGCTGCATTCCCGGATCGCCGTTGCCGTCGAAGAAGTGCTCGAGCACCACTTGCCCGCCGTCGTCGTACTCCCAGCGTTGTTCAGTGACAAAAGGGGCAACGGCCAACTGCTCATCGGGACCGACCAGGCGGCGGGCGACCCTGCGATTCCTGACGTCGAACACGTCGTCGATGCCCACGATCTCGCCTGGGGAAAAGAGCTCCAGCTCGCTCGTCCTCTGGCGCATGCCGATGGTATTGCCCCAGGGATCTTTCATCGTGTCGATGACGCTGGGCTCGGCGGACGGAGAGCCGTCCAGCCGCGTTGAAATTCGACGGTACAATCCGGGTTCTCGGTTGTCCTCGTAGCGGATCTGATGCGCGCCGCCCGCGAGCTCCATCGGCTCGTTCCGGGTGTCGAAGTACCGCTCGGTATTCCCCCGATTATCGGCATCCCACGAGGTCTTTTTGCGATGGTAGCCGTCTCGGTTCAAGATGGGCTCGTCCTCGAGGCCAAAGAACGAGATGTCGATGCGCTCCCCCTCACGGTCCCAGTCGAAGCGGACGACATGGCCGTGATGGCTATCGAGAATGGGCTCATCCCGGGTGCCAAAGACCCGGACTTCGGTGAAGGCTCCGCGCTCGTTCCGGACATAGGCGATCCGCGATATGCCAAATTGGCTGTTGATCACCCGCTCGCCATCGGCTCCGTAGAAGGTCTCCCCCACCATTCGCCCGCTGGCGTCGTGGTCCCTCTTCCGCCGCGCGAAGCTCTGCCCGAGCATGAAGAGCCGGCCGGCGCCGTCGAGGTGTCGTTCCTCGATCAGGAGACCCTGGTTGTCATAGGTCAGCTCGGTTCGGGGTGCCTGTTTTGGCGTCGCTGCGAGCTGACCGTCGACCCCCACTCGTTCGATGCGCACGGGAAGTCCATCGCCGTTGTAGTCAGTCCGCTCCTCATGGCAGCCGTTGGGACCGAGCACCGGCGCGCCGTCCACTCCAAACCAACTCCGGGCGTCGACGTTGCCCAGGTCGTCGTACACCCACCGCTCGAGGTGGTGGCCGAGGTCGACCTTGGCGGGCGCGCCATCCGGAAGAAAGTAGCGCTGCGAAACGGGACGAAGTTGCGCGTCTCGCTCGATGATCGTGCGGGCGAATCCGTCCTTATTCCGAGTGGGAGCCCCATCTATGCCCGCGTGAGCCACATCGAGGTCGTGGCCCCCGGGTGCGCAGGTCCGCGTGGTCCGATGAACCCCGTCCACCGACGTCGTGGGGCTGTCGGCGGAATCGAACACCTCGAGGGAGCTCACGCATGTCCCCTCGATCGTGAACCGCTTGTGGTGGATGCCCTTCGAGTCGCGCATCGGGGTTCCGTCGACATCGAAGCAGCGCGCGTCGGCGATCAGGCCGTCGTGAATCAGTGTCAGCTCGTGACAGCCGCCCATGGCGTTGAGCGGGGCCATGTCGATGTCGAAGACCCTGACGCGGGTGGTGTTCTCCTCGATGTCCCGGCGGATGAGGTTGCCTCCCAGAGCGAACACCGGATCGCCATTGGCGTCCTCGAAGCGGACCTCGTCGGTGATGTGGGTGAGGGTCGGGTGGGTGTACGAGAACCGCTGCCCCACCCACTGCAGCTTGTTGGCGATCGGCGCCCAGTCTGGCCCCAGACCCACCATCTTCACCACGCGGCCCTGGTCGTCGACCGACATCCGTCGACCCGACACTCCGCGCCAATCGGCGACAGCGGCTTTGCCGCCCCTTCCCAGGTAACGGCGTTCCTCGAGCCATCCCCGGTCGTCGAGGAGGAGATGCTCGACGTAGGGTTCGCCCTCCCCAGTGGGCGCTGGCACGCCATTGCGATTGGTGTGCCTCCAGACAACGAGGTCTCCCTCGAACGCGACGTCGATGGCGCTCTCTATGTTCCCAACGAAGTCGATAATCTCGAGCCGAACAGGTCTTCCATCCGCACCCCAGTGCTGGCGGATATGCTCGCCGGCCGTCGTGACGAGCACCTCGGGAAATCCAACCACCTCCTCCGAGACCGTCTCCCGCGACAGGCGGTGGATCTCTCGGGTCTGTCCACCAACCGTGCGGGTCTGAACAGCCAGGAATGTTCTCCTCGCCGTGGCCTCATCCAATGGACCCACACCGACATAGGCACCGTTGTGGATCGCGAGGCGCTGCCAGTAGTGGGTCTTGGTGCGCGTGCTGTCCCACTGAACCGCTGCGGCAGCCAGGACCAGAAGTGTCCCGGTCACGAGCCCACCGAAGACCGCTGGATGCCGACGGGCGCGGGCCTGGGCGCGGCGGGCCAGAGACGGTGGACGCGCAGAGATGACCTCGCCCTTGGAGAAGGCTCGGAGGTCCGACGCCAGCGCTGCTGCACTCGGATACCTGTGTTCCCGGCGCTTCTCGGTCGCCTTGGAGAGGATGACCTCCAGATCCACAGCCAGGGTCGGGTTCACGGTTCGCGCCGGCACCGGTTCCTCCAATAGAACCTGCTGGATGAGCTGCTGCTCCGTGTCGGCGACAAACATGGGCCGGCCGGTCACCAGCTCGTACAGAGAAGCACCGAGGGCGTAGACATCGGCCCGGTGATCGAGGTCCATCAGTCCGCGCTTCAGCTGCTCCGGAGGCATATAGCGCAGCGTTCCGAGGACTTTGACGTGGTCGGCTGTGAGCTGATGTGTCGCGTCCGCGAGGTGGGCGAGTCCCAGATCCATGACCACCAAGCGCTGTCCGTCGGCGGTGAGCATGAGGTTCGACGGTTTCAGATCCCGGTGCACGATGCCGAGATCGTGGAGCTCCTGCACGCCATCGGCCGCGTCGGCGAACAGCGCGGCGAGTCGCTTCTGCAGGCGCTCCGCTCTGGGTTCCGACTCCGGCCGGACTGCCGTAGGATCCGATTGGGCCGCGCGGCTGAGGTCGCTCGCCGACAGGCTGGGCCATGACCCATTGGACCACGCGGACAATGTCCGCCAGGCACGCGCGAGATCGGCCCCTTCGAGGAGCTCCATCGCGAGCCATGGCCTGCCATCGGCGGCGACTCCTGATGTCAGCACCTTCACGACGTTTGCATGGGCGCACTTCGCCAGCGCCCTTACTTCTCGCTGGAATCGTTCGCGGGAGACGTCGTCGGCGACCGCCTCGGCGTGCATGATCTTCAGCGCGACCTGCCGGCCCATGCCCCGCTGAGTCGCCCGGTGCACGACGCCCATTCCGCCCCGACCCAGCTCCTCGATCAGCTCGAATGCGTCGAGCCCATCACTCTCGGGCTCGCCCACAAAGCCGCGTATCTCTTCGATTATCTCGGCGAGAGATGGCCGATCCGCCTTGGAATGTGACAACGCCGCCATAGACAGGGCGCCGAGCTCTGGCGGGACTGACGGACCTCCGTGATGGTTCGGCTCTGGCGGCGGACCCGCCATGATCAGGGCCAGCGTCTCCGATGCCGTGCTGCCTCGGTGGGGAGGAACGGCACACAGCAGTTCGTACAGAATCGCGCCGAGGGCGTACACGTCAGCGGACGGATCAGCCCCTCCCTGACCCCAGAGTTGTTCCGGCGGCGAATAGCCGAGGGTGCCAACCACGAGCCCGGGCTGTGTTCCCGATTCGGCGAGCTTGGCGTCCACGGCAGCGGGCACGTCTGGGAGTGCGTTGACCTTGGCGAGACCCCAGTCCAGGACGATGGCCCGACCGCGCTCGTCGATCATGACGTTGTCGGGCTTCAGATCCCGGTGGACGACACCGCGATCGTGAGCGAAGGACACGGCTTCGCAGACCTCGAGAAACGCCTGAATGGAGAGATCAAAACGCCATCCATCAGCCTCGAACCAGCCCTTTGAGCTGGCGCGGTGCACCGCCTTGTTCAGGGCGCCGAGGGTCCGGCCGTCCACCTCTTTCATCGTGAAGTAGAAGGAGCCATCCGAGAGCTCGCCCAGATCGTAGATGGGCACGATTCCGGGATGATCGAGCTGCGCGACCACCTGGGCCTCCCGCAGGAATCGGGCGGCGAAGGCCTCGGCGTCCACCCCACGGGAGCGCACCACCTTCATGGCGACGACCCGTCCCAGCGTGTGATCTCGCACGCGCCAGACTGTTCCCATCCCGCCTTCGCCAAGGGAATTGAGCACTTCGTAGCGCTCGGGAAGCATGTGCCCGGGCCCGTCCTGGGTCAAGAAGTGATCTCGAAGGCCGCGAGCAGTTCGTACAAACGGGTCCGGGACAACTTCAGTCGCCGAGACGCCTCGGACCGATTGCCCCCAACCCCCTCGAGGGTCTCCACGAGCAGCTGCTTCTGGAAGCGCCGGGTCGCCTCGGTCCAGGTCTTTGGGCCCTCATCGGAAGGAGGGGCAGCCTGGGTTGGCGGCACCAGATGGGCCGGCTCAATCTGGGAGACTGCTTCGGCGGTGGCCTGCAGCACAGCCCACTCGATTCGGTTGGAGAGCTCCCGAACATTGCCCGGCCATTCCGCGTTTCGCAGGTGTCGGCGAGCGGCCACCGAAAACGGAAGGGGCCGCGTTCCCCGCTGGGTTGCGCGGTCGCGAAAACACCTCGCCAGAGGGACAATATCGTCGGGTCGCTCTGACAGATCAGCCATCCGAAGGTGCACGACGTTGAGTCGGTGGTACAGGTCCTCACGGAAGGTTCTCGCCTCGACTGCCGCCTCGACATCGCGGTTGGTGGCCGCGATGATCCGCAGATCCACCCGCATCGGCCGCTCGCTGCCCACCGGGTAGTACTCGCCAGACTGAAGCAGAGTCAGCAGCTTGACCTGAGCGGCCAATGGAAGTTCGCCCACCTCGTCCAGGAACAGCGTGCCCCGATCTGCCGCCTCGACCTTGCCTCTCAGTCGCCGGGTGGCCCCAGTGAACGACCCGGGCATCGCCCCGAACAACTCACTCTCCACCAGCGACTCGGGAATCGCGCCACAGTTCAGGTGCACAAACGCCCCGGCACGCCGACGACTGTTGCGATGAATTGCACTGGCCAGCTGGCTCTTGCCCGTCCCCGACGCCCCGGTGATCAAAATGGGGATGTCCGCGGGAGCGGCGATGGCGACCACTCGGAAGATATCCGCCAGGGCCGTGCTGACGCCGATGATGCCCTCCAGATCGAGCTCGTCTCGCCAGCGTCGCGTGGGGTCTGCAGCGGTCCGGTTCCGCTCCTGGTGAAGCAGGCGGCCGGCGAACGGCGCCAAATGACGGGCAAAGATCTCCGCAAGCTGGCGATCTCCCTCGCTGAATGGCCCAAGCTCTTTGCGGCCCTGCAGATACAGCACTCCAAAAGCCGGCGAGCCAATCGGCGCACAGAGGACCGCACGAATCGCGTTCGCAGCCACACTCGGCAGATCGCCGAAACGGGGATCAGACACGGCGGCGGCGGTACTCACCGTCTCACCGCGCTCGATCGCCTCGCCGATAATCCCCGTTGAAATGGTCTGCCGAAAGGACTCGATCTCATCGTCCGTACAGTCGATGGCCATCCGGAACGTGCGGGCATCGGGGTCGCCCGCTTCGTCGGTGAGCTCGAGATATCCCTGCTTCGCCCCAGATGCCTCGGCGATGTAGCTCAAGGCCTCCGACAGGAAGGGGGCCAGCGCGTCCTGCGTGCCCAACGTCAGCAGACGCAGATACAGATCGCGCTCGGCGGACACGGTGCGGATGTCGGGTGCGCTCATAAGTCCCTCGGCGGGCGCCATGGTAGCGCAATGCGCCACCCATCCCTTGTCGGTCCAATAGCGAATATCTCGTGCCATAGGACATCAACCAGCAACTACCGCGCCAGAAAGGCTCATCGGTCCGAAGTGGACTATCGGGAAATTTCTACGCCGCGACACCGCATTCGCGAACACCAAAGACACATGGGTGTCCGGAAAACCGTACAGCCTCTGGACGACCGACAGCCCCCCCTCACAGTCACCGTATGGCCGTCGGCTTCGACGCAGTGATCGAACTCCAATAGTCACAAGCCATGTTGAACTGGATCATCGGGATTGCGTTAGCGGTGACGGCGGCGGCGACTGTGGCGGTCGCGATGCGTTGGCAGGTGCAGCGAGCCATCCGCGACTACCGGGTCGCCCTGCCCTACGCGAGCCGAAGCCAGGTGATCACCGAGGACGGGGCCACCATCGAGCTCCGCCGCCTGCCCGGCAGTGGCGAAGGCGTGCCGGTCCTCCTCGTTCACGGTCTCGCAGCCAACCATCGTAATGTCGACTTTCACCCTGACAACTCGCTGGCGCGTCACCTGGCCGCAGAGGGCCGGGATGTGTGGCTCATCACCCTGCGCAGCGGTCTCCGCGGACGCTCTCTGGCCCAGACCCGCGCGGTGACCTTCGAGGCCATGGTGCGCAATGACCTCCCTCGCGGCATTGCCACCGTGCTCGAGCGAACCGGGGCCGAGCACCTGGACTATGTCGGGTTCTCCATGGGCGGCATGTTGCTCTACGCCGCCCTCGGGCGCGCCGTACCCACCGAGCACATCCGCAAGGTCGTCATCATCGGCTCACCCGGGGTGATCGAGTCGCCGTTCTTCGGGAGTCTGCTCCGCTATCTGCGGGTCCCGTGGTTGCCCACGCTCTATCTGGACGCTGGAGCGACCCTCGCCGCGGTCGCGGCCGAGTGGGCACAGACGCCATTTCACCACCTCTTCTACAACCCGGCGATGGCCAAGCCGGGATGGACCAAGAGTGCACTGGTAGACATCATCGTAGACGTGCCTGGACGGCTCAGTGCCGACTTCGCAGGATGGGCCACTGGCGACGGGCAGATCCGCCTCTCCGACGGCAGCGAAGCGCTGAAAGGCCTCGAGTCCGTGCGCACTCCCGCCCGGTTCTTTGCCGGAGCCGGCGACATCCTCGCTCCCCCCAGCTCGGTCGAGGTCGCCTTCCGCGCCTGGGCCGCGAATCACGCCGACGTCGACAAGCACATGAGCGTGCTCGGTGTCGAGCAGGGCGCTGCGGGCGACTACCGGCACGGCGACCTGGCGATGGGCGATGGGCTCCAGGCCGATCTGTACGAGCCGATCTCCGCGTTCCTGACTTCCTAACTGAGGACGAGGCGACCCCGCCGGATCGGCGGGCACCGATAGACGGCCCCGGTCACCGGTGTCGTGAAGGCGAAGAGGCCGTCCACAAGACCGTCCTCGGCGCCAACCATCCTCCGGAGCTGCGCGGAGAACGGGTCGAGAGTCGCGGAAAAGGACAGGAACACCAGCCCCATGCCGCGGTGGTCCCGCCACGGCATCGATCGCCGGAGGAGGAAGGCCTCCGGGTCGAAGCTCTCCTGCTCGGTCCGCTTGATGTGAGCGGTGGGCGGGGCGTCCTCGAGTTCCTCATTGGTCTCCTTGTCGCGACCGATGGCCCGGTTCTGCTCTGGCGGGGTCCGGGCGGAGAAAGCGTCGAGATCATGGGCCCAGCGCTGCACGACGGCGATGGACGAACCATCTGGTTGAAAGGCCACTTCGAGGGCGTGAGTTCCGGTGGGATTCTCCGTCCCATCCACAAAACCCGTGAGATCACGCGAGTCGGCATACGCGAACCCGGCCACCCGATCCACGACCTCGAACGACGGCAGGTCCTTGAGAAGAGCCCGGGCTCGGTGCAACACCTGGCCCGGGTCGGCGCCGGAAATCCGGATGAAGAGGTCTGTCGGAGTGTGCGGCATCTCGATACTGCCGCCTTCGAAACCCTTCAGCGCCAGGCCGCCCACGCCGACGATGACGTGGTCGCCAATTTCGACCGCAGCGAGCTCTCGCGCAGCCGATTCCGAGCGTCCTTCGACCACATCGAGGAACAGGAAGTCGGCGTGAGGGGGTACGGGACCCGCAATGGATCCCTGCGGTGAAGTGGTGGGCATCCGCGAATATGTCCCGCGCGGTGAGGTGACGCTACCGACGGCGCCCGGTGTCCCATCGAGCATGACACCTCTGCTCTTCCTGTCCGCAGTTGCCCTGGCCGCTCCACCGGAACTCTCGGTGGCCTACCACGGCGACTTCATCACCCACCCCGGCGCCTCGGCACGCACCGCCTTTGGTGCCCTGGAGGTCCAGACCGGTACCTGGTGGCACCCGAAGAACCAGACGGTCGCCTACCTGCGAACCGGGCCCGCGTTCCGGTTCACGGGACCGCGGAACGGCACCTGGGGCGGGTTCGCCCACGTCGGCGTCCTCGGGGCGCTCTGGGCCGCTCCGACCTACCGGGTCGATGCCGGAGACGTTCGGCGCGGGCCCGGCGGCGATGCCTGGATCAACGGTGTGGCGGGGCTCGAGCTCGGGCGACACACCCCCGATGCACCGATCGACGGGTGGTTCGTACGTCCCCAGATGGGTGCTCGCTTCCCCACCTTCCACGGAATGGGGCTGGACCTCGCCGTAGAGATCGGCGTTCGCTTTGGAGGTGCGTCATGAGGGCGTTGGCACTCCTCTTCCTCGTCGGCTGCGCCGGAGACGGGCAGATCCGAGACCAGTTCAACGTCGAGATCGACGGCGCAGTGCTGCCCGTCAGCGTTCGCGGGAACGCCGATAGCGGGAAGCTGGTGGTGTTCGAGTCTGGAGGCCCATCGGGTCCCGGCATCGCCGAGCGTGCCGTCGACTACGTCGTCTTCGACGAATCGCTCTCCGACGAGGTGGCCATCGTCATGTACGACCGCCGCGGCACCGGCAATGCGCTGGGCGACTACCGAGACGACACGTTGACCATGGACCGGCTGGTCGAGGATCTGCGAGCTATCTCGAGAGTCCTCGACGAGCGCTACAACCCGCAGACCAAGATCCTGGCTGGGCACTCCTTCGGAGCCCTCTCCTCGCAGCGCTACCTGATGGCCCATCCCGACGACTTCGACGGCTGGGCTCCCATCGCGCCAGCGTGGACCGTGCAGGACCAACAAATGCAGCTCGACTACCGGTTCGACTTCCTGTGCCGGGTCGCCGACGAGCAAGAGGGCGACGCGGCGCTGTGGGAGGACATGCGGTCCTGGTGCGCCGAGAACGCCGACGACCCGCCCACCGTCGATTCCAAGGACCTGGACACGATGTACGACTTCCTCAACGAGATCGACGACCGCCTGGGTGCCTGGCCGACGATGGAGCCCGGAGGACTGGTGGGCGCCCTGTTCGGCTCCCACTACAACTTCATCGACACCCAGATGCGACCGAACCGCATCTCCGACCCGGTCTGGGCGGATCTGAAGGGCATGGACGCCCTCGGAGAACTCGCCGAGATCGACATTCCGACGAGGATCATCACCGGGCGCTATGACGATGTGGCGCCGACCGAGCTCGCGGTGGACGGTCTGGAGGCGCTCTCATCTGAGGACGCCGCGCTCGTCGAGATCGACGATGCCGGGCACTACCCGTTCCACATCGCTCCGTTCCGGATTGCGAAGACGATTCTCGAACTGTTTTAGAGCTCGGCCAGACCACTCCCTATTCGATCGCACGAGTTCCTATGGGTGACGCCGAACCCTTCTGTACCGGCTGCAGCTGCCTCCCTGGCCGGTTGGATTTGGCTCGCCCTGATGCCGTTGGGTCAACGATCGTTGACGGCAGCCAGACGAAAAGCCCCTTGTAGACGACTGAGGAGATTGGCACACAACGTGCTCATCCCAGGACCAGGAGGCTACATTCCATGTACCTGATGTTGATGATGTCGATGATGCTGACTGGGTCCTTCGCCGCCGAGACCGTCGTGCTGCCAGACCATCAACAACTCGAGAGCACGCTGTTCCATCGCGGTGTCCTCACGCTCAAGGATGACATCTCCAACTTGTGGGTGGTCAAAGAGGGCACGCAGGGGTGTCGCCGCCCGCTGAAGACACGCACCGTCCCCATCTTCTTGTCGGATCGTCAGAGGTTCGTCGGCACGCCACACAGCTGGGAGCGGGGGGTACTTCGCGTCGACATCCGGTGCGGACACATTCTCGTTCCGCATGCGTCGATGACCACCCGAATGGTCGCGCAAATAGAGCCGGCGGCGGAGATCTGGCAGGAACTGGGGCAAGTTTCGGTTCACAGTGAATTCCCCGAGGCCTACCAGACCAGCAGCCCCGCTGTGCCACCCCCACAAAGGGGCCTATCGAAGCGCGACAAACTTCTCCTTGGCCTCGGCATCACCGGCGGTGTCCTCGCCGCGGGGGCCGGTTTTGTGCTCGGCACCTCGAACTACAGGCTCACCTTTTGACTGACCCCCGTCTGGCTCAATTTCAGAGTGTGGCAGTTCGTGGCAGCTGAACCGGATGCCGCCCGAGGTCAGCTAGGCGGAGCACGTACACAGCAGGTGATGAAATGTCCGATGAAGAGACCCGCGAGCGGGCCTGGCCGTACACCCCACCCACCCGCACGCCCCGCGGCCTCGGGCCCTACGACCCGAGCTGGCTGAAAGAAAACCTCCGGAAGCAGGACTGGCAAGCCTACGTCGACGGCTATTCCATGGCGCCGGCCCCCCTCGCCGACCACATCCAGGTCCTCCTCGAGGACCTGACAGCCGGGAGGCTGCCCGAGACCGACGACGCCGAGAGACAGGCTGTCTTGTCTATCCTTTCGAACACCGTCCTCACCCACTTCTGGGTGGATCGACACGGGCTCGCGTTCGCCCTAGACGCGACGCTGCGACGACGGCTGCTCATCGAGGAGCGGCAGTGGCAGAACGGCGGCAGTCAGTACTTCGTTCGCTATCGTTCTTCTGCCGACGGAGCCGCGCGGTACGACTACGAGGCGACGTGGTGGCAGTCTCTCGGTACGGTTGCGGCCGAAGCGACTGACGCCGAATACACCACCTTTCGGGCCGCTTGCGAGCAAGCCCGCGCACATGCGCCCATCGAAGTGCGGGTCCAGATCGGCAGCTACCTCCCCTGGGAACACGACTGGCACGTCGCCGACAGCGCCGATGCGGCCGCGGCCGGCCTTCACGGCGTCGAGGTCCACGCGTGCCGCGCGTCCACGGATCCAAACCTGGTGATTCCCACCGTGAACCGGCACCTCGACGCCGGCAGGACCGACCTGCTCCTCCACGGCTGCGAGGTCGCCGGCGCCCTGGGCGCGCCCGGGCTTCCACTGCTGGCCCGCATCGTGGGCACCAGCAACGACCAGTATGTACTCGAGACCGCAGTCCGGGCCGTGATCCAGATCGATCATCGGGACGGCGACAACGTTCTGGCGAGGGGAATCGAGAAGAAGCACTGCCGGAGCCTCTGCCGAGGCGGGTTGCTCGCCCACCCGACGCGAGCCATCGAAGCACTGGCCGACAGCGGGTCGCGGATCGAGACCAGCGAGGGAGTCGCGCTCCTGATGTACCTCCGGCGGCGACATCCCGGCGAGCTCGCCAATCCGGCCGTCAACCCGCCAGACGCACCGGTCGACAGCATCCCGAAGGTGCTCTCCGACCCGCCGTGGCGCGGCAAGCGATCGCGGCCCGAGACCGCCGTTGTCGAAGGCCTGCAGATCGTCGCTCGGCCTGCAGGCGTCGTCTGGGAGCCCGGCGAGCGCAACGCACTGCGCCGGGAGATCCAGTCCGCCGATTGGTGGAGGAAACAGGTCGCCGACAACGAGATCACCCTGAGCACCATTCCGACGCACTGCCCCGACGCCGACCTCCTCGCCATCTGGAACGACCCTTCCAAGATCAAGATCAGTCGGCAGGCCAAGCGGTTCATCCCGTTCACGCTGCTCAAGATCCTGGCGCGAACAGACCTGGCCGGCCTCCCCGGCTTCCTCGACTATGGCAGGCAGCACTCCAGCAAGGGCGTGTTCGAAGTTCTCGCCAAGATCCGGGACCCGCGGATCGCGCCGCTGATGGCCCACGCCCACTTCAGCGCCAAGGCTGCGGGAAAGACAGCGAGAAGCTGGATGACCGCATACCCCGAAGAGACGGCAATCGGCTTGATCCCCGCTGCCGTGGGCCCGGCCGGGACGGAAAGGGAGGCGGCGGCAAGCGCTCTGCGCTTCCTCACCCACGGGCACCGGGACGCGGTTCGCGCTGCAGCTCTGGAGTACGGCGTCTCAGCGATCATCGAGTCGGTCACTGCCGACGCGCTCTACGAGCTGCCAAAGAAGGTGAAGAAGCTCCCCGACTTCTGGTCCGCCTCCTCGGTCACGCGACCGCTGCTCGCCGGCCGCACCCACGCGCTGCCCGAGCCGGCGGTCACCGCGCTGGCGGAGATGCTGTCGTTCACCGACCTGGCGTTTCCGTACGCCGGAATCGAACTCGTCCGACAAGCGTGCGATCCGCAGTCGCTGGCGGAGTTCTCCTGGGATCTCTTCCAGCTGTGGAGGGCGGTGGGCGCGCCGAGCAAGCACGGGTGGGCGATGGCGGCGCTCGGGCACTTCGGAGACGACGAAGTCGCTCGAAAGCTGGCCGCCCTCATCCGGAAGTGGCCCGGCGAAGGAGGGCACAAGCGCGCGCTCAAGGGCCTCGACATCCTCGCCGCCATCGGCACCGACATCGCCCTGATGCACCTTCACGGGATCTCCCTGAAGCTGAAGTTCAAGGCGCTGAAGAAGGCTGCGGGCGCCAAGATCGCGCAGGTGGCCGAGGACCGGGGGTTCACTCCCGAGGAGCTGGCCGATCGCCTCGTGCCGGACCTGGACCTGGACAACGCCGGCTCGATGGTCCTCGACTTCGGCCCGCGGACCTTCACCGTCGGCTTCGACGAGAGCCTGCAGCCGGTAGTGAGGGACGCGTCCGGGAAGCGCCTGAAGCGGCTCCCGAAGCCGGGCGCGAGCGACGACGCGGAACTCGCCAAGGGGGCCACCTCGCGTTGGAAGGCCCTGCGCAAGAACGCCAAGGCGCTGTCCCGCGACCAGATCCTGCGCTTCGAGCAGGCCATGTGCACCCGCCGGCGGTGGGATGTGGCCACCTGGCGGACCTTCATGCTCGAGCACCCCTTCCTGATCCACGTCGTTCGACGCCTGATCTGGGCGACCTACGTCGACGGGGAGGTCACCGCGACCTTCCGAGTCGGCGAGGACCGGACCTTCACCGACGCTCGGGACGAGGCGTGCCCACTTGCCGACGACGCCCAAATCGGGATTCCCCACGTGCTGGAGCTCGACGCCGACATCCTCGACAGCTGGGGAGAGATCCTGGGGAACTACGAGATCTTGCAGCCCTTCGCCCAGCTCGGCCGCGACACCTACGCGCCGACCGATGCCGAGCGGCGCACGAACCTGCTGGGCCGGGTGAAGGGCGTCACCGTTCCCGTCGGCAAGGTGATCGGTCTCGACCGAAGGGGCTGGAGGCACGGCGAACCGCAGGATGCCGGCTGGGTCTACTGGTACGACAAGGTCCTCCCCGGCGGCAACCAGGCCTCTCTGGCGCTGGAGTCGGGCGTCAACATCGGCACCCTGGCGGACTCCGGAGACCAGCAACTCGGCGATGTAGAACTCCAAGCCGGGAACTTCGGCGATCTGGACCCCATCCTGTTCAGCGAGCTGGCCCGCGAGCTCGACCACCTCGCCACCTAGTCTCTATTCCGAGCTTTCGACCGCTTTTCCAAGTCCGAGCCCGATCTTCCAGCCCTCCATGAACGGCGACCCAGCGTTGTCCTCCACGCGGGTGTCGAGGTGGCTGGTGATGGCGTACAGCCGCTCGATGTCGGTGCTCGCCTCGGCCCCTACATTCGCCGCCGCAAATCGGTCCTGCAGGTACGCCGGCGGGATCGACTGGCTCCACAACCGAGCCCTCACAGTCACCGGCCGTACCACATCGGCACCGAGAGCTACGGCGTACACCAGCTCATCAGCCCCGGTCAGCGCTGGATCCGTGTAGAAGTCGTCGTCCTGCGGCCCATCCTCGGCGAGGTTCCGGATGAAGTGCGATGGGCTCTCGGCCAGCTTCTCCGGGTCGAACCCCTTGGGTCGAAGCCGGTTGTCCTTGAGCACGTCGACCCGCCGCAGGAAGCTGGTGTTCACCTCGCCATCGCTCCCAGCCACAACCTCCTCGTAGATCTGGACCTGGTCCGACCGCTCGATGCGCTGGTGATGGGGCTCCCAGGCCTCTGGATTGTCGTGGGGCCGCTCGAAGGCGAGCAGCTCGTCCGTGAGTCCATCGACGACCGCGCCCAGGGCACTGGTCTTGCCCGAAGCCCAAACCAGGTCTCCGTTGGCGTCGGCGATCTCGACCTCGAGGATGACCCTCCGGAATCCCACACCCGAGGGCAGGTAGTGCCCGACCAGGTTCTCCACCCGAACCGTCGCCTCGATGCCGGTCTCGGTGGTCTTCACATCGGGCACGGTAACGACGGCCGTCTCGCGCTCGGCCATCGCGAGCATCGAGTCCCGGGCAGTCAGAAGACCGGGTCGTACCTCGGTTCCGGTCATGTAGTCGATCTGGCGCAGGCCGAGCATGAGGGGGAACTGCTGGAAGAACTGGTTCAGGAAGAGGTTCAGTCCGTGGAGCGCGTGCCGCGGATAGGGGTCGCGGGTCTTCAGCGCGATCTCGGCGTTCGGGAGCCGGTTCTCCGTCTCCGGGAAGGTCTCGTCCTCGATGTTGGCGATGCGGAAGGCGAGGTCCTGACCGTCCCAGGTGTGGGGCATGTGGCAGTCCTGACAGCTCTGGAACGTCGGTCCCGGCTCCCCGAAACTGGAGTTCTTCCACTCGATGTGGGTCGATTGCTCGTATTTGGAGACAGGTCCTTCGGGGCTCGACAGGCGCTCTCCCTGCTCGTCGAAAACCGGGAGCAGGATGTTGTGGCACGACCCGCAGAGGTCCGATTCGACAATGGCTTTGCCCTGAACAGGAGTGATACCGAGCGCGTGCTCCATGGGCTTGACGAGCACGTCGTCGTAGGGGCCATACAGCGCGTCGGGCGGCCCTGGGACCCAGTTCCCGGTGTACGAATTCTCGGTGCCCATCGCGGTGTCGGAGACCCGATGGCAGACCGCACAGGAGATGCCGTCGCGGCTCAGGGCGGCGTAGTGCAGGTCGTCGTTCTTCTCCCCCCCGTCTCCGGGCCAGCGGTCGAGCACGGCGCGCCGATATGCGGATCCGAAGGCGACTTCCGAGGGAGGAGGAACGGCGAAGAGGGACTCACAGCCGGCGTTGTCGTCCTGGGTGTCGATGCCGTGCTGCCGCTGTCCCATGACCCCGTGGCACTGGAGACAGGTGGTCTCGATGCAGGCCGCGAGCTCGGCGGGAAGGTGGTTGGTCTCGCTCTCCAATTGGGCAAAGAAGATCGGGTCCCGCCCGGCGAGGCCCATCGGCGAGGCCCTCCACTCAGCGTAGGGAGAGAGATTCAGCTTCTCTTCGGACCCCGCGATCTCGGTCTCCAGGACCATATACGGCGTGCGACTGTTGGAATAGGTGCCGTCGTGGCAGCCGATACACTGGTCCGAGGTCACGAAAAGGGCCGGCTCGCCCGCTGGCGAGACCACGTGGTCGTACGTCTCTGCAGGAAACCGGTTCGGCCAGGCGTCGGCGAAGGACACCGGCTCGATCTGATCGTAGAAGGCGAGGAACGCCGGATCGGGCGCCTCGAGTGGGCTCGGGAATGGGTTGATCGGCGCCGCCGGCGCGTCCGGGTCTTCTGGAACCGGCTTCTTTGGATCGACGCCCCACTCTCGGCACACCTGGTCGGTCTCCAAACGGGTGTAGCGGATGCCGTCGGTGAGGATGTTCACCAGGCTGGCGAAGGTGCTGTACTCCACCGCCGACGCGTGACAGTTCAGGCAGTAGGCACCGAATGCATTGTAGGGGTAGACGACATCCGGCTGGTTGGTCTCCCCCGAAAAGACGGTTCCCGTTGGATACCAGTCGGGGTTGCGAGGGGCACTGTTGTCGGGACTGTCGGGGTCGCCAGCGGATGCGGAGCGGCCCGCGATTGGCGGGTTGCCGCGATTGGAGGGTGTGGTGCCCGGAGTCGCGGTCGGATTCATCCAGTACCAGCCGTCCGCCGACCCCTCCGAGGCGCGGATCATCACCGTCCAGGACCCGGGCTGAATGGCGTCCCAGTCCGCTCGCTTCTTGGGCGTCCAGAGCCCGTCTTCGACCTCGTAGCTCGAGGCGAGGGCGTCGAGGCCAACCATCTCCTTGATGATCATCGACCCGTCGGGCGGCGCCCCTTCCCTGCCCGTGCACAGCCACTTGGAGATCTCCGGGCTGTACCACATGCGAACGCCGGGATGAACGCCGTAGGTTGGGCCTCCGAGGGGCTCTTCTGCGGGGCCGGTCAGGCGCCAGATCTCGTCGTGGGCCCAATCGGCGTACCCGCGGTCGCGGAGCCACTGTCGGACCGCCAGATCGTAGGTGTTCTTCGCTTCGAGGTCAGCCATTCCCGCAGGTCCCGGAGGAAACTCGGGTGCGGACGTGCCGTGATCCGACGCGCAGAAGGCCTCGATCTCCGCAGCGGTCGGTTCTTCGGGTTGCGCCGCGACGCAGTCCACCACGGGCTCGGTGGCCTCGGCGGCCTCGGGAGGCGTCGAACCTCTGCACGCTGTGAGCGAGAGCGCGACGAGCGCCCATCTTTGCCTCATTGACGACTCCGAAGGCGTGCGAGACTCTCACGCCGGGCCGCCGATCTCAAGTGGAGGAGATTTGTTTGCGCGCTCAGAGTCGCAGCGCTACTCCTAGAACATCACGCCAACGATGGAGGCCCCAATGACAAATGAAAATGTCCGTTTCCCACGCGCCTCCCGCGCTGCGTAGCACACCGACCTTCAAACATCTGACGGTCCTCGCTTCGCCCTGAGAGGCGCTGTGGCAACCCCGCAGCAAGAACGAACTCTCATTTGACGGAGCACAACAGTGCACCCCCACAACACGTTGGGCTGGTCCGCCTTCTTCGGCGACCAGCTCCAGACCCATGAACGCGCCCTCGAGCCCGTTCGAATCTCGGCCGATGTCGGCCAATCCTACTCAGTCCTCAACCTCCAAGGAGAATCAAAAACCATCCTCGCCCCTTATGTCTCAGGCCTCGAACGACCCGCGGTCGGCGACTGGCTCCTGCTTCGGCCGGGCCCGGTTCCCGCTGTGGAGAGACGTCTGGATCGCCGGAGCGTCCTGGTTCGCCAGGTCGCCGGTCGGGCCAGCGCTCCCCAGGTCATCGCCGCCAACCTGGACACCGTGTTCATCGTCACCACTGTCGGCGCCGACTTCAATCCCAGGAGGAACGACCGCTATCTGGCCGCCGTCTCCGGGAATGGAATTGAGGCCGTCATCGTCCTGAACAAGGCCGATCTCGACCCGGAAAACACCGCGCACTACCTGGCGAGGCTGCCGCGCAATGTGCCGACGGTGTTCACGAGCGCGCTCATGAAGACGGGCCTTGAAGGTCTGCTTCCGTGGGTGTCTCCCGGCAGGACCGTGGGGCTGATCGGGTCCTCCGGTGTCGGAAAGTCGTCACTGATCAACGGACTCCTCCACGAAGATCGACAAGATCTGGGAGAGGTCCGCGTTCGCGACGAGCAGGGCCAGCACACCACCACCCGTCGAGAGTTGATGACGCTGCCCAGCGGCGCCGTACTCGTCGACACCCCGGGGATGCGGGAGCTGGGTCTCTGGGATTCCAAGGGGATTTCGGCGGCCTTCAGCGAGATCGACGCCCTGGTGGATCGGTGCCAGTTCCGGGATTGCGAGCATTACAGCGAGCCCGGATGTGCAGTCCTGGCCGCCATCGAGAGCGGAGAGCTGTCCGGGGAACGCCTCGACAGCTGGTACACGCTCCAGCGGGAGGCCCAGCGGCATCACGGGCGCCGGGACGTGGTGGCCAAGCGCGAGAAGCGGAAGTCCGAGCTCAAGAGCCGACGGACGGTTCTCAAGCGGGACCGGAAGCGCGCGGCTCGGCAGCGGCGGTACTCGAACCGGACCGGGGTCGAGGACTGGACGACCTAGGCAGCACTTCGACGGTCACAACCGCGTCATCGATCGTGGTCACCGGGGCACGCAAGGCGGTTTGGGCCGTCCGCTGCACCCGTACGCTGTCTCCTCACGGAGGTTCCCGGAGTCCAGTTCGGGCGCTTCGGCCGACCGGAACCTCGATGTCAGGGCGGCGTTCCCTTGCGCTCTCCGTGGCTCTCCGTGGCCCTCCGTGAGGGAAACGTGGCGTTCGACCTTTTGTTTCTCACGGAGGTCCACGGACGTTCACGGAGTCCGATTCGGGCGCTCCGACCAACGGGAACGAAGCTGGGCGTGCCGGTTGGTTGGATAGTTGCCCCTTGTCCGATAGGCTTGCAGGGCACGCACCGCTGAAAGCCGGCGAAGTTGCTGTGAATAGGACAGGTGTGAGGTCGGAGGCCCCGACAGATCCGCAACGACCAACGCAAAATGGGCATCGATGCGTTCGAGGTCGGGCGAACGAGTCCGCTGTGCCGGCACGCCAATGAGGAGGATCAACACGGCGAGCACGAGGAGGCGCGTCAAGTGAACGGTTGAACTCATAGGCCTCGTCGATGTCCGCTCAGCATACCGCCGCCCAATCCGCTCCAACGAGAAAGGTCATCCCATCAACAGCGCCCACTGCACGGCGAAGACGCCGCCGGGGAGGCCCAGGAACGCGGTGGCGACGGCGCCGAATACACACAGGAGCCCATTGAGGCGAAACAGCCTTGGGCCGCGAGGCGGCTCGAGAACGTAGCTGGTGCCGAAGGCCAACGCCTGGGTGATGGCAACCCCCATCAGAGCGCAGAACTCGACCCCATAGGTCGGCATCAAGATCAGGTAGTAGGTCATGGAGTCGCTGTTCAGGCCCGATCCTTCGTCGGTCCAGACACCGAATGCGAGGGCGGAGCTGAGCGCCGCGGCGATCACCAGGACCGCCCAGCAGAGCGCGGCGAGACCGGTCGTGGCGGGAGCGGCGTAGGACATGCTGTCGACAGGGTAGCCGGCAACCGTCGCGTGGCGCCGGCCTCGGTGACGTCAACCTGGCTGACGGGTCCGCACAGGCCCGCCCTGAGCAGGGCTTGAGCCGTGATAGCGTGCGTCGATGGACGAATCTCTGATCGGTCTGATCGACGCCGTTGGCGATGCGCTTCCCGCGGATGGCGACGACGCGGTACTCGCCCTGTCCGCATTGCGGCGAGCGGTCAGTCGGGCTCGCCGGGACCACGCGGCTACCGTGGCGGAAAATGAACGCCTCAGAAACCTCCTTCGTCGCACCCCCGCCCTGCTCCTCGCCGATGGCATCGAAGACGCGGCGAGCGTCGCATTGGATGGCCTGATCGCGGCCCTTGGCGCGCGACGTGGACTGGTGGGCGTGCTCGATGACGACGGCGGCTGGCGTGTCGTCGTCGCTCGAGATCTCGAGGAATCCGATTTGAGCAAGCCGGAGACACAAGTGTCAACCGGGCTGATCGACAAGGCTCTCGCCTCCGGTGAGACGGTGATCGAGTCGGATGCCGGGCGGGGCGCGTTCGCGCAGCAAGCGAGTGTCAACGCCCTCAGACTGCGCAGTGTGTTGTGCATGCCCTTCGAGTCCGGGGACGTGCGTGGATTCCTGTACGTCGACAACTCCCGGGTTCGGGGCGCCTTCGAAAAAGGTGCCGTCGAGGCTGTAAAAGCGTGGCTGCCGGTCGTCGCCAGCGGACTCTCCAGGTCGGCAGCGCCAGCGGATTCCGACCCGTTCGAGCGCTACCTCACCCGATCTGCGCCCCTTCTGGCCCGATTGGGCGAGCTCAAGCGCCTGGCCGGCTTTGACGTGAGCATCGTGCTGCTGGGCGAGACGGGCACGGGAAAGAGTGTGTTGGCGCGCTGCATCCACGACGCCAGTCCTCGTCGAGCGGGCCCTTTTGTACACATCAACTGCGGTGCCATTCCCGAAGCCCTCATCGAGGCGGAGCTCTTTGGTTCGGTCAAAGGCGCCTTCACGGGGTCAGTGGACCGAGAGGGAAAGTTCCAGTCCGCGAAGGGCGGCACGATCTTCCTGGACGAGCTCAACTCCATGCCGGCCGCCTGCCAGGTCAAGCTGTTGGTGGCGCTGCAGGAGCTTCAGGTGACCCCCTTGGGCGCCAACGATCCCGTCTCCATCGATGTCCGCGTCATCGCCGCCCTGAATCATCAGCAGACCGGCACCGAGATTCGCGAAGACCTGTACTTCCGGTTGGCCGTGTTCTCTCTCGAGATTCCTCCCCTGCGGGAACGCCCCGAAGACATTGCGCTGCTCGCTGCAGGCATCCTGGCCCGCGCCTCCAAGAGACATCGGATTCCGCCGCCGCGAATGGGATCCGAGGCGCTGCAGACTCTGATCTCCCACAGCTGGCCCGGAAACGTGCGCGAGCTGGAGAACACCCTCGATCGAGCGGCTCTGCTCGCGTTGGACGGTGCGATCGAGACGATCCAGCTCGCTCGTGGCGTACCCCGACGCACACCCACAGCCGTTGTCACGGCTCCCGCTGAGGTCGCGAGCTCTCGAGCCGGCAAGTCCGTTCCCCAGGCGGAGTTCCTGGAGGCGTGGCGCGCGACCGAAGGGAACGCCGTACAGACCGCGAAGCGCCTCGGCATTCGAGAGCGATCGGTGTACAGATTGAAGAAGAAGTATCTGTAGCCATGGAGTTCACGCCGGGTCTGCAGATTGGCGGGCGGTACATCGTCGACCGAGAGCTGGGCCGCGGGGGGTTTGCCGCGGTTTTTGCGGCCCGGCACGTGACGTTGGGAAGCACCCACGCACTGAAGGTTCTGCACACCGCCACGCCGAGCCAGAGTCAGCGCCTGCTCAGTGAGGGGCGCGCGCAGGCGCAACTGCGGCATCCCAACATCGTCTCGGTGACGGATGTGGTGGAGCTCGACAACCATGTCGTTCTGGTGCTCGAGTACATCGATGGGCCGACCCTCGAAGCGTGTTGTGCAGCCCGCAGGCTCACAATAGGTGAGATCGACCTGGTGGTGCGCAGCTTGCTTCTCGGCATCGAAGCCGCCCATGGCCTGGGGTTGGTGCATCGGGATCTCAAGCCGGCAAACGTGCTGATGGACTCAGCGGGATCTCTGATTCTCCCGAAGATAGCCGACTTTGGGTTGGTGAAGATGCTCGATTCGACCGACGGCCAGACAGCCACCGGCATGGGCATGGGCACCCCCGCCTACATGTCGCCGGAGCAGTTCACGAGCGCGTCGACCGTCGACGAGCGAACCGACATCTACTCCCTGGGGGCGATGCTCTACGAGCTGTTCACAGGGCGGCAGGCGTCCATAGGCAGCACCTGGTACGAGATCGCGAGCATCGCTGAGACCGCCAATCGACCCTCGGTTATCGAGCTCGCACCCGAGACGCCCCCTCGGTTGGCGGCCCTGGTGGAGCAGGCGCTGAGTCCAGATCAAGACGAGCGGCCCCGGTCGGTTTCAGACCTGCTGCGTCGGTGGAACCAGGCGGCGGTGAAGGACGACTCGGCCCACGAGAGCTTGTCCAGACTGCTCGCTGGCATAGCGGACGGACAGTACGAGCCGGCTCTGGACGCTACGATGACGTCCGAGTTGCCGTCCTCGATCGCAAGTGTTCAGCGCACTCCGGAGGTCACGGCGACGATTGACCCCGTGGAGCTCGGACAGCGTCCACCGAGCGCAGCGCCCGCGAACCCTTCGAAGGGGCCGAGGCTCCTCGGAGCGGCGATTGGGGTCGGCCTGATACTCGGCGCTGGCGCTTGGTTTCTCAAACCACCACCGGCGATCGAACCCGGCAAGATGGAGATGTTCACGGCGGAGGTGGCGCCGACCCTCTACGAAGACCCCACGAAGCAACGCCAGATAGAGCGAACCTGGTCGTCCTATCGCGAGGGGGAGCACATCCAGGCGGGTCAGGCACTGCGCCCCCTCCTCGAGAGTGCGCCCTATCCTGCGGAGACGGTCTTCTTCAGCATGTTGTTGGCGGGGCAACTCAACTTGAACGCCCAGAAAACGCATGAGATCCTGCTCGACGGTACCGTCCGGGAAGGCGAGGGGCGCACGGGCACTGATGTCTGCATCGATGCCTATCAGACCGGCTTCATCGAGGGTCAGCTCCGCCAGATGGATCCCGAGAAGATGCGCGCCAACTTCGTCGAGAACAACGCCGGACTTCGCGAATGGATACAAGCGAATCCCACCGACCTCCTGGCCGTTCTGTGTCTGACCCATGGGGGCCTCGCGACTGGCGAAGAGGCCATCCTGATGCTCGAGGCAGCCGATCCAGCGGGCTCCACTCCTATGGTGGTGCACGACCTGGCCATGAGATTGGCGGGGCGGGGTCAACTCGATGACGCCTCCGAACGGGTGGCGAAGGCCAGGCAGGACAACCCACACTCGATCATGCTGATGATGGCCGACGCGATGCTGATGCAGAGCCGCGGCGACCGCACCGCCGCAGCCGCCGTTTTCGAGACCGCCAGCAAGGAGCGACCGTCGCGATGGGACATTCGTCGTGAGGCCTCCAAGCTCGCAATCACCATGGGCGATGACGAGGTCCTGGGACGACACCTGACAGCGTTGACCGCCGCCGATTGGGGTTCTGGCCAGGCAATGGTGACGGCGAACGATCTGGTCGAGCCCCTTCTTCAGTCGGGTCGGGCGAATCTCGTCCGGGAGCTGGCCATCCGAGCGGGTCTGCAAGGCAACCCGACGGCGATCATGACCCGTCAATATGCCATCTTCCCAGGCTATTATTCAAAGGCGCAGCTCGATTGGTACGCCGCTGGGATCACTGAGATTCTCGACCGAGACGGCGCGATTGTGGAGACCGGACGACGGGAGGATGCCCGCTCGTACGCCGCGGCCTTTCGGCTGTTGGGCCAGCTTCGCGAACCGCAGCCTCAGATTCCCGACGCCATGCTTCAAGAGGCGCTGCGCGGACCGGGCATTTTCGAGGGTGAGCGGTGGGTGTCGGCGTGGGGCGGAGACATCGCGGCCCTCGACTCCCTCGTCGGCACCCCGGGCATGCGACATCAGGTCCCTCCACCGCCAGGATGTGAGCTCGCGTACCTTCGGGCCGCGTTCACCGATCGCGCGGGGCTCGTAGAAGAGGCCGTACCGCTGTATCTCGAGTACTCGCAGCGTTCCGACTGCAGTGTTCCGCGGAGCCGCGCCCAGCTCGCCCTCTCCGCAGGTGCCCTCGCGTTGGCGGCATTTCGGCGAGAGAACAAGGCAGAAGCGGAAAAGTGGATAGCTCGCTACCACGAGCTCTGGCCCACGGCGGACAGCACCCTCGTCATTGCACGGGATCTGGAGGCCTTCGGGGTGCGCACCGGCCCCGGACGTCAGTCCATCCTGGGTCTGGACTAGCTGTCGCTGGTCAAGCCATCAACAGACCCCACTGCACGGCGAAGATGGCGCCGGGAAGACCAAGGAACGCGGTGGGTGGGCATCAAGATCAGATAGTAGGTCATGGAATCGCTGTTCAGACCCGATCCTTCGTCCGTCCAGACACCGAAGGCGAGCACGGAGCTGAACGCCGCAGCGACCACAAGGACCACCCAGCAGAGCGCGGCGAGACCGGTCGTGGCGGGAGCGGCGTAGGACATCCTGTAGACAGGGTACGTCCTT
>Ga0315336_1002306_pt1 | contig 29954 bp, 29 predicted proteins | sample ASW5metaG_FD_204512 | JGI IMG/M metagenome (GOLD analysis project Ga0315336, IMG submission 204512) | Ammonia-oxidizing marine archaeal communities from Monterey Bay, California, United States - ASW #5 | ecosystem: Environmental > Aquatic > Marine > Intertidal zone | place: USA: California... | reverse complement strand
AGAACGAAGTCGTAATCGACCGAGTAGTCGCCGTCCCCCTGCTTTACATAGTCCAAGGCATTCAATAACGCTCAGCCCACGCTTCAAGAATAAAACGCGGAACCGTCATCCATAAGATGGAAACCCGCAAAACGAATTGGCTCTGAAACGTAAGCCCACCAACTAAAGCACTCAAGGTTTTCATCATTTGGTCGAAAAACCATGGAGATGAAAATGATTGGGGGACTTCAACAGTCAAGCAGCCGTATTGCTTATGGGCGGAATTGCCCTGACGCCGGCTAGTGCAGCGGATTTGGGGGGTGATTGCTGCGCCGACCTCGAGGAGCGTGTTGCTGAACTCGAGGCCACCACAATTCACAACGGCAATCGCAAGGTTTCTCTTAAGCTATCGGGTCATGTGAACCGGATGCTTTTCTGGTGGGATGACGGAATTAATGACGACGTCTATAGCGTCGACAACGGCGAATCGGAAACTAGGTTTCGCCTGGCGGGCGATGCCTCGATTATGCCGGGGCTGTCTGCCGGCTTTAGGCCCGAGGTCGAGGTCGTCAGCGCGGAGGGTCAAAACGTCGATGATCGCGTCGACGGGGCGCCCAATGAGAATAGTGACGGATTCATCAACGCTCGAAAAATGGAATGGAACCTGAAGCACGATCAGTTGGGCAAGATCTCAGTTGGCTGCCTTTCTTCGGCGACGGATGACCTCAACCAGCTGAACATCGCCAAGAACCCGCTGGCTGATGCGGATCTCGATAATTTCCGCGACTTCCACTTCGTCCGGCCGCATGGCACGTTGGGATGTAACGGTGCGGCCTGTCGCACCACGCTGAACCTGGATGCCGGGATGCGAGTCTTCGAATCCGATATCCGCGCGGCGCTGCCCGCCGGCGAGGATGAGTTCTGCTGTCAGGCTCCTGGCAAGAAGATCCCGACCGAGGACCTCTACACAGTGGCTTTCGGCGGCAGGATCCAGTTCTAGAGATCTGGCCGATTTGAGACTTACAGAAATAGGAGGCCGCCCCATTCGGGCGGCCTTTCTGCGTCCGAAGCTTTGGATAGCCGCCCGACTACGACGCCGAGTGGCGGAAATATCACTCGCCTCAAGATAATACCGCCCAGCTCACGGCTTTCTATTTACCCGTGCGGTTGCTTCCGCTAACCGTGAAAGGGGGTCGCAAGACCTGGGCATCGAATGCGCATGGTGAGGTTTTCAGTTGTTTTTTTCAGCCCTGCGGAAAATATGCATAAGAACAATATCTCTCGCAGTTAACCGCACGGTTTGCCTAGTGGTCACCTTATGGGCCGCACTGCTCTTATCTGGACCGGTGAACGCGGCGAACCTTGGCGGTGACTGCTGCGCCGATCTCGAAGAGCGCGTCGCCGAACTCGAAGCCACTGCGGTGCGCAAGGGCAACCGCAAGGTCTCGCTAAAGCTCTCCGGCCACGTCAATCGGATGCTGCTCTATTGGGACGACACGGTGAACACCGACATCTACTCGGTCGACAATGATGATTCGGAATCTCGCTTCAGGCTGCAGGGAACGGCCGATATAACGCCGGACCTGTCGGCGGGTTTTCTGATTGTGATCGGCGTTGTCAGCGCCGAATCCTCCCTCACCGATGCCCGCATAGACGGCAATCCCAACGAGAACGCCGACGGGCTGCTGCGAACCCGCAAAGCATCCTTCAATTTGACCCACGAACGGCTCGGCAAGATCAGAGTCGGCCGAGATTCACCTGCGACCGACAATATTCTGCAGCTGAACATCGCCAAGAACCCGATTGCCGATACCGATATCGACTGGGCGAATGATTTTCACTTGGTCCGGCCCCACGGCACGCTGGGCTGTAATGGCGCCGCATGCCGCACAACATTTAATTTGGACATCGTCACCGCGAGCCAAGACACGCCGCGATCGGACATCGTTCGGTACGATACCCCATCGCTCCGCGGCTTGGTGCTGTCGGCCGCTTGGGGCGAGGACGATCTGGCCGATATTGCATTCCGCTATAAGAAGGAATGGAACTCAATCCGATTGATCGCGGGCGCGGGCTATCTCTGGTTCACCGATGAGAGGGAGGTGCGGCCCAGCGCCCTGATCGATTGCCCGCCACCGGGACTGGGTCAGCTGACCTGCATAGAAGAGAGGGTCGATCTCGAACGCGCCGCCGGGTCAATCGCGGCGATGCACACGCCGACCGGCCTCTATGTCTTCGCCGGTGCTGCACAGGACTACTTCGGTGTAAATACATTGCGAGCCTCGATATTCACCGCACCGGTCACGGGCCGCCAGCCCCCAACCGCCGCCATGTGGTACCTGCAGGGTGGCATCAAGAATCGGTTCCTAGTCCCCAGCATTGGCCCCACAACGCTCTATGGGGAATATCAGAAGTGGGATGATTTCGGCGTCCGGCGCAGCTCCAATTCGCTTGGGACCGATTTGACCGGCGGCGAAATCATCGACACGTCGGCCGATTTTTGGGGTTTCGGCATGGTCCAGGATATCGACGCCGCTGCCATGAAGCTCTATGCCGCCTTGCGTTACTGGGAGTCCGAGATCCAGGTAGCGCTACCGGACGAGGATCCCGCTGGCCAAGACGTGCCGATAGAAGACTTTTTGACCATCGCTGTCGGTGGGCGAATCTATTTTTGACCCGATCGCAAGGATTTCGGCCGGAAATCGCCAGATACTGCGGAATAGGCGAATTTTCCGGCTCCAAACTGTTGCATGGATGCCACAGAAAAAATCATCCGTTTTGATTCATTCAACGTTAACAGTATCTTAACCTCGCCAACAACATGGTTGAAATTGGGGGAGTGAGCGCCCATTCTATGGGTGGAGGTCAAGAATGCGAAAGCAATTGACAATTCTGAGCGGCGTACTCGCGGCCTGGGCAATTAGCTCTGCGCCGGCTTATGCATTTCAGGAAACCCAAGTGGCACCAGAGCCGTCGCTTTCGATGAACAGTTCGAGTGCGGACAGCCTTGCCATCGACCTCCAAGCTACCGATCCCAAGGCCACGGACGAGAAATCGGAAAACAAGCTGAAGCTCCAAGAAGATGGGACGCTGCAGGTTCTGCCGAAGCTCAATTTCGGCCTGGACGTAATGTATGGCTCTCCCGACGACGAAGATCCGATTGCCCACGCTGCTCCGGTTCAAGAATACGAGTCCAGCGACAGCGTCAGGATCCTAGGCACCCTCAAGCGTCGCTTCTGACGCCCGCGCATTCCTTTATTCTGTCGACGTTCGGTACAGACTCGGCGCCCGAGCTATGGCTCGGACTGTCGATTGCCATGCGCAGTCGTCGTCGGGTGAGTCGAGTTGGCCGGCAACGGGGGATAAGGCCTTGGATTTGAGGGCAAGGGCAGCAGGCGCCGCCGTCCATTTGCTAACCGCTTCGGGCGCCGTCTTCGGCTTATTCGCCTTGAGCGAAAGCGCACAGCACAACTGGAGCGCCGCTTTCACTTGGCTGGGCGTTGCGCTTATCGTTGATGGAATCGATGGGCCAATCGCCCGCTGGATCAATGTGAAGGACGCGCTGCCTCGGTTCAGCGGCGCGCGTCTGGATCTGGTGGTCGACTATCTCAACTACTGCTTCGTCCCCGCCTTCATCGTAGTCGAATCGGGACTGGTGTCCGAGCGCTGGTCGGCATTGGCAGCGGGGCTGATATTGATCAGCTCGTTGTTTCATTTCGCCGACCAGGACAGCAAAACGCACGATGGATATTTCGTCGGATTCCCGGCGATCTGGAACATCATCTGTCTCTACATATTCGTTCTTGGACTAGGGCAGGGACTGGCACTTCTCGCGATCGTCGTCCTAGCGCTGATGACCTTCGTTCCGATTACATGGCCGCATCCGCTGCGCGTCGCGGGCTGGCGCTTCCCGACATACGGCATAGCGGCGGCTTGGCTGATTGCTGCTGCGGTCGGCATCCATCAGGGCTTTCCCTCGAGCAATGCCGTCAAATCTGTTTTCGTCGTGGTCGCAATCTACGTCATCATCATGGGAGTGATGAGGGCGTGGCTAAAGGACCTCCACGCGGGCGGCGAAGGCTAGGCGCGGCGGCCAACAAGCGATGGACCCGCTGGTCTGACTGCGCTATTCACTCGCAGTCTTGAAGCCCGTGAAGTCTTTGGCGAGAAGCGCACGTCCATCGCATGAGTGGCTGGCTAACCGATCCGAACATCTGGGCAAGCTTCCTCACATTAACAGCGATGGAGGTGGTGCTCGGCATCGACAATATCGTCTTCCTGTCCGTAATCGTCGCCAGGCTCCCAGCTGATATCCGAGATTCAGCGCGCAAGATCGGCCTTGCACTTGCACTGGCCTTCCGTCTTGCCTTGTTATTCACCATCACTTGGCTGATCGGACTCACCGCTCCAATTTTCGAAGTCTTTCAGCATCCGGTGTCCTGGCGAGACATCATTTTGATTGCAGGCGGCCTATTCCTTCTCGCCAAGGGCACCCGCGAGATGCATCACTCAATTGAGGGCAATAACGAGGATTCCGCATTGGCGGCGGCGACGACCTCGTTCTTCACGGTCATTGTTCAAATTGCGATCATCGATCTGATTTTTTCGATAGATTCGATCATCACTGCGATCGGTATTGCCGAACATATCGAGGTGATGGTCGCGGCGATCATCATTTCGATCCTGGTGATGTATTTCGCCGCCACAGCGGTTGGCAACTTTATCGACCAGCATCCGACGACAAAAGTGCTGGCCCTGAGCTTCCTGCTGCTGATCGGCGCCGCATTGGTGGCCGATGGCGTCGGATTCCACATTCCGCGTGGCTACATCTACTTTTCAATGGCCTTTGCCGCCGGCGTGGAGGTCGTCAATGTGGTGGCGCGGAGACGGCGCCACGCTGGCAAATCGGCGCGAACGAACAGGTGAGGCGGTGAGGCGGCCTATTCAAAACCGGCTGTTTTCTGCGGCCGTCCAGCTGTTGAGCGTGTCCCGACCTGGAGACCGGATCGGACGCCTTGTCAATTTTCGTAATCAAAAGTGATCAATTGTGGCGAGAAAGCGCCTAAGGCTGCCCTAGTTTCGTCATTTTTTAGGGGCGATATCCGCCGCTTCACGTGGGCCGAGTCTGTCGAGGCTACAAAAAGCATGAAGCGTCTGATTCTGATTCTTTGCGGGATTGCCGCCATGAGCTATGCGACGGCGACCGCAAAAACTGGAGTTCTGCAGGGCGAGCACTTGCGCAAGACCATCGCCGGCAAGACGGTCCACCTGCAAACCGGCATGGGATTCGAACTACCGATTTCCTACAGCCACAACGGAACCATGGCGGCGAAGACGCAAGCCATGACGGCGGCATTGGCGGGCGAAGTGCGGCCCCACGACAGGGGCAAATGGTGGGTCAACGAAAGCGAGCTCTGTCAACGCTGGCAGAACTGGCTAGAAGGCAAGACCTATTGTTTCGTATTAAGTCTCGAGGGCTCAACGGTCCGCTGGCGCAGCGATAACGGGCGCTCCGGCACCGCGCGCATCAGCCACTAGGGCGCTAGCCGCAACTTTTTCAAGTCATCGCAGCAGGTTAGCGGGTCCAGTTGAGTCGGGCCCGTAATGGCGTGGGCGATCGATTTCCATGGCAATTACCACCAAGCTGCCGGCGACTTGGCGACTGCGACCGCCATCCGCCCAAACTAGTCCGTGCATGCAAATCCATGAGATCCGAATCGGCCTATTTGGCCTCACCTGTTAGGGTGCGCGCTGTCTAATTTTTTTCGAACGGGCGCGTTTTGGGAATCCAGCACATGATGAGCGTCTCCAGACGTCAATTCATTTTGGGCAGCACCGCTCTGGGAGCGGGAATCGGATTGGCCGGCTTGCTGCCGGCGCCGGCGCGAGATAGGCCATCCTTGCCGATCCCGAAAGAGATCCGCGCGGATTCTGGCGGCAACATCCAGTTGACGTCTCAGAAAGGCACCCGTCGCTTTGTGGCTTCGGGCCCAACCAACACATATGGCGTCAATGGCGACTTCCTAGGCCCGACAATTCGGGTCAGGCGCGGCGAAAGCGTCACAATAAATGCGACGAATGCCTTGGACGAAGATACGACCATGCACTGGCATGGTCTGATCGACCTCGGCAAATATGATGGCAGCCCGCATAATGTCATCAAGCCAGGCGGGACCTTCACAGCGCCCCTCAATATCGACCAACCCGCTGCAACGCTCTGGTATCACCCGCATTTCTATCCGACCACAGCCGAGCTGGTCATCAAGGGCTTGGCGGGATTGTTCATTATCGACGACGAGGAGAGCAGCGGGCTCGGACTGCCGTCCCAATGGGGCGTCGACGATATTCCGATCATATTGCAGGATCGTCGTTTTTCCACCGATGGTAATTTTTTTCATCGCATGAATATGGTCGCCATCACCACCGGCTATATCGGCGACTACATGCTGGTGAATGGAGCCAATTATCCCGTTGCGACAACGGCGCGCGGCTGGTTGAGATTGAGGCTTCTAAACGGATCCAACGCGCGCAGCTACCGTATCAAGGCTTCTGACAACCGACCGCTCTATGTGATTGCCTCTGACGGCGGCCTGCTTGCTGAACCGGTCGAGCTCAGAGAACTGCAAATGCACTCGGGGGAGCGTTTCGAGGTCATGGTCGATGCGCGCGACGGCAAGGCATTCGATCTGGTCACACTGCCCGTCAAACAAACGGGCATGAACCTGCCACCGTTTCACCAACCGCTCCCGCTGGCGACGATTTCTCCCGACGGAGCCGCGACCAATGGCCGGTTGCCCGATAGCTTGGCGTCAATGCCGCCCCTCGATCCCAACCTTCCCAAGCAAAGCCAAAACCTGGTTATGGGCATGCGCTTGGACGACCAAGGAATGGGCCTGTTGCGCAAGGCGGGACTGATGGAGATGAACAAGACCGGATCGATGGATCAGGCGGTTGCAGACCGCGTTGTCAAACTCATTCAAGATGGGCCCGCGCTATCGCTCGCAGCGCAGCTGAGTGCGAACACGGTCAACGGAGAATCATTCCAGCTGTCAGAGACGCCGTTCGAGGTGCCCATTAAGCGTAATCTGCGCTGGCTGATCTCCGAGGGATCCGACAGCATGCTTCACCCCGTGCATATTCATGGCTGCCAGTTTCGCATATTGGCGATCGACGGCGCGGCACCACCCGCCCACATCGCAGGTTGGAAGGACATCGCGCCAATCAGCAATGGCGGGACCTGTGAAATTCAAGTCCGCTTCGAACATCCGGCCTCAAAGAGCACACCGTTCATGGCCCATTGCCACATTCTCGAGCACGAGGACTCCGGGATGATGACGCAGTTCTCCGTCGCCTGATCGGCGGCGCTTGACAGAAGAATTTGCAGTTGATGGCGCTCCGCCGGTGATAAAGAAGATCAAATTGTCTCGCCGCTCCCTGATGAAATACATTTCGTTCGGCTTGGCGGCTGTGAGCTTCTTGCGACCGAAGGTTGCCGCGGGATCGACACCTGCAAATCACAAAACAAGTGGGAGGGCCGGCATGGCGGATTGGTCGCAGACATGGACCTATGTCGATGGAGAATGGCTCGAAGGCAACCCACCAATTCTTGGCCCGCGCAGCCACAGCATGTGGCAGGCTTCCACTGTTTACGATGGAGGACGTGCCTTTGAAGGCGTAACGCCTGATCTTGATCGACATTGCGCGCGCCTCAACGACTCGGCCCTTGCTCTGGGGCTTGCTCCGACAAAGAAGGCCAGCGAAATCCTCGAGCTCATGCAGGACGGCCTCACCCGTTTCGACAAAAATGCCGAGCTCTATCTCCGACCGATGTACTGGGCTGAGGGCGAGCTCGGCCATATGGCCGTGCAGCCGCTGCCTGAATCTACACGCTTCTGCCTGTCGATCTATGAATGGCCGCTGCCCAAGCCGACTGGCCTCTCAGTGTGTCTGTCGAGCTTCCGCCGCCCGGGCCCGGAGCAAGCTCCAGCCTCCGCCAAGGCGGCATGCCTTTATCCGAACCAGGCGCGCGCTATGAAGGAGGCGAACGGGCGTGGATTCGACAATGCCGTGGTGCTCGACCCCGTGGGCAATGTTGCCGAGCTCGCCACAGCCAATCTGTTCATGGTCAAGGACGGCGTCGTCCACACGCCAGCGGCCAACGGTACGTTTCTCAACGGCATCACGCGACAGCGCATGATCGGCTTGCTGACCTCGGCAGGCCTTGATGTCCACGAACGCATGATCACAACTGCAGAACTGCTCGATGCGGATGAGCTATTCTCCACCGGCAATTATGGCGCAGTGCTCCCTGTCAATCGGATAGAGGAACACCAGCTGAAAACGGGTCCGGTTTATCGCCGCGCTCGTGACCTCTACTGGGAATGGGCGCACTCGTAGAAGGCGCTGTCCACGCCGCTGTCGGGATCGAATTGCGATTTTTTGTCCCAGTTAATCATAGGGTATTCGAATTCTTTGGCGGATGGGGAGGGATTCGAACCCCCGAGACGCTTGCGCGCCTGCTGGTTTTCAAGACCAGTGCCTTCAACCACTCGGCCACCCATCCGTCTATTCAACAAACCATAATCTAAGTGCTAGCCGCTATTGGGTGAACCTGCCGCCCAATCGACGCTCGCCTGTTTTCGGGTGCGACCCAGCACCGTGTCAATACGCTTCGCCCCTTGAGCCCTTCGGAGGCCGAGCGCATGACCGAATAACCTTGGTGAAAGCAAAGTGAGGTCGCCATCTCGACCTTTCGAATTGCAGCGCTTCGCGGCGATATTCTGAAAACTTAAGCAACGTCCTGACTTTTGGCCCATACGGTGATATATTCAGATCTATGCATGAATTGAATCCGCGCTCTCGCCTTTTGCGATGGCTGGTTAAGTTGAAATCGATCGAGATGAGGAATTGGGCATGATCTTGAAAAAAACAGCCATCGCACTGGCCACTGCACTGATGTTGAGCGGGTCTCCCGCACTGGCGCAAGCCACGAACCCGTCCGATTGGGCGAAGTCGTTTTCCGACCCCAAATGGGCGTCAGCTTGGACCGGCGCCATGAATCCGGAGATGTTTAACCAGTGGATGAAAATCATGGCGAACCCGGACATGATGAACGCCATGATGAAGATGGCGGACCCGAAACTGATGACTCAGTGGATGGGCATGATGACCAATCCGGCCATGATGGATTCCATGATGAAAATGGCGGATCCGGCAATGATGAATCAGTGGATGGGCATGATGACCAATCCGGAGTTCATGAAGGCCATGATGAAAATGGCTGATCCGGCAATGATGAATCAGTGGATGGGCATAATGACCAATCCGGCCATGATGGATTCCATGATGAAAATGATGAATCCCCAAATGATGTCGGCCATGATGATGATGATGATGACCATGATGAACGTGTCGCCGAATATGATGCAGGGCATGGCTCCCAGCACCCAGAAGAAGAGCGAAAGCGGTTCGTCCGGCAATTAGTGGCCCATAGTCCATCCTCATAACCGGGTGCAGAGCGCTCGGCGCGTCTATTTTGCGACGCGGATGCGCGGCTACAAAATGAATGGGGAGCACATCATGAATGGGTTGAGATCCGCACTCCAATACGCCGTCTTGGCAGCCCTATGCCTGTTCGCAGCGCCGGCGAGCGGGCAGGAAACCGAAGAGCAAATCAAAGAGTACAACTCCAAGACCTATATCAAAGAGCCGACCCTAACCAAGCCTCTCGACAATAGCGGCTATTTCAAAATCCCCACGCGCCCGAAAGAGGAAATCCGCAAAAACACGATGATGCCGCCAATCTCGGCGGAGGCAAAAATGCGCGCGGCCCAGAGCGCCATGCTGATAAACCCCTTCAGCCTCAGGGACATGATGAACCTCATGGTAGCCAAGAAGAAGGTGGTTCCGGGGATCACGTTCGATGAGGTGATTGAATCGCTGAAGCTGAAGGCGAATGAGCTCAACATGAAGTCGGTGGGGCACAACACGCCCTACAAGGTTTTGCGTGACATCCATGATCCAAAAAGTCCGCGCGTTGAAATCCTGTCCTTCTGCGACTTGGTCACGATGCGCATGATCCTGGACTATTCCCTGGAGTTCCTGGCGTTCCTGCCGTGCAAGATTTCGGTTGCGGAAGACGCGGATGGTCAGATTTGGCTGGTCACAATCGACTGGGATGTACGCTGGTTGGATACGAGTCCCAATCCCAACAAAATTCCAGACGAAGTGCGAAAAAGAGCGATCAGCGTCCGCGAACGCATCGAGCAAATCATGGAAGCCGCCGCGAACGGCGACCTCTGAGCATCAGGATCCTAATCAGGCTGGCCTAAGCCGGCTCATCGTCGTCGTCCATGATGGCGCGGTGGGCGGCACCTTCCATATCGTCGAACTGGCCCGTCTTTAGCGCCCATACGAAGGCGCCCAAGCCTAACAGTCCGAGAAACAGCGCTGCAGCCAGCAGATAGATTACGACGTCCATGGGTCCTTACCCGGCACGCTTTGCCCGAAGGGCGTTCAGGGTAACCAGCAATGACGACCCCGACATGAAGAGGGCCGCCATCAGCGGCGTCACCAAGCCCACGACCGCCAACGGAATGGCGATCAGATTATAGGCGGCTGCGAACGCGAAGTTCTGCAGCATCAGCGCCCGCGCTTTGCGGCCCATCTTGACCGCACCAACGAGCGGCGTCAGCCGATTGCCTATCATGACCACGTCAGCGGCAGCTTGCGTAATGTCGAGCGCCGCCGCAGGCGCCGCCGAAACATTCGCCGTCTGCAGGGCGGCGGCGTCATTCAAGCCGTCCCCCACCATCAGGACGTGCTTGCCCGCGGCTTGCAGGTCCTCGATGCGCGCAATCTTTTGTTTGGGATCTGTGGCGGCTTCCCATTCAGAAATACCGAGGGCCTTGGCGGCGCTTCGCACCGGGGCTTCCCGGTCGCCGGAAATCATTTTGATTCCGAGTCCTAGGCCCTTGAGCTCAGAAACCGACTCAAGCGCATCCCGTTTCAGGGATTGGCCAAACCGAATGGCGACCGGCGGTTTGCCGCCGTCACGAAACCAAAGCTCCAATTGGGCGCAATTGTCCGGTCTGCTGCCGGTCCCAACACCGCAGAAGGCGCGGGAGCCGAGCCGGAGTTCGCGGCCCTCTGTTATGGCCGAGACGCCTTTGCCCGCGATCTCGCGAACATTTTGAAAAGGCTGAGAATTCTTGGCGTATCTGGCGAGCGCCTTGGCAAGCGCATGGTGGCTTGACATGGCAAGCCGCGCCGCGAGCGCCAGCGTATCGTCCGGAATTTCTGACTTGTCTTGGATATCCGGATCGGGTTCGGTCAATGTGCCGGTCTTGTCAAAAACCACCATATCGGCTTGCGCCAAACGTTCCAGGGCATCGCCCGAATTGACCAGCGCGCCGGCGCGAAACAGCGAGCCCGTTGCGACGGCTTGAACCGTGGGGACCGCGAGACCCAGTGCGCAGGGGCAGGTGATGATAAGCACTGCGATCGCGTTGAGCAGAGCAAGTTGCCAACCGAAGCCCAGGGCCAACCACCCAATGAAGGTGAGGGCGGCGAGAATGTGCACAAGCGGCGCGTAGATTGAAGCGGCTCGATCGGCCAATCGCCGGTAACGGCCACGCGCCGCGGTGGCGCGCTCCATCAAATCGCTAATCTCCGAGAGCAGGGTGTTCGCGCCCGCCGCCTGGGCCTCGACGGTCAACGAGCCGGACAAGTTGAGAGTGCCGGCGAAGACGTCATCACCGATGCGCACTGTCCGAGGCGCGCTCTCGCCGGTGATGAGACTGGCGTCGACGGCCGATGAGCCCGAAACCACGCATCCATCGACCCCAATCCGGCTACCCGCAGCGATCACGATCCGGTCGCCGATCATGACATCGGCGGAGGCGATCTGCCGTGTCTCCCCATTCGACAGCAGTTTGGTGACGGTCGGGCGTTGCAGCGCCAGCAAGTTTTGTCCCAAATCCCTGGTTTGCCGGCGGGCCCGTGAATCCAGCACCCGGCCGATCAGCAGGAAGAACAGCAGCATGACCGCGGAATCGAAATATGCGTGATCGGCGCCGGAGGCCGTCTGAATCACGGACATCACGAGCGCGAGCAGAACCGCGAGCGATATCGGTACATCCATATTGAGCCGCTTGGCTCTCAGGGCCGTGGCCGCGCTCTCGAAGAATGGCTGCCCCGCATAGGCCACGACGGGAAGCGCGATCAGGGCGGAGATCCAATGAAACAGATCGCGGGTTTCAGGCGCGATGCCGCTCACATTGCCGGACCAGACCGAGACCGACAGCAGCATGATATTGGCCGCTCCGAAGCCTGCGACGGCGAGCGCGCGAAGCAATCTACGGTCATTTGCCTCGGCCCGTGCCTCCGAGACATCGGGTCTGTATGGGCGCGCCTCATATCCGATGCCGTCCAAGCGCTCGATCAGGGCGATCGGATCGAAAGTTGCGGGCGCGGCGTCTACGGCCAAGCGGTGGGTGGTGAAGTTGTAGCGGGCGCCGACGACGCCGGGCAGGGTGCGTGCGCTCCGCTCGATTTTGCGCATGCAGGCCGCGCAAGTGGCGCCGTCGACAGCGAAATCCAGCCGCTCGGTCGCGAGATCGCGGTCTGCCCTGGCGGCAGCGCTTGTGTCGGCGGCTAGGCTCATTTGACGAAGATCCGGTTTCGAGTGCGATAAAGCCGGTCGCCGCCGCGTGAAGCATTCAGCTCCAACAACCACACGCCCTGTTGGGGCAGCGCCAGCGTGCCCCGGTAAAGCCCTGTCTCGGTTTCGGTCAGCTCAATTCGCCGATCCCATGCGGCTTGTGTAGGCCGGTTGAAGATGGCCTCAACCGTGAGCCCGGTAAGCGTCTCGCCTTGAGGGCCGGCAGGCACGAAGCGCAGAGCCAGCTGGCCGTCGTCCACCATTTGGTGCTCTATGGTTGCCGTCCAATTCCGCCGACTTTGCGCCGCCGCCCGCGCGATCTCGTCGTCATAGATCCGGCCTTGCCGATAGGGATTGTTGCCGACCGTTCCGCTGAAGGTGCTGATGGCGAAATAGGCGAGCAGGCCGTTCGCGACAAGCACGATGGCAAAAAAACCCGCCAACAGGAGAAACACGTGGCGTCCGGTCAGAGCTTTCTGCATTTGCAGCCTATTCGGCGCCCCGCCTATCTAGTCGCCGGGGCTCTTGAAGAAATCACTCGTCCTCAGCACATCGTCGCTCGCCAGATTCGTGGCGGTGAAGGTTACAGGCGTGAATACGCCGCGCGCAGGATCGGGCGGTGCGAACACCAGGACGCGAAGCTCGCGCGTAGTGTCCGGCCCGACTTCAACGGATGGCGAGGTGGATTTCGGAGTGTCGATGCCGATCACTTCGAGCCGTGCGCCGGCCAGGCCCTCGATGTTCAGACTAAAGATGCGAGGCTCCAACGCCTTGTTCAGCAGGCGCACCGTATATCCGTTGCGGATCCCGCCATCGCTCAATCGGACAAATTGGGGATTGCGGTCGTGAAGCACATTCAGCCCGAAGTCATCGCGGGTCAGCAATTGGGTCAGCATCAGCCCGCTCACAACGAGAATAATGGCCGCATAGATGATGGTGCGGGGGCGAATGAACCGCACATGCGTGGGCTTTCCCGCTTCCCGCGCGGCAATGTTCAAGTCCGTGTCGTAACCGATCAATCCGAGGGGCCGATCCACCTTGCGCATCACGGTGTCGCAGGCATCGATGCAGAGCCCGCATTGGATGCATTCGAGTTGGATGCCCTCCCGGATATCGATGCCGGTGGGGCAGACCGCGACGCATTGAAAACAATCGATGCAATCGCCGATCGGCTTGCCCTTGGCCTCCAGCGCGGCGGCTTTCTTGAGCGATCTGCGCGGCTCGCCGCGATCGATCCGGTAGGTGACGTTAAGCGCCTCCTCGTCGGTGAGAGCTGCCTGGATCCTGGGCCATGGGCACATATAGGTACAGACTTGCTCGCGGGCGAAACCCGCCAGCAGATAGGTGGTCAGCGTAAGGATCCCGATCCACATCCAGGCCGTGAGGGGCGCCTGGAAGGTGGCGAGCTGCCACACCAGGGTTGGCGCATCGGCGAAGTAAAGCACCCACGCGCCGCCGGTCCACCAGGCGATGGCGATCCAAGCCACGTGCTTCATCGCCTTCTTGCGCGCCTTGGAAATGCTCCAAGGACTTTCGTCAAGCTTGATGCGCTCGCGCCGGTCGCCCTCGACCCAGCGCTCGACTTGGAGAAACAGGTCGGTCCAAACGGTCTGCGGACAGGTGTATCCGCACCAGATTCGGCCCGCCAGCGCGTTCATCAGGAAGAGCGCAACGGCTGCCAGAATCAGGAGCCCCGTGAGGTAATAGATCTCCTGGGGCCAAATCTCGATGAAGAAGAAGTAGAATCGCTGGTTCTGAAGATCGACCAGAATAGCTTGATCCGGTGCGTTGGGTCCGCGGTCCCAACGCACGAAGGGCAGCAGGTAGTAAGCGCCGAGGGTGAGGCCGAGGATCGCCCATTTTAGCCGGCGAAACGGTCCGCTGACACTCTGCGGATAGACCTTCTTGTGGTCCGCGTAGAGTTGCTCGTTCTCGAAAGGCGCCCGCGTTGCGGTCTCAGCCATCGGACCCTAGACGCCTCCTCCCAAGCTGTGCACATAGACCGCCAATGCCTTGATGACGGGAGGGTCCAGACGACCATCCCAGGCGGGCATCACGCCCTTGCGGCTGATGGTGAGCGTTTCGATCACATCCGGCAGATCGCCCCCATAGAGCCAGAGATTATTGGTCAGATCGGGGGAGCCCAATTCGGTATTGCCCTTGCCGTCTTCGCCGTGACAGGCCACGCATTGCTCGGCATAGAGTTCCTTGCCAGCGCTAAGATCTGCGCTGGGCGTCTCGAGGCCAGAGAGCGAACGGGAATACCCCGCGACGTTCAGAATTTGCGTCTGATCGAGGATTTCGTCGCGGCCGAATGCCGGCATTTCGTTGTCGCGGGTGTCGTCGTGGACCGAGCGAATCCCCACCAGAATGGACTGGTGAATCTCGTCGAGAGACCCGCCCCAGAGCCAATCGTCATCGTTGAGATTTGGATAGCCCTTGGCGCCGGCCGCGCCGCTGCCGTGACAGGGCGCGCAGTTGTCGCCAAAGGCAGCCCCACCGCTCGCCATGGCGAACTGCAACAGTTCGGGATTGGATCGGATCTCTTCCAGACCTATCTGAGACAGGTTGTCCCAATAGGTCTTCTGTTCGGCCCGCAGACTCGCGAGCTCTTGCGTCACCTCCTGGCGGCTCGACCAGCCCAGCAACCCCTTGGTCGCGCCGCCGAACCAAGGCCAAGCGGGATAGAGCATGAAATAGGCTAACGACCAGATCACGGTGACGTAGAAGGTCCAGAGCCACCATTTGGGCAACGGGTTGTTCAGCTCCTTTAGCCCGTCCCACTCGTGACCGGTGGTCTCGGCGCCGGAAAGCTCGTCGACCTCCACGCTCTGTCCGCCGTCGTCATCGTCTTCGAGGGGGATGCGTGCGGCTTCATCGAATTTCTTTTTGTTCTTTGGCCACAGCGCGTAGACCAGCACGACCGCAAACCCGGCCACCAGCAGCAAAAGCCACCAGGTCCCAGCGAAGCTCATGGCGTCTTCAGCATTCATGGGCCGGCCTCCTCAGCGCAAATTGGCTTTCTCGTCGTAGAGCTTGAAGTCGATCAGCGTACCCAGCATCTGCATATAGGCGATCAAGGCGTCCATCTCGGTAATCCGGCCGGGATCGCCATCGAAATCCCGGATCGCGACCTTGGGATAACGCTGCTCGAAGGCGGCGATATCTTCGGCGTCCGGGTTGGTCTGGGTCTGCAGATCGCTTTTGGCCAGCGTGATCATCTCGTCCGAATAAGGGACGCCGACCATTTGATTGGCCCACAGATCTTCACCGATATATTCGTAGTTGAGCTCGTTCGCCGCGAGCCAGGGGTAGCCCGGCATAATCGAAGCCGGCACCACGGCGCGTGGGTCGATCATGTGGTCGCGGTGCCATTCATCGGAGTATTTGTTACCGAGCCTTGCCAGGTCCGGTCCGGTGCGCTTCGAGCCCCATTGGAATGGGTGGTCGTACATGCTTTCGGCCGCCAGCGAGTAGTGACCGTAACGCTCGATCTCGGCACGCAATGTGCGGATCATTTGACTGTGGCAATTGTAACAACCTTCGCGGACGTAAATGTTGCGCCCGGCGAGCTCCAAAGGCGTGTAGGGCCGCATGCCCTGTACCCGCTCGATGGTGCTCTTCATCATGAACAGAGGCACCAGCTCAAACAGGCCGCCGATTGCCACAACGATCAGAATTCCGATCAACAGCAGGATCGAATTCTTTTCCAGGGATTCTTGATTCCACCAGGCCATCGCGTCACCTATTCCGCAGGCTGCTGTTGCAGGACGGCGGCGCGGCTCTCCATGGCCTCGCCACCCCGAACGGTGCGCCAGAGATTGTAGATCATGATTAGATTTCCAATCAGGAAGAGCGCGCCACCGATCGCCCGGATCACGTAGAAGGGATGCATCGCTTCCACCGATTCGATGAAGCTGTATTCCAGGAAGCCGAGGGTGTCATAAGCGCGCCACATCAAGCCCTGGAGGATGCCCGAGACCCACATGGCGGTGATGTAGAGCACGATGCCGAGCGTCGCGATCCAGAAATGCCAGTTCACGAGTTTCAGCGAATAGAGCTCCTTCTTTTGCCATAGCCACGGCACCAGACAGTAGACCGCGCCAAAGCTGATGAAAGCGACCCAACCCAACGCGCCAGAGTGAACATGGCCGATGGTCCAGTCGGTATAGTGGGAGAGCGAGTTGACGGCCTTCACCGAGAGCAGCGGGCCCTCGAAGGTGCTCATGCCGTAAAAGGCGATGGAGACCACCATCATGCGGAGCACCGGATCGGTGCGCAGCTTGTCCCAGGCGCCTGACAGCGTCATCAGCCCGTTGATCATGCCGCCCCATGACGGCATCCACAGCATCACCGAAAAGGTCATACCCAGCGTCTGGGCCCAGTCGGGAAGAGCGGTGTAGAACAGGTGGTGAGGTCCCGCCCAAATGTAGAGGAACACGAGCGACCAGAAGTGAATGACGGAAAGCCGGTAGGAGTAGATCGGCCGGTCGGCCCGCTTGGGCACGAAGTAATACATGATGCCCAAGAAGCCCGCGGTCAGGAAGAAGCCAACGGCGTTGTGCGCATACCACCACTGGGTCAGGGCATCCTGCACGCCGCCCCAAACGATGTAGGATTTGGTGGAGTAGATTGAGACTGGAACCGCCAAGTTATTCACGACGTGCAGCATGGCCACGGTGATGATAAACGCCAGGAAGAACCAGTTGGCGACGTAGATGTGGGGTTCCCTGCGCTTGGCGAGCGTCGCCAAATACACCAGCAGATAAGTGACCCAGACGATTGTGAGCCACAGGTCGACATACCATTCGGGCTCGGCATATTCCTTCGACTGGGTGACGCCCAGCATATATCCGGTGGCCGCCAGCACGATGAACAGGTTGTAGCCCCAGACGACGAACCACGGTGCGATGTCGCCAGCGATCCGGGCATGAGAAGTCCGCTGCACCACATAGAGCGATGTCGCCAGAAGGGCGTTGCCGCCAAAGGCGAAAATCACGGCCGATGTGTGGACGGGACGCAAGCGCCCGAAACTGATCCAGGGAATATCGAAATTCAGCGCGGGATAGGCGAGCTGTAACGCGAGCACCTCGCCGGCGATGAATCCCGCCAACCCCCAGAACACCGTGAAGAAGGTTGCCAGCTTCACGACACCCAGATTGTAGTTTGTCGGACTGGCGGTTTCGTTGGATTCAGCGCGGCTCAGGTAACGGTTTATAATGGCCGCTACCCCGGCGAACGCCGCCGCGGCCATCAGATAGGCGTGAAATTCCATCACGCCGTCCTGGGCATTTGCTGCGATCACAATCATCAGCAGCAGTCCCAGGCCCAAGGCTATGGCCGTGAGACCTTCTCCGAAGCGTAGATATTTGGCCTGATCCATAATTTGCTCCGGCCGCAGGATCTGGGCCGGTCCCGTTGCAAGCCTCTATTGGCGGAGTGCCATCCTAGAATCGCCCCTCGGCTCATTTGGATCGCGAAACTGTTGCCACGCCATGTCATCGGCCATGATGCAGATCAACTTTATATTTCAAAAAACGAATGTGTTCTATGCGACCTGCCCACGCAGCCGCTTCACGACAACGCCTGGCTTCGAGTGGCGGGGTCCGAACGGCGCTTGCTCTTGGGTCGGGCACCGCGGCCTAATGGACGGGGCAGGGGCGGGATGGGTGCGCCTTCCCGCATTGCCAAAACTGACTCAATGAATCTCATCGGCTCGGCGACACCGCCATAGCTAAGCAGTCGGCTAGCCTTTGCAATCAGGGCGTCGGCGTCGAGCGCTAACTCGGGATCACCCTTGGTGAGCTGGCGTTTCGCCTCAAGAGTGTCGCCATCCGCCAAGGTGATGCGGATCTCCGATCCCCAGCTTTCGGGGTAGCGCTTGTCGATTTCCTCTGAGACCAGCACGCGGCAGCGGGCACGCAGCGGGGCGAGATTGTCGCGTGCGTCTTCGTTGAAGGAATCGAACCAGACCTCTTCGTGAACCAGTGCCGCTGCAACGCAATGCTGCAGGGAAAACTTGCCGGCAAAATCAGAGTGGGGATCAGGATTGTCGCAAACCGCCACCGCCGCGGCATAGGTGCAAATCTCTATTGCCTCGATGTCGCTGGTCTGCAAGCCGCGGAATATGAGGGCGCGGCGCAATTCCTGCGCGGCATCGATCGCGGAATGGGTATGCCGGCATGCGGGCCAAGGTTTGATGGAGGTCGCGTGAAGCTGCCAAGCTGCATCCGGCTCGGCCAGTACCATGTCGAGGTTTGCATCCGCGCACATGGCGGCGAAGAAACCGCGCTTGCCTTCGAGGATTGCGGGTGCGCCAGTTAGCCCATGTTTCGCAAGGTGGGCGGCCATCATCCCGGCCTCCGCGGCTCGGCCGGCGTGAAGCGGCTTGGACATTGCGCCTGTCTCGACGAACTCCCACAGGCCTGCCGCCTGAGTCCCGGCATTGCCGAGCGCATCGACGCACGCACTGTCCTCGAGCTCAAGCAGCGCGGCTGCCGTCATCGCAGAACCGAACGGGCCGCAAGTGGCCGTGTTGTGCCACAGCTTGTAGTGCGCTGGGCCCACTGCCATTCCGACCCGGGTGGCGGCCTCATAGCCCTGCAGCACCGCGGTCAATGCGCGCCCTCCATCGATCGGATGCTCCGCCGCCGCGCGCTCGCCCCACAGCGCCGGAACGACGGCACAGCCTGGATGCAGGGTAGATCCACGGTGCAGATCGTCGATTTCGAGGATATGACTTAGGGCACCGAGTACAAATGCAACTCGGGTTGGATCGCCCTTTAGGCCGTCGGCTGTGAGATGACCCGCCTCGCGTGCCCAGCTCAACAGACGCCTTCCTCGATCGCTGTTGGTGCCAGCCACAAAGCACGCCGCAGTGTCCAATACATGAAGGGCGGCGCGATCGATATCTGCCGCCTCCACGGGCTTGCTGCGAATTAGCAGGGTCAGGTCTGTGCTCAAGGTCATGGGCGATTCACGGATTCCTAACTTTCTCGCGGAAGACTGGCGAGCCCGTCCGGTCATTGTGACTGGCGGCCCATGAATCTGACAAGTAGTTGTTCCGCGTGGTCAGTTAGTTGCGTACTTCAGTTACCAGTTCATCGCCACAGATCGCGCGCTCCAAAGCCGATCGCGCCGATCTGATCAGGGGCGTTAGCGTCCTGATCCTGTTGCTCTTCGCAATCGCGCTAGTCCTCACCGCCTGTGGGCAGATGGGCATGCGAAGCGGCACCAATCTCAGCAAACGCGTCGTGCCCTTCGGCCAGCCCGTGCCCAAGGGCGGCGGCAGGTACAAGGTCGGCGACCCCTATAAGATCAACGGTCGCTGGTACCAGCCTCGGGAAGACCGCACCTATGACCGGGTCGGTACGGCCTCGTGGTATGGCGAAATGTTTCATGGCCGCTATACCGCCAATGGCGAAGTCTACGATATGGACGCCCTGAGCGCGGCTCATCCGACGCTGCCGATGCCGGTCTATGCGCGGGTTACGAACCTGCAGAATGGCCGGGTGATAGTGGTTCGCGTCAATGACCGGGGACCATATGCTCATGACAGAGTGATAGATCTTTCCCGGCGATCGGCTCATCTCCTAGGCTTTCGGAAAAACGGAACAGCCCGGGTCAGAGTGCAATATATGGGGCCTGCGCCCTTGAGCGGCGACGACAGCTACGAACGCCGGGTGCTGGCGCAGCAAAGTTGGGCGCGCATGGCGGATGCCAGTGCGCCTCGCAATGTTAGCCCGACAGCGAGGCCCCCAGCCGCCAGCACAGCAGAGCTGAGGCCACCATTTACGACTGCCCAGCGGCGTCACCGCACCGTTGCCGCTACCGCGCATAGGCCGCGCGCCACAACCGTTGTGCAGCGCCAACACGTATCGGTCAGTACGGCGCGGCGCAAACCGCCCGCCGTGGGCGCGTTCAGAAAAACCGTGGCCCAAGCGGCAAAGCGGCCACCGCCTCCAGCAGCTCCAATGGTGACGGCAAGTATCGCTGAGGATCGGCCAGCGGTCGGCGTGGCCACGCGTGCCCAGGGGGACTCTCCTTCGGTATTCGTGCAAACCGGTGCCTTCCGTGTAAAAGCCAACGCCGAGCGCATGCGAGATCAATTGGCCGCCATCGGGACGACCCATATTTCTCCAGTGACTGTCAGGGGAGGCCCCATTTACCGGGTCCGCCTCGGTCCATTTCCCGAGCGCAAGCTGGCCAATCAAACCCTGAAACGTGCCGCTGCGGCGGGCATCAAGGGCGCCAGAATCGTCAGCAACTGAAGGGCAGCCATGTTCGCCTGAAGCGGCGCTTGAACCCGCCCGGTTGATTTTTCTCCGACACGGCTCGATAGTGGGAGCAGGGTTAGGGGCCATTTATGGCCCCTAGCCGCTATGAAACTGCGGCTCAAAAAATTGGATTTGTTTGGGATGTGGATATCGAGTTTCCGCGCCCTCCTGTTGGCCATATTGGCGATGGCTGTCGCCGCCACAGGAGCGCAGGCGCAAAAGGAAAAGGCCACCTTTGACACCAAGGCCGACTTCGCAATTCTGATGGATGCCGATACCGGCTCGGTTCTTTTCGAAAAAGACGCCGACGAACTGATGCATCCGGCCAGCATGAGCAAGCTGATGACGCTTGCGCTCATCTTCGAAGCGCTGAAAGAGAAAAAGCTCTCGATGGATGACGAGTTCACGGTGAGCGAGTTCGCTTGGCGGACGGGCGGCGCGCCGTCCGGCACCTCGGCAATGTTCGTTCCCCTCAACGGCAGCGCCACGTTAAGCGATCTGATCCAGGGCATCGCGGTCCAGTCTGGCAATGATGCCTGCATCATCGTTGCCGAGGGCATGAGCGGCTCGGAGCAGGATTTTGCCGACGCGATGAACGCCTACGCAAAAAAAATCGGCATGAAAGAGTCGAGTTTCGCCAATTCAACGGGTTTGCCGCACCCCGATCACATGATGACCGCTCGGGAATTGGCATTATTGGCACGGCATCTGATCCAGAAATATCCCGAATACTATCATTATTTCGCCCAGAAAGAGTTCCTTTACCGCGACCGATTCAAATTCCATAACCGGAATTCGCTGATCTACACCTATCCTGGCGCAGATGGCCTAAAGACCGGATTCATCAAAGCTTCGGGATACGGCATGGTGGTATCAGCTCGGCAGCGCAAGCAGCGCCTGATCGCGGTCGTCAACGGCCTCAAGTCGAAACGCCAACGCCAGCAGGAAGCGCGAAAGCTGCTCGATTGGGGTTTCCGCAGCTTCAAGCAGTACAAGCTGTTCGATAAAGATGAGACCGTGGGCGAAGCCCTGGTTTGGGGTGGGACCCAATTTTTTGTTCCGCTGACCGGTGACGATGGCGTGAGGATTTTGCTGCCACGCAAGGCCGACAAGCGGCTGAAGGCAAGCATTGTCTATGAAGGACCGTTGAAGCCCCCTATCCGCAAGGGCGATCAAGTCGCGATGTTGCGTGTAACCACCGCTAATGAGGCAACAACCGAAGTCCCGCTCTATGCGGCGCAAGATGTTGAGTCCGGTGGGATCGTATCGCGCGGTTTCGACTCCCTGTTTCATCTCGCTTTCGGCTGGATCCTCTAGTACTGAGTGTTAGGATTCTCTGGCGGCCAAGGAGCCTTCCTAGGCCGCGCCAATCGCCGTTTTCGGATCACGAATAGCGGGACCCAGATGCTGCGCCTCTATACCGCTAACTCTCCAAACTCGGCCAAGGTTCAGTTGGCCCTAACCGAGCTTGGGCTTGATTACGGCAAGCAATTCATGGTGCTGGCAAAAGGCCGAATGCGACCGCTACTTGCATTGGACTGACTAGCGCCATCTATTATCCGCCCGGTTGCGAGCCCGATGAGCACAGGCAAATTCATAACCTTTGAGGGCGGCGAGGGCGCCGGCAAGTCGACGCAGGCGCACCGCCTGGTGCAGCGGCTCGAAGAGGTGGGCCGCTCGACCGTCCTAACGCGTGAGCCGGGCGGCTCCAAAAAAGGCGAGCAAATTCGAGAGTTCCTGCTGTCGGACAAGGCCAAGGACATTGGGCCGCTGGCGGAAGCCGTATTGTTCTCGGCGGCACGTGACGATCATTTGGAACAGGTGATCAGACCGGCGCTCAAGATCGGCAAATGGGTGGTGTCTGACCGGTTCGCCGATTCGACGCGGGCCTATCAGGGGACCTCCAGCCTGAAGCCCGAACTGATCTCGGCCCTCGAAGACGTGGTGGTGGGCAAAACGCGGCCGAATCTCACGATTATTCTCGATCTTTCGGCGGAGAAGGGCCTGACGCGTGCCAACGAACGGCGGGGCAGGAGTGGCAGACCGGCCGACGGCTTTGAGGCGCGTGATGAGGATTTCCACCAAGGTCTGCGGGAGAATTTCTTGGCGATTGCCAAGGTTGAGCCTGAACGCTGTGTAGTTATCGACGCCGATCAATCGGAAGAGTCCGTGGCGGATGCCATTTGGGCGGCTGTCGAAGGACGGCTCAAACCTCAGAACCAGGGGTAGGCGAGATTTCCGAAGAGCAACGCCAATCGCTGGAACCGGACCGCCTGCCGGGGTTTGCCCATCCCCGCGAAGTGTTAAGCTTTTTTGGCAACCCGGCCGCGGAACAGACTCTGCTCGAAGCCATTGGATCGAACCGTCTCCATCATGCTTGGCTCATTAAGGGCGCGGAGGGTATCGGCAAAGCGACGCTGGCCTACCGCTTAGCGAGGTTCCTACTGTCATTAGATTCCGAAGAGACAGTCGGCACGCCCGACCTTTCGGTACCGCTGGACAGCCCAGTCTTCGCAAGAGTAGCAGCGCTCTCCCATCCCAATCTCCTGGTGTTGCGCCGTCCCTGGCAGGAAGCGCGTGGGCGCTTTGGCCAGCAGATCACGGTGGGCGAGGTGCGGCGCCTGAAATCATTCCTCGGCAATACCGCTGCTACCGACGGCTGGCGCATTGTGATTGTCGACCGGGCCGAGGATATGAATGCGAATGCGGCGAACGCGCTGTTGAAGGCGCTTGAAGAGCCTCCGCCGCATTGCATCTTTTTGCTCGTCTCCGCAGCGCCTGGCCGATTGCCAATAACGATCCGTTCGCGCTGCCGCCAGTTGAAGCTGGGGCCACTGGAGCCCCCGGCACTGGCCAAGGCGGTTGGCTTGGCCTTCGAGCATGCCGAGATGGAATTGCCCAGCGATACGGATTTGAACCGGTCGCTGGAGTTGGCCGAGGGAAGCGTCGGCTTCGCCCTTCAGCTTTTGAGCAGCGACGGCCTGGAACTCTATGACCAACTATTCGAGGCGCTTATGAGCTTGCCGGATCTAGACTATGCAGCGCTTCATGCGCTGGGTGACCGCGCCGCCGCCAGCGGCGATCTGGACCGCTTCGAGCTGACGATGACAATGCTGGAAGGAATAATCGCGCGCCTGATCCGCCAACAGTCCCTGGGCGAGGGTGCGGTCGGCGAGGAGGCTGCCCTTGCCGGCCAATTGATCGGTGCCCATGGCCTTGCGCGTTGGGCGGAGCTGTGGGAAACACTGCGCCGTGCGAAAGCCGAGACTCTGGCGCTCAATCTCGACCGAAAAAGCTTCTTCTTGGGGACTTTCTTCAGGCTCGAAGAGACAACACGCCTAGAAATGGCGTCCGGGACCTGACAATCGGCGCTCTCGCAGCAAACCAATTGTCGTTGAATTTCCGGATTCGTCATGGCTGCCAAGCCAACATTCTACATCACGACCGCGATCTCCTATCCCAATGGTGAGCCCCATATAGGTCACGCCTATGAGGCGATAGCGACCGATGTGATCGCCCGCTTCAAGCGCCTCGACGGATTCGACGTGTTCTTTCTGACCGGCACCGACGAGCACGGGATCAAGATGTTGCAGACTGCCCGCGAAGCCGGCATCTCGCCTGCCGAGCTTGCCGATCGCAATACGCCGCGCTTCGAGGAAATGGCCCGGTTTCTAGAATGTTCCAACGATGCATTTATCCGGACGCGGGAGGAGCGCCACCACGTCTCCAGCGCGGAGATTTGGCGCCGCATGGAGGCCAATGGCGACATTTATCTCTCGACCTATGCGGGCTGGTACTCGGTGCGCGACGAGGCCTATTACGACGAAAGCGAACTGCAGGTAGGCGAGGACGGCGAGAAGCTCTCACCCAATGGCACGCCGGTGGAATGGGTCGAGGAGGAGAGCTATTTCTTCAAACTCTCCGCCTACCAGGACAAGCTGCTCGCCCATTATCGGGAACACCCCGACTTCATCGGCCCCGAGACCAGGCGCAATGAGGTAGTGAGTTTCGTCGAGGGTGGATTGCGGGATCTTTCGGTGTCGCGCACGACCTTCGACTGGGGGGTCAAGGTGCCTAGCGACGAGGCTCACGTGATGTATGTCTGGGTCGATGCGCTCACCAACTACATCACCGGGGTCGGGTTCCCGGATGAGAAAAGCCAACAATTTCGCAAATTTTGGCCCGCCGATATTCATGTCATCGGCAAGGATATCCTTCGATTTCATGCGGTCTACTGGCCTGCCTTTCTGATGTCGGCCGGCGTCGCGCCACCCAAACGCGTCTATGCCCATGGCTTTCTTTTCAACCGCGGAGAAAAGATGTCGAAGTCGGTGGGCAATGTGATCGACCCCTTCGCCATGGGCGAGCATTATGGCGTCGATCAAATGCGCTACTTTTTCCTGCGTGAAGTGCCGTTTGGTCAGGACGGTAACTATTCGCACGACGCCATCGTGAACCGGATCAATGCGGATTTGGCCAATGATTTGGGCAATTTGGCGCAGCGCTCGCTCTCCATGATCGCGAAGAATTGCGGCGGTGAGCTGCCAAATGCGGGAACCTTGAGCGACGCCGACGAGCAAATTCTTGCCGCCGCGGACGGTATCGCAGAGCCCGTGCGGGAGGCCATGGACGTACAGGCCCTGCACAGGGCATTGGAAGCAATTTGGGAGGTGGTTGCCGATGCAAACCGGTATTTTGCCGCCCAGGAGCCCTGGTCGCTGAAATCGTCGGATCCTGAACGGATGGGCACCGTGCTTTATGTCACCGCCGAAGTGGTGCGCCAGGTTGCGATACTGACCCAACCCTTTATGCCGGGGTCTTCGGCAAAGCTCTTGGATTTGTTGGGCGTGCCCGAGGATGCGCGCGCATTCGACCGGCTCGGACAAGCTGGCCGGCTCGAGGCTGGAATGGCCCTGCCCAAGCCCGTACCCGTATTCCCGCGCCACGTCGACGAGGAGGCCGCGCAATGATGCTGGTGGATAGCCATTGCCATCTCGATTTTCCCCAGCTCGCCGATCAGCTCGACGAGGTGGTCGCGCGTGCTGCGGAGGCAAGTGTCGGGACCATGGTCACGATCTGCACGCGTGTCCGAAACTTCCCCCAGGTGCTGGCCATCGCCGAGCGCCATGAAAATATCTATTGCTCTGTCGGTACCCATCCCCATTACGCGGATGAGGAAACCGATGTGACACTCGATGAGCTGGTTGAGCTGACCCAGCACCCGAAAGTGGTCGCGATCGGGGAGGCAGGGCTCGATTATCACTACGACAATTCGCCCCGCAAACAGCAGGCCGAGAGCTTCCGGCTCCAGATCGCAGCCGCGCGGGAAACCGGCTTACCACTGGTCATTCACACCCGCGATGCCGATGACGATACCGCCGAGATCCTCGAGAGCGAGATGGCCAAGGGGCCATTCTCGGCCGTTTTGCACTGTTTCACGGCAGGGCGCGCATTGGCGGAGCGGGGTGTCGCGCTGGGTCTCTATGTCTCGTTTTCCGGCGTGGTCACGTTCAAGAAATCCGACGAACTCAGATCGATCGCCCGGGATGTTCCGCTGGACCGGCTGTTGGTTGAAACCGATGCGCCATTCCTCGCGCCTGAGCCCATGCGCGGCAAGGGCAACGAGCCGGCTTATGTAGCTCATACAGCCTCTAAGCTTGCCGACGTAAAATATTTGGACAAAACAGAAATATCGCTCGCTACGACAGCCAATTTCTTCAAGCTGTTTTCCAAGGTGCCGCTCCCCGACGGCGCCGGGGCCGGCGCCACCGCATGAAGGCTAAGGTGACGATACTAGGGTGCGGGAACTCGGGCGGCGTCCCCCGCATAGGTGATGATTGGGGGGCTTGCGACCCCAACAATCCGAAAAACCGGCGGCTGCGGAGTTCACTGCTGATCGAGCGGGAATCGGGAGACGGCAAAACCAACGCGCTAATCGACACCACGCCCGATTGCCGGCAGCAGCTGTTGAGCGCCGGCATTAGCTGGGTCGATGGCGTGCTCTACACCCACAGGCATGCCGACCATACTCATGGCATCGATGATCTGCGCGTAATCGGCTTCAATGGCCGCAGTCGAGTGGACGTCTATTATGATCTGGAAACGGGCGAGGCACTGAAAAACCGCTTCAGCTATTGCTTCAACTCGTCATCGCACGGCCCTTACTCTCCGATTCTGAACGGCCATGTCATTCGCGGCGGCGAGCCCGTGCAGATTGAGGGGCCGGGCGGTGAACTCGAGATCATGCCGTTTCGCCAGCACCACGGCGATATCGACTCGCTCGGCTTCCGCGTCGGCGGAATCGCCTATTCCTCAGACATCAACGGACTGCCCGATGAGTCCTACGGGCTGTTGGAAACCCTCGACATATGGATCGTGGATGCCCTGCGATACGAGCCCCATCCCTGTCATTACTGCGTGGACCATGCGCTGGCCGCGATCGAAAAGGTGCGCCCGAAACGGGCGATCCTGACGCATATGCAGATTGATTTGGACTATGAGAAACTGCGCCGCGAGCTGCCCGAGGGCGTTGAGCCCGCCTATGACGGGTTCGTGCTTGAAACCGATCTGTAGGCGGCGCTAATTCATCTAGCAAAATCGACGATTTCGCCGTGTTTGCGGCACTCGGGACTTGCGAGCCCAACAAACAGCTCCGCGAGCTCGTCGGGCGAGGGAAGGGTTGTGGGATCTTCCCCCGGCATCGCCTGAGCGCGCATGCCGGTGGCGATTGGACCAGGGCTGATCAGATTGACCTTCAGATCCGTGGTCGCGACCTCTGCCGCATAGGTCTTTACGAGGGCATCAAGCGCGGCCTTGGTGATGGAGTAGGGACCCCGATAGGCTTTGGCGCTCTGTGCGGCGTTAGACGTCACAAAGACGGCGCGGCCAGCGTCGGACTGCCGGAGCAGCGGGTCCGCGGTCCGGATCAAGCGCCAATTGGCGGTGAGGTTGATATCAAGCGCCTCTTGCCAGTCCTGATCCGAGATATGAGACAGAGGCGACTGCGGTCCAAGGATTCCAGCATTGCCGACCAAGATGTCGAGCCGGCCCCAGCGCTGATAAATCGTCGGCCCGAGCCCGTCGACCTTTTCGCCATCGCACAGATCCAGCGGAGCCAGCGTCGCCGAGGCGCCCAGCGCCCGGATTTCATCATCCACTTCCTCGAGGCCGCCTACGGTACGGGCCACCAGAACGACATGCGCACCCTCTCGGGCGAACGCCAGCGCCACAGCGCGCCCGATCCCCCGGGAGGCCCCGGTGATCAAGGCAATTCTGTCCTTCAGGCGTTGATCGGACAATCGCTGATGAACTCAGCCTGCTTCGGCGAGGAAGGAGAGCTGCTTCTGGGAAGCCGGCCCTTCCTGATCGGTCAGGCGGGTGGGGTAGTCGCCGGTGAAGCAGTGGTCCGTGAATTGCGGGTTTTCGGGGTCCCGCGCCTGCAGGCCCATGGCCCGGTAGAGGCCTTCGATCGATAGGAAGGCCAAGGAATCCGCACCGATATATTTGCGCATGCCTTCGAGATCGTGGCGGGCTGCAAGCAGATTGTCCTGTTCCGGTGTATCGATGCCGTAGAAATCGGGGAACTTAATGGGTGGGCTGGCGATCCGCATATGCACCTCGCGGGCGCCCGCCTCATACATCATCTCCACGATCTTCACCGAGGTTGTGCCGCGCACGATACTGTCGTCGATCAAGACCACCCGTCGGCCTTCGACGGCGCCACGGTTGGCGCTGTGCTTCAGCTTTACGCCAAGCGCTCTAATCCGCTGTTCGGGCTCAATAAACGTCCGTCCAACATAGTGGTTGCGGATGATGCCAAGCTCGAAAGGAATGCCCGAGGCTTGGGCATAGCCGATCGCGGCGGGCACGCCGGAATCCGGCACCGGAACAATGACATCGGCGTCGGCGGGTGCTTCGCCCGCAAGCTGCTGCCCCGTTCGCTTGCGAACGTCGTACACCGAGAGGCCGCCGGCGGTGGAATCAGGCCGTGCGAAATAGATGTATTCGAAGATGCATGGCCGGGGCGGCCGGCTTGGGAACGGGCGGTGGCTTTCGATACCGTCCTTGGTGATGACCACGACTTCGCCGTTTTCGACTTCGCGGACGAATTTGGCGCCGATTATGTCGAGCGCGCAGGTCTCGGACGCCAGCACATAGGCGTCTCCCAGCCGCCCAAGGACTAGCGGGCGAATGCCGAGCGGATCGCGCGCGCCGATCAGCTTTTTGTTGGTCAGGCCCACCAGGGCGTACCCGCCCTCGATCTGCAGCAGGGCCTCGATGAACTTTTCGGTGAATTGCGCCTTCTTGCTGCGGGCAACCAGGTGGATGATCACTTCCGTGTCGGTGGTGGATTGGCAAATCGCACCCTGTTCGATCAGGGCTTCCCTGAGCGCAAGCGCGTTGGTCAGATTGCCGTTGTGGCAGAGCGCGAAGCCGCCGGCATCGAGATCGGCGAATAGCGGCTGGACGTTGCGAAGGATGGTCTCGCCGGTGGTGGAGTAACGGACATGGCCGATGGCGCTTTCGCCGACCAGCCGCTCGATCACCGGGAGTTTGGTGAAGTGATCGCCGACAAGGCCAAGGCGGCGCTCGGTATGAAATCTGTTGCCGTCGAAGGAGACGATGCCAGCTGCTTCCTGGCCGCGATGCTGCAGGGCATGCAGACCCAGCGTCGTGATTGCTGCGGCGTCTGGATTTTGGAAGATGCCGAATACGCCACAGGCTTCGCGCAATTCATCGTCGACACGCAATGAGGGCGGGTTTTTGCTAGGGGGTACAGATGCGCTAGATGTGTCGGATCTGTTCATCGACCCCTTGCTTAGTCCGGTCGGACAATTCGATCAAGGTTCAGCCTGTAAGTGTTCCAGGCATATACCGATTCGGCTGGCGCCATCGAGCGTTGTTCAGGCGGAGATTCACCCTCTTTTGGGTCGCCGCGTCCCGGTATGGCCGAAGCCGGATCCTCGGGTAGCAGCGAAACAATCGCGTCGCCCGTTCCCTTTAGTATGGGGAGCGACCTCGCGTCACGCACCCATGTA
>Ga0315336_1002305_pt1 | contig 29956 bp, 25 predicted proteins | sample ASW5metaG_FD_204512 | JGI IMG/M metagenome (GOLD analysis project Ga0315336, IMG submission 204512) | Ammonia-oxidizing marine archaeal communities from Monterey Bay, California, United States - ASW #5 | ecosystem: Environmental > Aquatic > Marine > Intertidal zone | place: USA: California... | reverse complement strand
AGTGGGGCGCGGCCCACCTGTTGCTGGGAGGCCCGGTCGGTCCTTGATCTTCACGCTCCTTCTCGCCTGTCTCGCCGAACCCTCCGAAGTGGACGAAGACGAAGACGTCCCGGTCGGCACTGCCCTCATCAAACCCGCCGAGCTCGATCCGAAGTGGGCGGGAGCGGTCTGCAATGACGGCACGCCCTTCGGTCTCTCGGTGCGAACCGGGGAGAGCGACACCTGGGTGATCCGGGTGGCCGGCGGGTATCTCTGCGACGACAACATCGCGCCGTGCAGCGAGCGCGAGAAGCGACTCACGACGACGCCGAAGCCCATGGACCTCCCGGATGAGGGCCTCTTCTCCAGAGATCCAGTGGTCAATCCGTCCTTTCACGCCGCCAACCAGGTCGAGCTCCACTACTGTTCCTCGGACCTGTGGTTGGGCGTCCAGGGCGAGCGGACCGAAACGACCGGCTCCCCAGACGGCTGGTTCTTCGCCGGTCGAGCCAACATGCGGGCGGCCCTCGAAGTCCTCGCCGAACGCCACGGCCTCGACGATGCCAGCGGCGCCACCGAAGTGCTGGTTGTCGGGAGCTCTGCTGGCGGAATGGGGGTGACCGGCAACCTCGACCTGCTGCAGGAGAAGCTTGGAAAGACCCGCGAGCGGGGCAAGCTCAAGGTCATCCTGGACGGCGCCTGGGTGCCCCCGTGGGATCTGGAGAAGACGCCGAAGGCCAACCGGTGGGGCCCGCTGCTACAGAGCTGTGAGCGAGATCGGACCGAGGCGAAAAAGGACCTGCTCTCCTGTGTCTTCGGGCCCGTCTGGTATCCGTACTACGCCAAGGCGGGCGTGCCGGTGCTCATCCAACAGAGCGCACTCGATACCACCCAGCTCCGGGCCTACAAGATCAAGGGCAAGGGTCCACTCGGGGTCTGGAAGGAAAACGCCAAGGCGTCCTTCGAAGGGGTGGACTGGCTGTACTCGGGTGGATTTCGCTACCACATCGTCGCCTTCGGACCCAAGTTCTCGGCGGGTCAGCAGGAGCAGACCTTCCGGGAGGTGGTCGATGCCTTCTGGGCTGGCGGGGAGCCGCAGCGGGTGTTGTTCCGGTACGAGTGACTCAGAGTTTCGGTCCGAGCTCCGTCGCGCCTTCTGAGAGCACCCAGTCGTTGGTGTCGGCCTCGCCGGTCCACTGAGGCTGCTGGTCGCGGATGCCTCTGGCTTTGAGCGCCCGGGTCACGAATGCATGAGCCTCGGCGGCGGTGACCTTGCCGTCGCGGGTGCCGGAGAGTTCTCCGTCCGCCCAGCCGCGCAGGGCGCCGACTGCGAAGTACGTGAACGCGCCGTGGTCGACATCGGCCAAGGGTCCCGAGAGCTCGTTGGGGCCCGCCGCGTTCCAGTGGGCCTCTCCGCCTCCGGCACGGACCGCGTAGGAGGGCACCGCAAACCGCTTCCCGGCGATCAGTGTCTCGCCGCCTCGCCCGACCCCGGCGTAGCAGGTGTCGAGGACCATCATCGCCTTCGCACCGCCACTTCGGGCCAGCGTGGCGAGATCTTCCACCGGCAGGCCGCGCTTGTCGAGGCTGATGGCGTCGGCCCGCACGTCGTCTCCGAGGATGATCCGCTCGCCGGTCTCGGTGGACGCCGCCCCGTGTCCGGCGAAGTAGACCCACACCGTTCCGCCGTCGCCCGCTTCCGCGGCAGCGGTCTTCACTGCGGCCTCGATGTGGTCCCTCGACCCCGCAGTGAGGTGCTGGATCCGGTGCTGGGGAATCCCGCGGGTGTAGAGCAGGAAGCTCCGGAAGGCCTCGGCGTCCCGGGCGGCGTGGGGCACGTCGGGGATGAAGGCGTAGTCCTCGAGGCCGACAACTACGGCGGTGTCCTGCGACGCCTTGTTGCCGGTGGGGAGGCGCGCGAGGATGTCAGGCAGTTCCGCAAACTGCACCGGTGTCGCCGGTGCGGGTGCGGGGGCCGGTGCCTTGGGCGTCGATGGAGGGTCTCGGTCCAGCGCCAGCGACGGGATGTCTTTGCGCTGCATGGCCTCGGTCGCCGCCCGCTTCAGCGCCAGGACTGCGTTCTCAGCGTCTCCCAACTCTTCGTAGATCGAGCCGATGTTGTAGAGAAGAGCTGGATTATCCCCCTTCTGGTAGGCGTGAAGGAAGTGTTCGAGGGACTCGTGGATATTGCCGTTTCCGTACGAGGCCCTCGCGAGATTGTAGTGCTTCTTGGCCTCGTCCAGGTTGAGCTGTGCGGGGTCTGGGGGAAGGGGCAGTGGCGGTATCGACCGGGTTGCTGCAGGTTCCGGCGTCGCGACGGGCTCGGGCCCGGCCTCGGGCGCATCTTTCGAAGGCTCTTCAACCGCTCTTGGCCTTCTTGCCTCTGCCTGCGGAGCGAGCAACGCCATCAGTACGACCCAGATCATCTCACTCCTCCGCGAATCCGAAATCCGGCTCAGGTTCGGCGTCGTCGAGGGGACGCGGGATCTCGTTCAGGAACTTCGAGAGCTGGTTCTTCACCAGGTCCGACAGCTCACCGAAGCGGATGCCGACCCCGTTCTCGGCGCCCTTGATGTGCCGACGCGTCCAGACGACGTTGCCATCGATGTGGATCTTCTCGCCGTCGGGCATGGCGAGCTCCAGCGAGACGGCCGAGTCGACCGGAACGACACGATGGGTGTTGATGAACGCACCCCCGTTGGAGACGTCCTCGAGCTCACCGGCAACCTCGCGTTCGCCCACGCTCACGACCACCGGCGCGCTGTAGGAGAGCCTCTCCTCGCGCTTCACCCATCGCGGTGCCGCCCGTTCACTGGACAGAAACGTGTCCTGGTCCGCATCTGACTTTCGCGAGCGAGTCATCGAGTCCCCGCTTCGAGCATACGCTACTGCAGGTAGCCGAGCGCCTCGAGCGACTCTCTGACCTCGTCGGAGACCCCCTCGGCGGTCGGCGCATCCCGGTTTCGGGCGGTGGCCAGCGCCGTCCGAGCGATCTGCTCCAGGGTGGCGAATTCAGCCCCTTGTTCTGCGGTGATCAGCTCGCCCAGGATCCCCTCTTGATGGAGGACCTCGGCGACGTTGGTGGTGTCGCGTTTTGGGGGCTTGCCTCCAAAGAGCATATTTCGGACCGGATCCCGGCTGTGGACCGGCAGGCCGGGCGGGTCGATGCGCACCGCCACCCGCTGTCGGAGGGCGTCCTGCTCGGAGGCGAGCAACAGGGGGTTCCGCTCGAGTGCATCGGGCCCGAGGAGGTAGCGCTCGACGTGACCACTCTCATCCACCAACACTTTTCTCCCCGTAGTCCGAGCCACCGCCTGCAGTTGAGCGACCCGCTTCTCGCGATCGCGGCGACCACCGACGGGGGCCGGACCGATGGCGATCTGGACTGGTTCGGGGTCTCTTTCGAGCAAGCTCGGACCGGCGATATCGGTGTCGGGGTCAAGGCCGGCGAGACCTCGGAGCGTCGCCGCCATGCGCACGGTGCTCACTGGATCTGAGCGAACGGCGCCGGCGCAATCGGCACAACTCGGGTCGCGAATCATCATCGGCACGCGCATGACCGGGTCGTACAACGAGTGCTGGTGGGCCGCGTAGAACTGGTGTTCCACCAGGCTTTCTCCGTGGTCTGCTGCGACGACGATTCGGGCGTCATCCCGACCCGCTGCATCCAGCTCTTCGAGCAGCCGCCCGATCTGGCGATCGAGGAAGCGGACCTCTTCGGCGTATGCATCGGTTGTCCGCTTCAGCTTTCTCCAGGTTCTCTGCGAGCATTTCTCGACAGTTGGAAGGGTGTTGGAGATCGGGATCATCGGGTGGGCCGGGGGCTTGCGGACGGCCGCCGGATGCGCGGACCAGTCGCACGGGCTCGCCAGCGCATCCCAGGTGGAGACCCCACCGGTGTCGTAGTGGCTGTTGTGCGGCGAGTGGGCGTCGTACAGGTGAACCCACAGGAAAGCGGACTGGTTGTCGGGCAAGGCGCGTAGCCATCCCACCGCCTGATCGACGGTGAACGCGCCCGACGATTTTCCGAGCTTGCTCTGGTTTCCAGCGGCCCGGTATCTGCGCATCGCGGGCCCGGTGAGCAGCAGTCCATCGGAGAGGTCGAGGCTGTCGGGGGCGTTGCGATAGGTCCGGAACCACCGAGACAAGCCGTGACTCGAGTGCAAGACGAGGCTGCTGACGAAGGCCCCGGTCTGAAACCCATCGTCGGCGAGATCTGCGGGGATGCCGGAGACGGGCGTGGGGATCATCAAGCCGTTTCGCAGGACGCCGTGGACCTGAGGCGCGACGCCGGTGAACATCGTCGTGTGGGAGGGAAGCGTCAGCGGCGCGGTCGTGTAGGCATCCGTGAAGAGTGTCGACTCCAAGGCCAGCGCGTCCAGATTCGGCGTCAGGTCTGGGGCGACGGCGCCCGGCATCGCGCTCAAGTGGTCCCGTCGGAACGTATCGAGGGTGATGAGCACCACCGTTCGCGCCCGCTGGTCAGACGGCGCGGGTCCGTCCAGGGCGGGAGCGGGCCTCACCGTCAGTGCCGCCCCGACCAACAAGACGACCAACAGCGCGCCCACGGCCAGGGCCGTGCTGCGCGTGCGCTTCCAGGGCACGAGCGGCAGGGTCAGGACCAGGAGCAGGGTCGTTGCAAGCACGGATTCCACCGCAATCGACGGACCGATCTCCGCCCACTGCCACCCCGACTGGCTCGCCAGCAGACCGGGGGCCTGCAGTGCGGCATGAATGAGGCCGCCAATCCCGGCAAGACCGACGACCCGGGCGGCGACTCGTGTCGCAGATGCCGGAGTTTCTTGGGTTTGCAAGCGGATGTACCTTGCGGTTCAACGGTCCGAGACAATAACCTCATCAGATGGAGGACGCATGAGCATGTGCAGAGGGGCCTGGGTGGCCGGAGTGTTGACGATTGTCTTCGCTGCGGGTTGCACGCAGGGCAGTGTCAAGCTGGAAGATCAGGACAAGTTCGGTGGCGTGAAGTCGGCGGTCTGGTTCGAGATGACGCAAGAGACCAACGACGACGACTACACATCGCACTCGTTCGTGATGTCGAACAAGCGGGGACTGTGCAAGTCCATGCAGGAGGCGATGCCCGAGGCGGCTGCGGCTGGCGAGGACTTCCTCGAGGACCTCGGCTACGAGTCGAGCAGCAGCTCGTCCTATTACCTGACCTACGGCGCCGATACGGGTGGCTACTACACCGGTCCAACCGGTGGAAGCACCTCGTACCTCGAGGACATCTGCGACGCCTACAAGACGTACTACGAGCGTCTGGGTGTCGCATTCGACGGACTGTATGGCGAGGGGGTCAACAACCTGAGCCTCTACCTTCGCGACCCCGACGACGACTCCGATGACGAGCCGCCGAGCGACGAATACGAAGCCGGCTACGACGAAGACGATCCCTTCTTCACCGGCTCCCTCACCTACTACGAGTCGAACCCCTACCAGCTCATCGGCGAGGCCCTGGATTGCGGCGACAGCGACTGGTACGAAGAGGCCTCCGAGGCGGGCGAAGACGCCTTCGACGACATCGAGGTCTTCTACATTGACGACGGTGACCTGGTCGCGGAGCAGACCAGCAACGACGAGGCCTACAAGATCACGATGGACGGCGACCTCGAGGACGATGACGGCGACAACGAAGGCGACATCGAGATCAAGGGCAAGTTCAAGAAGTGCGAAGTCGAGTTCGACGGATACGTCTACCTGTACTTCTAAAACCTTGCGCTTGACCAATGCGTGACATTAGCTTTCAGGGATGGAGGATGAATGAGCACGCATAAGGGCTCCGCCGTGGCGGGAATGTTGGCGATCTTCACGATCGCTGGCTGCGCAAAGGGCTCGGTAAAGCTCGAAGATCAGGACAAGTTCGGAACCGTCAAGTCGGCGGTCTGGTTCGAGTGGACCAACGATCGCAGCGGCGAGGACAGCGTCAGCCACTCGTTCGTAATGGCCAACACGGCTGGTTTGTGCGAGACCATGCAAGACGCCATGCCCGAAGTCGCCGACGCATTTGACGGTTACCTCGAGGACATCGGGTACGGTTCCTACGGCTCCACGAGCACGTACGAGACCTACGGGACCTACACCAGCTCCCTCACCTCCGACTACGAAGGGGATACGGCGTACTACGGGGGGCCCACCAACACGAATGGCAACGAGGAACTCTGCGCGGCCTACAAGAAATACGTCGACCGCGTTGCAACAGCCCTCGATCCGATGATGGCCAAGGGGGTCAACACCCTGACGTTCGTGCTGCGAGACCCCGACGACGACGCCGAGGACGACCCACCCAGTGACGACTACGAAGCGGGCTTCGACGCAGACGATCCGTACTTCACTGGTGCTCTGGCCTACTACGACGAGAACCCCTACCGGGTCATCGTCGACGAGATCGACTGCAGTGACAGCGACTGGTACGACGAGGGCGACGACGCTTTTGACGACGTGGATGTCTTTACGATCGACGATGGCGACCTGGTCGCCGAAGAGGACAACGACGTCTACAAGATCGAGATGGACGGCGACCTCGAAGACGACGACGGAGACAACGCCGGCGACATCGAATTCCGCGGCAAGTTCAAGAAGTGCGAGGTCGAGTGGGAGGGCTATGCGTACCTGTACGACGTGGGGTCGAGCGGGTACACGAGCTCCTACTCCGACTACTCCGACTACAGCGAGTACGGGTCGTACTACTGATCAGCGCCTGATCAGCGCTGCGCGTCCGATGACCCTGAAGAGGTGATTCGATCGACGACTGACTGCCCGATGAACCGGGCGACCTCGGCCGCCTCTTCCACCGAGAGACCGCGGTCGGCGGTGAGGTGGCGGTACATTGCGAAGCCACCGACAGACGTAATGGCGAGAATGGCGCGTTGGACTTCGCCGTCATTGGCGTTGGGCATCGCGGTCTCGACGAGTGGCCGCCAGCGGGCGCGAATTCGCCGTCGCTTTTCGGCCCCGAAGTCGCTGCCGCGAAGACTCAGGATTAGCGCCTCATTCCGGGCGAAAAAAGCGAAGACTTCGGCGATCAGTTCCGGGGTGGCCTCGAGCGTGTCCGGAAAGGGCGGCGGCTTCATGCGCTCGTTGGAATAGTCCTGAAGTCCGTCCCGCAGTGCCTGTTTGTTGGGGAAGTGTCGGTACACCGTAGGTACTGACGCGCCCACGCGTGCGGCGATGGCTGGCACAGACCAGGAGCCGGTCTCGGCCAGCATCTCGAGCGCCGCACGGAGGATTTCGTCGCGGGTCTCGGCGGCGGCAGCGGCCCGTCGAGAGTTGTCATAGCCGCGTTTGGGCGTCGTCGTCATTGGTGAGAGACACCGTATCTCGAAAATTTAGATACAGGGGTTGTGTTTTAAAAATAGTTTTATATATTGAGTATAAGAAACTTCTCATGAAAGTGGAGGGCGCATGTTCTGGATGCTGGTTGTGTCGGTTGCGATGGCGGTCGAGGGTCGCGTTGCCGGGGTCATCGATGCGCCGGTTGATGAGGTCGTGGACGTGATTCTCGACTTCGATGGCGCCTCGAGCTGGTTCCCCGACCTGGTCGAGTCCGAGGCCATGCCCGATGGCAGCTTTCGCGCCCGGTCCGATCTTCCCTGGCCGTTTGCGGATCGGTACTTTTGCCTGCGGACCGATCAGGTGAAGAGCGTGGACAGCGACATCGTGCGCATCGACTTCGGCTACGTGGACGGCAGTGGCAACATCGCCGACATGAGTGGCTACTGGGAGGTCTCGCCCGAGTCCGCTGGATCCCGGGTCGAGTACTTCGTCGACGTCGATCTGGGCATCCCGATCCCGAATGTGCTCTTGCGTTGGGGCACCGCGCGGGTGCTCCCGGTGGTGATCACCGGCCTCGAAGCCGCGCTCTCGTGAGCTAGGCGGACTCGAGCGCCCGCGCCGGCTCGATGGGGATGCCGACCTGGGCGTAGACAAACTGCAGCAGCCACGCCGGTCCGATGAGGAGGAACTGAAGATCCTCGAAGAAGGACGGCTTTTTTCCCTCGATCTTGTGTCCGACGAATTGGAAGACCCAGGCCACGAAGAACACGCCGATAGACAGCCACAGCAGCGGAACTCCCGCCTCGATCAGGGCGGCGTTCAGCGCGAGCATCGAACTCGCCAGGACCGCCATTCCCGCGGCGATGGTGGGGGACAGACGGGAGTAGAAGAACACCGCACCGAGCACGACGAGGGTGGCCCAGTTCAGCCAGAGTTGATCGCCAAACGGGTGGGGGATCGACTGGAACAGTCCGAGGGTCGTCCAGGTGATCAGGGGGATGGCGACCCAGTGAATCGCCTTGTTGATCCCGTTTTTGTGGCTCTCTCCGTACTTGTCGAACCAGTCGCTCGCTGACCTCATGATTTCCCCTTACTTACAAGTAAGTAAGTAATCCGGTAGTCTCGGTGGCGCAAGGGAGATCCTTTGGGGAGAAGGCGCAGGCCAGCCGCTGAGACCCGCGCGGCGATGATCGCGGCGGCCCAGGAGCTGTTGATTGCCCACGGACCCGGGGGCGTGAAACTCGACGACGTCGCCGCCGAGATCGGTGTGTCGCGACAGGCGGTGCTGCATCACTTCGGCACCCGGGATGGCCTGCTTCGCGAGGTCGTTGCCCAGGCCTGGTTCGGGTTGTTCGCGGAGTTGAAGGGACTCGATGATCCGTCCGAGATGAGCCCGGCCCGCTTTCTCGACCAGATCGACCACACCGTGCGAGTCCGCGGGAATGCCCGTCTCGGAGCTTGGCTCTTGCTCTCTGATACCGGGCTTCCGGCAGAGGTTTTTCAAGGTGCGTTGTCCGATCTGCCCGGCAAGGTGCGGGTGGCTTTCCCGCATCTGTCCGACGAGGATGTGCGGTACGGACTCATCCTCGTGGCCACGACTCTGTTCGGGGACGCCATCTTCGGAGGGCGGATCCGCGAGGCGATCGGTGCCCCAGATGGAGAGGAGGCTCGGGCTGGGTACAGAAGCTGGCTGAGTGCGCTGTTGGAGGAGCGTTGAAAGCGGTGACTAGGGGCAATCGGACGGGCAGCCCTCGTCGATGACGCCGTCGCAGTTGTTGTCTACATGGAACAGGGGCAGACCGGTTGTGACGGAGTCGAGAGAGAGCGGCCCGACCTGGACGCAAGGAACCATGGCCCGGGCGCGAATAGCCGGCGTCCTGGGGCGAGTAGGACAGCGGCAGTGTCACGCGGAGAGTTCTTCGCCTATGTCGGTGAGACGCGGCTCGATGTCGACCAGGACGGCACCAAGGGGACTATTTGGCCTTGCCAACCTGGCTGGCATACCAGCGTGCGTCGGGAACAAACGGTGATTTGGGGTAGTTTTTCAAGAAATGACTGTATAGCTGAAGGGCCTCGTCGTCCTCGCCCAGAGCGGCTTTCGCGTTTGCCAGGTCGAATACGACCTCGCTCATGCGCTGATAGCCCGCATAGTTCGCGCGGATGTCGTTGAAAACTTCGACGCACTGGTCGTACCAACGTCGCCACGGCGTCTCTTTGCCCTCGTGCTTCTCGACCTGGCGGAGGTGGGCTCCCTCTTGGAAATAGAGCTCGCCCAGACGGTATTTCATTTCGGCCGCAGTGGCTCCGCTCGGTGGCGTGGCCCGTTCCGCCTTTCGGATCTCGGCTTTGCTGGCATTGGGCGACACCGCGCGCGGGTTGAGCAGGGACTTGAGGCGAGCGATTGCGTCGAGTCTCTTCGTCTGCGCCAGGACGGCATATTCGGCGTTGTAGGGTTCGGGTTCCGCAAGGTGCGGCGGCTGTTGGGCCTCCGGGACGGGCGCTGGTGCTGGCGCCGCAGCGAGCGCGGGTTCTTGCGTCGGAGTCGCCGCAAGCAGGGGCGACACCAGAACGGTGGAAGAAGCCGGCAGCGCGTCCATCAACGCGATGACATCTGCACCCCGAGCTTGCTCCTGGCCGAGCAGGCTGCCCGCCTTTGTCTCGTGGAACTTCACCGAAGCCACGAGTATGCCACCGACACCGACTATCGAGCCCGAAACGACGTAATCTACGCCGAGGTTGCGGGCCGTTTCGACCTCGCAGGCGCCCTCCGCGACACAATCTGCGTCGAGTCCCATATCCGTGAGCATGACCTCCATATTCTCTCGGGTCATCACCTGGACCCGGTCTCGCAGCGCCTTCACCACTGCCCCTCGGATGGTGTCGGTGAGGAGGCCTCGCTCTTTGGGCTCCAGGTCCCCCGACAGCTCGAGCACAGCGAGCCGCTCTGCGGCAAGCGCCTGCGAGTTGCACGTAAGCACGAGGAAGAAAGCACAAAACCAGGTAAAGGCTCGCGCCATCGTGGTCATCTCCTGGAACCGGGGCCCATGGGATTCCACAGTAGTGGATTGTACCTTACAGCGTTGGCATCGAGATGCGCATGGTCCCTCCTGGCCCATACTTCTACGTCGGATAGGATGAATCGTCGCCGTACATTAGTGGTCACTTTCCGATAGAAAACGATACATCGTCGCCATGAGCCTCGAATCCTATACAGCCTTCATGCAGATCGTCGAACAGGGCAGCGTCTCTGCCGCAGCTCGGGTGCTGGGGGTCCCGCGGCCCACCGTCAGCCGCCGCCTGTCTCGCCTCGAGGAGCGCGTGGGTCAGCGCCTGGTGCAGCGGGGCGGTCGCGAGGTGGTCATCACCCGAGCCGGCCACGCGTTGTACGAACAGATCAAGGGACCGGTCGCCGAGCTGCACGCTGCCGAACGCGCCCTCGCCGACAGCGGGATCACCCCATCCGGCCTGCTCAAGATCGCGATCTCACCGTTGCTCGCACCACAGTTGACTAGCATGCTCCTGGACTTTCAGCTGGATCACCCAGAGGTCTCCCTGGAGATTATCACCGAGACGCGGTTCGCCGACCTCGGCGCAGAGGGCTTCGATGTCGCCATCCGGGGGGGCCGACTGCGCAATCCCGATCTCATCCAGCGCAAAGTCGCAACGCTGGGAGTAGGGGTGTACGCCAGCCCCGAGTACCTGGACCGCTACGGGTGGCCACAGGTCCCGCGGGACCTGTCCAGGCACCAGCTTCTGCGCGGCTACGACGCCAATGATCGGCCGCGAAACAAGTGGCCCCTGCGCGGGGGCGGTGCCGTGGACGTCACCGGTTCCTTCGTGACCAACGATCGAATCCTGTTGCGCTCTGCAGCCGTGGCGGGCCGGGGAATCGCACTGCTGTCGGACGCCCATGCGCTGCCGGTGGGAACCGCTCTGATGCCCATCCTGCGGGAGTCGGTCGGCACCCAGATCGGACTGCATGTGGTCTACCCGGAGCGGGCCATGTTGCCGGCACGCGCCCGGGCGTTCATCGATGCTGCCGTGAAGTTCTTTGCGGCCTGGACCCCCACAACCGAGGTCTGACCTTGATTCTACTGGCTCTCCTTTCCCTGGCTTCCGCGGCGGAGTCCCCCCACTGGACGGTTCAGGTCGAGCCGCTCACGACAGCCCTCGGCTACGTGCACCTGCAGGTCGAAGCGGCGCCCAGTGATTCGTTCTCGGTCTATGTGGGCCCCCACCTTCGGCTGTTCTCGGCCCCCGGCACCGAACCGGAACCCTACGTCGGCTACGGCGCCGAGCTGGGTGTTCGCTACTACTTCCAAGGCCGGGCCCCAGAGGGTTGGTGGGTTCTCGCCCGCGGCGTCCTGGCCGACGTGCACGCGACCGACAGCGACCAGCGCGCGGTCGGCGGGTACGGCAGCACCCTCGGCGGATACACGGGCATCGTGGGTCAGACCGTCGTTCTCTCCGGCGGAGCCGGCGTGCAACGCATCCAGTATGGCGTGGGTGATTACGGCGTTCGCGGCTGGTTCCCGGCCCTTCACACGGCTGTGGGGGTCGCGTTCTAATCCCTCTCAATCCCGCTTTACAGGCTACAGTCTTCCATGTCCTCGACTCGGATTCTCCTGCTGGCTCTGTTTGCGTGCGCGCCAGCGTCGAAGGACAAACGCGAGAAGCCGTTGGAAACCGAGTTTACGCCGCCGGTGCTGTCCGCCGTGGTCGCGGTCCCCACGGTCCTCGACGCCGAGCTCTTCGAGGCCGGCTACGGCATCCATCAGAAGGGCATTCGACTTGCTGCCTCTGGCACCGCCGAGGTTCAACTGGCTTGCACGCTGTCCAGTGACGAGGCCGAGGTGCACACGTTCTCCGGAGCCGCGGCCCGGGAGTGGACCCTCGTGGTTCGGGGCTTGCTCGCCGACTCCCGATACGACTGCCTCGCCAGGGCTTTCGTCGGTGAGGCCCAGGCCACGTCGATTGCGTTCGATTTCCGCACCGCAGCGCGCCCCAACGGTGCCGTCACACTGTCGGTAGACGCGGTTCCTGGCTACGAGTCATCGGCCTATACCCTCCTGAATACCTGGGTCGACGCCGATCCCTTCCCGAACCGGCGGGTGGTCGTGGTCGACCCGGAGGGCCGGGTGCGCTGGTCGTGGTTCCTGGACAACCCCAGCGGCGGAGGCATCGACTTCTCGTTGATGGCCGACGGCGAGCACTTCCTGGTGGGGGGCGGGACCGAATACGAGCCGACCGTCGTCGACATGGCCGGCGAGATCGTCTTCAAGTCGCCCGATCCGACCATCGGGTTCACCTACCATCACCACGCGGCCGAGCTGCCGGATGGCGGGTTGCTCACCCTCTCGAAGACGGTCGAGGGCGACCACTCGGGATTCGCGATCGTCGTGATCTCGCCGGTCACCGGAGAGGTGACCTGGAGCTGGAACAGCCAAACCGCTGTGGATCGGCTCCAGATGATCCCCGATGGGTCCCCGGACCCGTACCACTCCAACTCGGTGTCCTTCGTGGACGACTCCGAGGGTTCCGGGGCGTGGGTGAGCCTGCGCCACCCCAGTCAGGTCATCCGCATCGATCGAGACTCCGGGGACGTGACCCACATCCTCGGCCGGGGAGGCGACTTCCGCCTTCTCGACGCCAACGGAGGGCTCCTGCCAGACGATGCCTGGTTCTCTGGACAGCACGACCCCGAGTTCGATTTCCCCAAAGTCCTGGTGCACGACAACGGCGTCTTGCGCGTGCCCGAGCAGTCCTCGGTCATGGAGCTGGAGCTCGATTTGGACGCGTTGACGGCGACGGTCCTTTGGACCTGGGACGAGCCGGGTTGGTTCGAGCCGGTCTTCGGGGACGCCGACCGCCTGCCGAACGGCAGTGTGCTGGTGACCCGTGGCGCGTGTTGGGACGGATGTGTGGCCTATAACCTCGATGACGAGCGGCCCAGCAACTACGTCGAGGTCGAGCCGATCTCCGGAGAAGTGGTCTGGAGACTGGACCACCAGAGCTACTTCGGCACCTACCGAGCCGAGCGCGTCGACGGCTGCGACCTGTTCGCGAACACGCGGTACTGCCCCAACCCTTAGCTAACGGGCGTAGTCGGTCGGCACGCCGTAGAGGTATGCGAAGTCTGCCCTGCCAGCGTGACAGCTGAAGCAGGCGACGCTCTCGACATCGGCCTGGAGCGTGCCCTCGCCGTCTGTCTCCCCGAACCACATGTCCTGAGAGTCGGGCATGCTGCCCTCGGGCTGCTGCACGATCACCGTGTACTTGACCCAGGTGCCGTCGGCCTCGCGAAGCTCCCGGACGATCATCGCGCCGGTCGGGAGCTTTCCGCCGACGGCATCGCCGTCGATGTGCACGTAGTCGTAGGCCTCGCGGGCGAGTGCGTTGGCCCACACGTTCAGGAGACGCCCCTCGCTGGCTTCCGAAGGGAAGGGCTCGGCGTTCATCAGGGTGAAGTCGTCGGGCAGGTCGTCGAGCACCGCCTGGACCTCGGTGAACTCAGTCCACTGGTCGAAACCGTCATGGACCGGGGCCTCGCCACAGGCGACGAGACCAACAAACAGCGGGGTGTACCTGAACATATCGTCCTCCTACGCGGCCTTTGGCCTAGTACCAGTACCAGTTGTACGTGGGGGTGACGGCGGAGAACCAGAAGGTCTGGGTCTGCCCGTAGGGGATGTCCACGGTCAGGCCGGCCCCGGGGTCGAGATCGATGGGAGGCGTCGAGGTCCACGGCAGGGTCGCGACGACCGCGCCACCATTGGGCATTTCGATCCGCGGCAGGTGCTCCCACCAGTTCAAGGTGACCGGTGGGTTGTAGGTGCCAGGGAAGGAGATGGTCATCGAGCCGCCGTGGTCGGTGACCGACAGGCCGCTGCCATTGCCCAGCTGAACCGGCGGGCGCCAGGAGTAGGGGAAGACCAGGATCGGGTCGTTGTTGGTCGGAAACTCCAGGGTGACGCCGCTGGTGTTTCCGAGGTCGATGACCGCCAGCTCGCCGTGGTTGAGGTCGACGGGTGCCGCGCCGGGCAGGTCGATGCTGAGGCCGTTGGGGATCTCGGCGACGATGGGTCCGTCGTACCCGGTCAGGTCGAAGGCGGGCAGCCCTCGGGTCGGGAACGTGACCTGCAGCTTGCCGGGGAAGGCGATGGTCGGTCCGGTAGACGGCGTGTAGTACGGCCGGTAGTTCGGGTAGCTGATGGTCAGCGAACCGTCGCTCGCCGAGGCGACTGAAGAGGTGAGTGCGAGGGCGGCGATGAGTGTGAAACGGAACATGTTGAATCCTCTGTGTTGATTGGATGCAGACCCCCAAAGCAGGGACTGTGCCAACCGCTCTGGAACGGAGGAAACTGTGTTTTTCGGTCGAAATGGGCGTCGGAGCCGGGTGTTGTCTCGGACCTGTCTCGGACGTGTCAGAGCATTCAGCATTCAGTTACAGATCAGCGTCATCGGGAGGGTGAGAGCTGAGATCCCAATCGGCGTCGGTAGCGTTTGGTGTTCGAAACAGCGCGCGCTAAAGGGTCAAGGGGCGCGTAGCCCTTGCTGCTGGACGCGGCCAAACACGATCGACCCGCGACGCAGTCGTGTGTCGTCGTGCACGGTGGACGCGTTCCTGCAGATGGGGGTGGTAGGGGGCTTGCCCCCTGCCGAGCGAAGCGAGCCAGTGATCTTTTCCACGTCTCTACTTCCGACGCCATCTCACCCGCCGACTCCGCCTCCCCAGCCGATCCCTGGCCCGAATGACCCGAAGCCTCCACCCGCCGCCGCCGATAGGGATCTCAGCTGATGGCTGACCGCTGATGGCTCCGCTATAGGTCGCCATGCTCCTGTTCCTGGTCATCGCCTGTGGCGGTAGTTCCGCTCCATCGTCGGTCGACAGCGGATCGACGGAACCCGGGGAGACCGCCGCTCCACCCAAGGTGGAAGCGACCTTCGTCGATCTGGAGCTCGACGCCTTTCCCAGGCCGCCGTCTGAGAGCTGCGCCGACCGGCCCGTGACCCACAGCGTCGCGGTTGGGGACTCCATCGCCGCCGCTCTCTCCTCCGCATCCAGTGGAGACTTGATCGAGGTCGCCCCCGGCACCTATACCGAGAACGCCGGCGAGTGGTTCGCCCTCGAGTGGTCCGTCGACGACCTCTGCCTGCGCGTGCCCGACGACCACGCCGTCATCGAGGCCGCGCCCGGACAGAACTACGGTCTGCGGGTGACCGCGAATGACGTGGCTATCGAAGGGCTGATGTTCACCGGCTTCCGCACCGGCGTCGCACTGGAGGCCGGGCCTCTGGAGAACATCGCTCTCGAGCGCGTGGTCGTCGACCAGATGACCGGCGACTTCCGAGATGGGATCGGCGTCTTCGGAGCGGGCACTGCCAACAAGCCAGCCGTTGACGGCCTCCTTCTTCTGGACGTCCTCGTTCGGGATGCGGATCTGGGCGTCTCCTGTGGCGAGGGGCCTTGCGACCACATCTGGCTGGAGCGCGTGCTCATCCAGAATCGGAGCTCAGCGGACGGGAGCGGGGCCGACGCGTTCGCGGTCGAGTCGGGCCGGCAGGTGGTGATCATCGATACCACCATCGAGGGCGCGGCCGCCGACGGCATCGACATCAAGGGCACCGACGCGGTCATCCAGCGCACCGTCGTCAAGAATGTCCAACGAAACGGCATCAAGCTCTGGCAGGGCGGAGACGTGGTCAACGCGGTGGTCGACGGATCCGGTGCCGACGCGGCGCTGATCGGAGACGGTGCCGGACGGTATCGATACGCCCATGTGCTGGTCACCAACCACGATCCCAACGGTTCCGGCTACGTCGGCACCTGGGGGTACGACTTCGGCGGCGACGGGATGACGGTGGAGTTCGTGAACTTCGTCGCCTCGGGCAACAGCAGCGGCGGTTTTTTCGTACACGACGACGCGACCCAGACCATCACCACGTCGTGGTTCGAGGGGGACCAAGGCCCGGTCGACTTGAACGCGAATTACGGAGCCGACGCACTGACCGATGCCGGCACAATCATCGATGGCCTGAACACCGACTTGAACGGCGATCCGCGAAATCAGGGGTCTGCTCCCGATATCGGACCGACCGAGTCTCGCCGGCGCGGCACCGGCGCCGGCTCTGGAGGGCAATCCAACGACATCGGACGGCTCCCAGCACAGCTGTGACAGACACCGAACGCGCTCCGCGAAGCAGCTGCCACGGAGGCCCACTCGCGCGTGGTCTTCACCTGCCCGACGAGACGAAGGCCGCCCACTCGCTGGGGATCGCCTCGCCGCGGTCACGCTGGCGCTCTAGCATGTCGAGCTGGGCGCGCCGCAGAGCAGGAGCGGCCTCCAGCGTTCTCTTCTGCCGCAGGAGGTGTCGGTAGAAGTCGTCCATCAGCTCCAGGGTCGCGTCGTCTGACACCGGCCACAGGCTGATCAACGAACTGTCCACCCCGGCCTGACTCAGCGCCCGACGCAGTCCCAACACACCCTCTCCGGACTGGATCTCCCCGAGCCCGGTCTCGCAGGCCGAGAGCACCACCAGCTGGGTTCCGCGCAGATCGAGTGACGCCACCTCCTCCGCGGAGAGCAGGCCATCGCCGCCTCCGGGCCCGAGGACGACACCCGACATGGCCATCGGGTTGAGGCCCGCCGACGATTCAAAAGCCGAAGAGCACGCCCCCGAGAGGAAGAACCCGTGGGTGGCCAGGTGCACGATTGTATGGCCCGGCAGTGCGGAGCGCACCTGGCCTTCGCCGGCCTGGGCGGCGGTGATCAGTTCGGCGACCCGCCGCTTGCCTTTTTGCCAGCGCGCCGACACCCGCTCGACCTCCTCGACCGTGCCGGGGAGCGGAGCCCAATTCCCCAATCCGCACGGACCAGATCGCTCGTTCCCGAACTGAACGCCTCCTACGAACAATGCCGTGCGGTGTCGCGGTGGCGTCGTGCGCTCGGCGACCAGGCTGGTCGCATCGTCGAGGGTCGTCGTAGTCAGGTCTTCGACCAGATAGCGGCCGTCGGCGATGGGCAGAGCGGCGAACGGGACGGCCATCAATGCGGCGTCGGGCACGATGTGAAGCGCCGAGGCGTGGGCGATCTCTGCCCGCAGTGGCTCCCAGATGAGCTCTGACACCGCCGCTCCCCGGCGGTCGATCCGCGAAGTCGCCATTCGACCGCGGTCGTCGGTGTAGCCGAGCGCGTCGCGCCAACTCGAGATTGCGTCCTCGATGGGCTGCGCGAGACCGAGCTCCACGCGTGTGATCCGATCGCACCCCATGACCACGAACGCCACATAGTGCGGCGGCCCATCTTGACGATCGACCTTGAGATAGTCGATCAGCGGCACATCGGGACCCGTGCGTTCGCACAGCGCCTCGGCGTCGACCGCGATGTGGAGCGCTTGTTGCCACAGCACGCTCCGTTTGGCGAGTTGGCGCTCGAGATTGTCACGGCGAACGACGAGGTCGTCTGTCGTTTCGCCTGTCGGGTGAAGAGTCTGCTGTGCCAGCGACGTCCGGACCTGGGCCAGGGAACCGGCGAGTTTCTGGATTTCGGGGTCGTCGGAGCTGTGCATCGCGAGCGCCCGACGCCCCACCACTCTACGTACCAGGCCTTTCCAGGCGACGAGATCGAACCAGGTCTCCCTCGGTTCTACCGAGTCCCAGGAGATGTCGATCCAGCTGTTGAGAATTGGCCGTCTCGAGGCGACGAAGGCGAGGGCCTCCCGCTCGCTCATCGCGTCCACAAGTGCGGTGGAGCTCGTCGTCTGCCGGATGGCCTCGCGGCCGAGCTCGACGGCCTCGTCGCGGTTGTCGGCTGCCAACTCCAGCTCGGCCAGTCCGTGCAGGAACTTCCCCCGGTCGGGATGGGATGGACTCGCGACCTCTTCGATCCGTACCAGCGCTTGCTGGTAGTGGGTTCGCGCCTCGTCTGGGCGGTCCGCCAGGACGTGGGCGCGGGCGAGGTTGGCGGTCGTTCTCCAGCTGGCATTGCCTTGGCTTGAATGAGGGATAGCTCGTTCGAACGCGTCGATGGCGGCCTCGGTGTCGCCCCGTTCGAGGAGTACCAGGCCCAGGTTGTTGAGGGTCGCCGAGGTGGCAGCGTGCGCTTCCCCGATGGTTGACAGATACCTCTCGAGGGCAAAGCGATGGGCGGCCTCTGCCCCATCGATGTCGCCGAGTTCCTGCAGGATCAGCCCATGAGACGAGGCCAGCTCCGCACTCCACCAAGTGGCTTCGGCTTCGTCGACGATCGCCCGCGCTGCGGTGTAGTGTCTTGACGCGGTGCTGTGGTCGCCGAGGTTGTGGTGGACCCAACCCAGAGTCGCGGTGGCGATGCCGGTCTGTAGATGGTCGGCCCCGAAGGCGTCGGCCAGGATTGCGCGGGCTCGTTCGGCGTATTCTCGGGCGTACTCCAGTTCTCCGATCTCGATGGCGTCCAACGCCAGATCCCGCAGAGTGAAAGCGACGGATGGGTGATTCGTACCCAGCGAGCGCTCCTTGACGGCCAGGGACTTGCGGGTCAGATCGAGGCCGGCCCGCAGATCGCCTCGCTCTCTCAACACGTTGGCTACCCCCGCGATGGCGACGGCCTCACTCCCGGGGTCGAGTCCATCGAGCGCGAGGACCCTCTCCAACACCTCCATGGCACGATCCTGGTCTTGAACCTGGATGAGGGACCGCGCCAGGTTGTTGAGGGGGATCGCCAGGCCGGGATGGTCTGGACTCCACACGGTCTCGGCCAGTTCGATGGTCCTCGCGTAGTGCGTAACGGCGCTCGCGTAGTCACTTCGAGACCAGGCCAGCCCCCCGAGCGTGTTGGAGATCTCCGCTAGCTCGCTGGCGTCGGCGCCACTCGTTTCCGCGTGCGCCTGGAGCTCGAGGAGAACGGCCTCGGATTCGTCGAGTCGCTGCAGCGAGGTCAGGGCACGGGCCTTGCTCCGCAACACACTCCGAACCGTCGGATTCGTGCCTTCCTCTGCCATGGCAATGGCCCGCTCGTTGATCTCGAGGGCGTCAGCGGCGCGGCCTGCGGCCAACATGGCGTCGGCGAGCACCCTGAAGGCGAGCATGCCGGTGTCGCCACCCAGTCCAGCGCGGCGAGCTACGTCGACACCGCGCTCTGCCGTCGCGATCGCATCGTCGAGTTCACTCTGGGCGCGGTGGGCTTCGGAGAGCCCGACCCATGCCTGGACTTTGGCGTCTGGGTCCTCCAACGTTCCGGTCAAGGCCCGGAACTGAACCTCGGCGTCCTCAGTGCGGCCTTCGTTGAAGGCCGCCTTGGCCGCCGCGAGTTCCACATTCGGGGCGCCGAGTGCCGACGCCAACCATAGCGCTGTCCACCACATGGGCGGAGGGTACTCGATCTCTGGTTGGTCATGCAGGGCCGAGAGCCAATCGCTCGCCGCGATGGCATAGACTGCGTCATGCTCCTGCTGCTCGTGCTGCTTTCCTGCGCAGAAGACGATCCCAAAGGCCCAGAAGAGGCGTTGTGTGCCACCGACGTGCTCGAGCCGTCGACCCGTCAGCGCCACATCGAGTGGGAAGGGCAAGAACGTTGGTATGAACTTCATATTCCTCCGGCGGCAGCGGACAATGAACCCCTGCCCCTGGTGTTCAATCTGCACCCTCTCGTGCTCGGAGGAGACACGCTCTTTCGCGACATCTGGCGCCACGAGTCGGGCATGGCAGATCTCGGGGACGTCGAGGGATTCGTGACCGTTCAACCGGACGGGACTGGCCTCCCAGCCGCTTGGAATGGCGGTGACGCGTGTTGTGGCGATGCCTCTGCGGACGACGTCGACGATGTGGGCATGATCCGCGCGCTCGTGGACCTGGTTGCCGCCGAGACCTGCATCGATCGCGACCGCATCTACGCCACCGGCATGTCCAACGGCGGCTACCTGTCCCACCGGCTCGGCTGTGAGGCCTCCGATCTCATCGCCGCCATCGGACCGGTCGTCGGCAGCTTCTCCGAGGAGCTGACCTGCGATCTCGAGCGACCGGTTCCGGCCATTCAGATCACCGGCACCGAGGACAGTCTCGACACCAGGACCGAGTCCATCGAGCGCTGGGCGAACCTGAATGGCTGCGTCGGGGCGCCCGAGGAGACCTATCAGAAGGGTACTGCAACTTGCCTTACGTGGAGTGACTGTGAGGGCGATGCCGAGGTGACTCACTGCGTGGTCGACGGCGGTGGCCACTGCTGGTTCAGCGACATCGATCCGCAGGCGTCGCTGGGGTGTGATCCGATCGACGACCTGGTCTCCCACCAACAGGTCTGGGACTTCGTCTCCCGTTTCTCACTGTAGGCACATGGCGGGTATAGGGGGCGTATGAGTGGAACCGTCGCCGAGACCCGTCCTGAAACGCGCCGCCAGGCGACCCGTGCGGTCCTGGTCTTCGTGCTCAACTACGACGATCTGCTCGCCGATGACGGGCGGGTCCTGCCCTTGGACGGGACGCGCTCTGTAGAGATCGGACGTGCCGATGTGCCGCGGGTGCAGTTCTCGAGCGAGACCACCCTCGCAGTTCCCGACGCTCGGGCATCCGGCTCCCACGCCCGCCTGGATCGAAAGGGCAAGGCCCACACCCTGACGGACTTGAACAGCAGCAACGGCACCCGGGTCAACGGACAGATCATCCGGTCCCACCGCCTCGCCGACGGAGATCTGATCGAGATCGGCCGCTCGCTTTTTGTCTACCGGGTGGTCGACGAGCGCCTGGCGGAGACGATGCTCGGCCCGCCCGTCAAGCTCGGTCCGACGGTCACCCGAAATCCAGAGATGCTGGTTCTCGTGCGGGATCTGACGCGCATGGCGGCCTCGACGGAACCGATCTTGATCCTCGCCGAGACGGGAGCTGGAAAGGAGGTCGTCGCTCAGGCCGCCCACGATCTCAGCGGTCGCCACGGGCACTTCTGCGCCGTGGACTGTGGCGCGATTCCCGAGAACCTCTTCGAGTCCACGCTGTTTGGCCACCGCAAGGGCGCGTTCACCGGTGCCGACGAGTCGCGGCGGGGAGAGATCTCCCGAAGTAGCGGGGGAACCCTCTTTCTGGATGAGGTCGGCAACTTGGTTCCCAGCGCCCAGGCGAAGCTGCTTCGGGTCCTGGAGACCGCCGAAGTGACCCCCGTCGGCGCCCAGAGACCCGAACGCGTCGATCTGCGCACAGTTGCCGCGACCAATGTCGATCTCTTCGATTCCGAGGCGGGATTTCGCGAGGATCTGCTCCGTCGTCTGGCGGGGTGGACGGCTCGGGTTCCGCCCTTGCGAAGTCGTCGCGAGGACCTCGGCACCCTCACCGCCCACCTGCTTCGGCAATCGGGCGCTCAGCGGGTCTCGATTCGTCCAGAGGCGGGCCGCAGGCTGTTTGGTGGACCCTTCACCGGCAACATTCGCGAGCTGCGGACGGTCCTGCGGAGCGCCACGCTACTCGCTGCCGGAGAGCCCATCGACGAGAGCCATCTGCCCGCCGAGGCCGAGGCTCCGGCAGCTGGGATGTCGGAGCGGGAAGCCTTGGAGCATGCGCTCACCACCAGCAAGGGCAATGTCTCCGGCGCAGCGCGCGCCCTGGGCACCCATGCGCGGCAGGTGTACCGCTGGATCGAGCGCTACGAGCTGGATATCGACGCCTTCCGCGCCTGACCTCGGGACAGGATCTCTCGGAGCTCGCGGGGCACAGGCACCCGCTCGTTCAGGATGCGGGGCCGCGCGGCCGTGGTGATTCGGTCCCGCAGCCATTCCATCGTCTCGGGACGCTCCCGGTTGGCGCCGAGGCGGAACTCGCCGCGTAGATGCTCTGGTGTCAGCGTGACGGTGCGAGAGACAACCCCGCGCCAGTGGGTGGCGAGGAGGGGATCACGGCCAGGACCGCGGTGAGCTGCAGGACTCCGGTATAGATCAGCGTCAACAGGGTTGCGATCAGATCGCTCGCAATCAGGAGAAAGACCGGTGCAAACAGGTGGGCGAACATCACCCCGACGACGGTCATGAAGAACAGGAGCCTGGCCCCTCCGGCGAAATCGTGGTGGGGCAGCCGGCGTCGGAGCGCGACCACCATCTTGTCTTCTGTCCAGGCCACCTCGAGGTCTGCTGGGGCATCCATAGTGAGATCATAATCACGCTTTCTGGACTGGCGACTCGGTTATCGGCACCTACAGATGAACGACGAGACGCTCAAGGAGGAGGGACAGAAACAGCCCTCGACGACCACCGAGTTTGCCCCCGGTGAGCAGATCGCCGCCCGCTACGAGGTGATCGACGTGCTCGGGCGCGGCGGCAGTGCGACGGTCTACCGGGTCCTCGACCACGTCACCGACGAGCAGGTGGCCATCAAGATCGTCGCCGACCCGGTGGGCGGTGTCGAGGCGATGACCAAGGAGGTACGCCTCGCCTGGCGAGTGACCCACGCCAACGTGCTCCGGGTCTTCGATATCGTCGAGCACCCACAGGGAGCGCTGATCTCGATGCAGTACGCCTCCGGTGGGACCCTGGAGGACAAGGTCGGCGAGAAGTGGTCCGACGACCAGGTCCGGAGCTGGGCACTGCCGATTCTCGCCGCCCTGGAGGCCGCCCACACAGCGGGTGTCGTACATCGCGATCTGAAGCCGGCAAACATCCTCCTCGACGGATCGGGCCAGTTGCTGCTCTCCGACTTTGGCGTCGCCCAGCGCTCCGGAGGTGCCAACGAGGCCGGTCGCGGGGGCACGCCGGCGTACATGGCTCCCGAACAGCTCGCCGGCGAGGCCGTCGATGGGCGGACCGACCTCTACGCCCTCGGGATCATCCTGTACCAGCTGCTGTCGGGCGAGCTTCCCTTTGGGACCCCCGGCGACACCACGACTCTGAACACCGATACCGGTCGGACGCGGAGCGCTCTCCCAGTGCTCAGCGCGTCGTCATTGGCGCCGGTCGTCACCGCGTTGACACACCCGGATCCCAAGCGTCGACCCGCAGATGTGGCGGCCGTGCGGGAGCTGATCGCGCCCCCTCCGAGCCGGATCGGTCCGCGCCTGGGCATGGCTGCTGCGCTCTTCGCTGTCGTCGCATTGGTTTGGCTGGTGGTGGTCAATGCGCCGCGTCCCGAGCCGATCGTGCAGACGCTGACCGCGGGCGACGAGGTCGTAGAAGACGCCGTCACCTCGCTGGCGGACGGGACGCTTGTCTTCTCGTCCAACCGCCTCGGAGGTGTGCAGATCTGGGCGCTCGACCAGGCCTCGACTGCCCGCCCACTGACCCGGGGCTCGGGCATCAAGCTCGCTCCCCAGGTTGTCGGGGACTCGCTGTATTTTCAGCTCGCGGGCATGTCGGAGAACACCCTGTACCGGCTCGGTATCGACCAGCTGGATTCGGCCCGTGCCCTGTCGGAGTCGGAGCGCGTGGTCACCGACGTCGAGCACGCCCGCGTATCGATTGATGGCCGCGTCCTGTCCATGAAATCCGAGTACGGCTTCGACCACCAGGCCCGGATGCGGATCTGGAATCCGAAGACCGGCGAATGGAAGGTGGTCGGCCCCGGCGAGCGGGAGATCACCAAGGCGGACTGGTCCCCGGACGGTAGCCGGGTGGTCTTTGTGACCCGCGACGAGATCAAGGACGAGCGGGGGAGCCTGTGGCTACTCGATCCAGAGACTGACGAAACGAGGCTATTGACCGACGACATCGGCGCTTGGACCGGCTTCGTCTTCCTCGACGAACACACGTTGGCCTTCTTCCGAGGCCCGGTAGACGGGCGCAGCCTGGTGTCCCACACCATCGAGACCGCAGAGGAGTCAATCCTCGCCAGTCGCCTCGCCCACGCGACGCTGCCATCCGTCACCGCGACCGGGGAGCTGGTGTTCATCACCGACCGAATGGAGTGGAGTGTGTGGGTCTACGATCCGCAGGGCGACCGACCCCTCGACCGTGTGACCTCCTTCGGAAGCAGCCACGCCAAGTCCCCGAGCTGGGTGCCCGCAACGGAAGAACTGGTCTATGTCGTCGAATCTCCGGAGACCGGACTCGAGGTGGTCCGGGTGGACGATGAAACCTTCGCCGATGTGCGGGCCCGCCGGGCGATCGGTGGAAACAACCCCTACGTCGCCTTTTCTCCGGATGGCCGGTTCGTCGCCTATGCCGAGCGCGACGGATCCGGGAGTCGGATGATGCTCGCCTCCATCGACAGCGAAGAGCCGCCCAGGACCCTCGGCCGCGGAGACCCGAGAGCGGAGCTGATGCCCATCGAATTCGCGCTGGGAGGCACCCGGGTCACCTACGTTTTTGCCGATGTCGACGGCACCGCTCAGGTGCGGGAAGTCGGCCTCGATGGTCGCGATGACCGCCTGCTGGTCGACGAGGCCGGACGGGGAATTCGCTCCCAGGACGGGTTGTGGATCAGCTACCAGCGCCGATCCATCGCGCAGACCGGCGGAGTCCTCATCGATCCCGTAGGAGACGATGGGCTGCCCGCCGGCGAACGCATCCTGGTCCCCCACACCGCCAGCGCGGCGATGATGCGGTTCGGGCCCGGGGAGACCGAGCTCACCCTGCTCGACAAGCGGAGCCTCTACGTCGTCGACTTCGAGAGCGGAGCGCGCACCCAGCTCGCCGATCTACCGCGGGGGACCTACTATGTGGACCGGCTCTCTGTGCATCCCGATGGGCGGGTGGCGATGATGCTCGGGGTGGGACGGCGCAGTCTGGTGCGGGTCGCGAATCTGCAGGAATTGCGCTGATTCAGCGACGGGACCTGCGCTGCAGCCGAACTTGATCCTGCAGATACAGCCGCTCGACCTTGGCCCGCGCCCAGGGCGTCTTGCGCAGGAACTTCAGGCTGGACTTGATGCTCGGCTCGTGAGTGAAGCAGCGGATGTCGATCCGGGTTCCCAGGTCCTCGAAGCCGCGGCGGGACACCAGGTCCTCGACGATGGACTTCAACGTGATTCCGTGCAGCGGATTCTTGGGTTGTTCTGCGCTCATGACCCACCTTATCGCGGTACCAAGCCTTCCGGAACTTCCGATGGTTACTGACGCCATACGCCCGGCACCAGCAATGCCAGAATGGCCAGAAACTCCAATCGGCCCAGGATCATCAGCAAGCAGAACAGCAGCTTGGAGGAACTCGAGTAGGAAGCGAACGTATCCGCGCCTTCATGGAACGGTGCGGGACCCATGTTGGACACGCAGGTGAGCACGGCGCCAAATGCGGTAGGAATGGGGGTTCCATCGAAGGTGACGACCAGGAAGATCCCGGTGAGCAGGCAGCTGCCGAGCACGAACAACAGAGTGGCCACCTGCTTCTGGACGTCCGCTGGAACGACCCTGCGGTCCAACCGCACCACATGCACCAGGTTGGGACGGAGATATTGCCGCATTCCGCCCCACATCATCTCCCCGAGAATGATCACCCTGCTGATCTTGAACCCCCCGGCAGTCGAGCCGGAACAGCCTCCTATGACCATAATGGCGATCAGGAGGATCAGTCCGCGAGAAGGGTACAACGAGTAGTCTTCGATGCCGTAGCCCGTGCTGGTCAACAGGCTGACCACCATGAACCCCGATCTACGGAACGATTCGGAAACCAGGCCGCCATGAACGCCGACGTTTACCGCCCCGAGAGTCAGTGTGAAGGCCAACGCGAGAGTCAGATAGACCCTCAGCTCCGTGCTCTTGAGCAGGTCCAGTCCGCCGCGCTTGCTCAACGCCGCGAAATATAGACCGAAGTTTACGCCCGCGATGAGCATGAATGCCGCGATGGCGAGCTCGATCGCCGGGCTATCGAACGCCGCCACGCTCGTGTTGTGAGTTGAAAAACCACCCGTCGACATCGTCGTCCAGGCGTGATTGACCGCATCGAACAGCGACATCCCCAGCGCTGTCAAGACGGCGACCTCGGCGACGGTGAAGGCGAGGTAGAACCGCCACAACACGCTCCCTGTCTCGGCGATTCGTGGCTGGAGGCCTTTGGCCTCGTGTCCCGGCGCCTCAGATCGGTACATGTGTTTGCCGCCCATTCCAAGGTTGGGAAAGACCGCTACGAACAACACGACAATGCCCATGCCCCCGAGCCACTGGGTCAGCGAACGCCAAAGCAGCAGGGCGTGGGGCAGCGTTCCTTCGATGTCCATGACCACCGTGGCACCTGTTGTTGAGAAGCCACTCGCACTCTCAAACAATGCGTCCACCAGGCTGAGTCCGCCCTCCAGAATGTAGGGGATGGCGCCGAGTGCCACCGATCCGAACCAGATCAGACTGACGGCGACAGTGGCGTCCCTCCGGCTCAGCGTTTGCCCGGCGGTCGGTCGTCCCCACCACCACGTCGCGGCACCGCACGTGGCCACAATGATGGATGCCCACAACATCTTAGCCACTGACCCGTCGTCTATGGACCGAACCGAAACTGTGCTGTGCTCGAAACCGAACGCCAGGATCGCGCAGCCCGCCATGAAGACGCCGAGGCCAACGAAGACGATTGCCGCCGGCCGAGCGGCGATCCGGAGGATTGGCAGAATGGGCTGGCCGATTGCGACTCCGGTCGGATTTTCAGGTCTGTGTGGCATGAAGTACTCCACACTGGTCGTCTGCAAAGGTCGGGCCTCGATACCGGCCCCTTGATTGTGGCAAAATGACACAGTTGCGCAGAAGCGCCACACCGCCACCCGAGGCGCCCGGTTGAGACTTTCCTTCAAGATCGCGTCCGCCATGACCCTGTTGATCACGCTCATGGTGGTGGCGCTCGGGCTGGCGAGCATCCGCCGCGAGGCATCGCTGCTGGAGGCCGATATTGCCCGCGACTCCAGACTGATCGCCGAGAGTCTCGCGAGCCTCCTCGAACACTCCGCAACACCGCTCAGCAACCACGAAGAGTGGACGAGCATCCTGGCGGCGGTCGATAGAGAGGAGGGTGAGATCCTGATCGCCTGGCGCGATGTGTCGGCGGCGGATTTCGGGCAACTCCCGCCGAATACCATCGCGAATCTTCGCGGCGGTCGGGTCACCGTTTCCCGAGACGACAGCGGGTTTCGCGCCATTGCCCCGGTGTTCGAGGGCGCCGAACTGGCGGGTGGGGTGGAGGTCTTCGAGTCCATGGAGCTTCGAGATTCCTTCGTTCGGCGGGCCTTGACGACCAACGGCATCACCGTCGTGCTCGTCGTCCTGCTGAGTGCGGTCCTGGCCCTCGCCCTTGGACGGTGGCTGGTGGGTTCTCCAGTTGAGCATCTGGTGCGTCGGGCCAGGCAAATCGGGAGAGGCGAGGTCGTCGCGGATCCGATCTCGGGCTCGGACGAGCTGGCGCTTCTCGACGCCGAGCTGAGCAGCATGGCCAGCGAGCTCGACTCCAGGCAGCGCCTCGCGGAGGAGCAAGCGGATGCGCGCCTTCGAGCGGAACAACAGCTTCGGCACGCCGATCGACTCACCACGGTCGGTCATCTCGCGGCGGGGATGGCGCACGAGCTGGGCACGCCCCTCAATGTGATCGCCGGCCGCGCCGCGCTCATCACGCAGCACTCCCTGGCAGAGACTCCGGCGTCGTCGAACGCCGAAATCATCCGCGAGCAGGCGGCCCGTATCACGCGGATTGTCCAGCGCATGCTACGCTTTTCACGTCGTGCCGAACCCGCCCGGGAGTGGTGCGACCTGCATCAGGTAATCCTCGACAGCGCGGCTCTCGTCGCAACTGCGGCGAGGAAAGCGAAGGTCGACATGGACCTCGAAGACCTTGGGGACGGCGAACTGCGGGTGCATGTGGACGTCGGGCAGCTCGAGCAGGTCTTCGCGAATCTGTTCATGAACGGCATCCACGCCATTCGGGACGGCGGAGCGCTGCGGGTTGTTGTCCGTCCGCTGGGAACCCCAGGTGAAAGCCTGATTCAAATTGAGGTTTCCGATACAGGGTGCGGCATTGCGGCGTCCAACCTGCCCCGGGTCTTCGACCCGTTCTTCACCACCAAAGAACCCGGCGAAGGCACCGGCCTGGGCCTGAGCGTCGTCCACGGCATCGTTGCCGATCACCAGGGGACGATCACCGTCGAGAGTACCGAGGGAGTGGGCACCACGTTCACCATTCAGCTGCCCATGGAGGCTCCACGATGAAGGGCCGTATCTTGATGGTCGACGATGAACCTGCCATGTGCGATCTCGTCGAAGCAGGCATGGGACCGCATGGCTACGAAGTTCACTCGGAGTTGAGCGGGGCAGCAGCTCTGAAGGCCCTCTCCCAGACCGACTTCGACGTCGTCCTCACCGACCTGAACATGCGGGGTATGGGTGGCCTGGAGCTCTGCACCCAGATCTGTGAGCTGCGACCGGGTTTGCCGGTCGTCGTGATCACTGGTTTCGGGAGCATGGAGGCGGCAATCGAGGCCATTCGGGCAGGTGCCTACGATTTCGTCAACAAGCCGGTGGAACTCGATGCCCTCGCGCTCCTGATCGCCCGTGCCATCGAACATCGACGCCTGCAGCGGGAACTGAGAGTTCTCCGCCGTCGCGTTCGATACGACGAACGAGACAGCGCGGGGATCATCGGCGAGAGCGTCGCCATCCGGCGGGTGCTGGACTTGATTCCCAAGGCGGCACGATCCGATGTTCCCGTGTTGGTTTCGGGCGAAACGGGCACCGGAAAGGAGCTGGTGGCCAGGGCACTCCATCAACAATCGCCAGTCGCGGGAGGGCCCTTTGTTCCCGTGAACTGCGCGGCCATTCCCGAGACTCTCCTGGAATCCGAGCTGTTTGGCCATGTGAAAGGGGCATTTACGGATGCGGGGAACACCCGAAAAGGGTTGTTCGTCCAGGCTTCTGGCGGAACTTTGTTCCTCGACGAGGTTGGGGAGATCCCCCTGGGACTGCAGTCAACGCTGTTGCGGTGCCTGCAGGAAGGTCGGATTCGACCGGTTGGCGCCGACACCGAGACGACCGTGAACTGTCGGTTGATCACGGCGACGAACCGCGACTTGCGGGTAGAGGCAGAGAGCGGTCGATTCCGTAGCGACCTGTATTATCGCCTGGCGGTCATCCGTATCTCGATGCCGCCACTCCGCACCCGTGCCGGCGATGTCCTGCTCCTCGCGCAGCTCTTCCTCGATCGGGCCTCGGAGCGCTCCGGCCGTCGGGTTGTGGGGATGACGACGCCGGTCGCTCGAAGCCTCATGAGCTACCACTGGCCGGGGAACGTGCGGGAGCTGGAGAACTGCATGGAGCGGGCCGTTGCTCTCACCGAGCACGAGCGGCTGATTCTCGAGGATCTGCCTTCCGAGTTGCGCCAACATCGCGCGCGACCCGACCCTGGCGCAGAGCCGGCCGCGCTCGCTTCGTTGACGGTTGTGGAACGCCAGCACATCTACCGGGTGCTTGAAGCTGTGGAAGGCAACAAGTCCATGGCCGCCCAGATCCTGGGGATGGACCGGCGAACGCTCTACCGAAAACTGGAGAGATTCGAGCGAGGTACTGAGGAAGACCCCCCGATCTGATGAGGTGGCACGCCTCTTGCAGCTGGCAGAGTCATGCTCTTGGAGATGATCCATATGACATTGTCCGCATTGGCGGGTCCGTTTGGGGCCGTGCTCGCGATAGTGATGGCCACCTACCTGGTCAGGCTGCCCGATGGGCATCGATTCACCCGCCAATGGACCGAGGTTCTCGGCGCGCTGGCGGTTGTCGTCGGTGGAATCGGGGTGGTGACGTTGAGCACGACTGTGGTGCTCCATCGCTCGGCACTGGC
>Ga0315336_1002304_pt1 | contig 29957 bp, 24 predicted proteins | sample ASW5metaG_FD_204512 | JGI IMG/M metagenome (GOLD analysis project Ga0315336, IMG submission 204512) | Ammonia-oxidizing marine archaeal communities from Monterey Bay, California, United States - ASW #5 | ecosystem: Environmental > Aquatic > Marine > Intertidal zone | place: USA: California... | reverse complement strand
GGGGGGGTCATGGAACAAGATGTTGTTTCGTTGACGAATAGTGGGGATGTTCTTTTTATGATGCTTGGGGCAGTAATGGTTTTCGCCATGCACGGCGGATTCGCATTTCTGGAAGTAGGAACCGTTCGTAAAAAAAATCAGGTAAATGCGCTAGTCAAAGTTTTGGTGAACTTTTCTATTTCTACCATCACCTACTTTTTAATCGGATATACCATCGCCTATGGAATATACTTTTTAGAACCAGCAAAAATCCTTTTAGGTGAAAACCAAGGCTATGAATTGGTTCACTTTTTCTTTTTACTGACTTTTGCTGCAGCTGTCCCGGCTATCATTTCAGGGGGAGTTGCTGAACGTTGCAAGTTCTGGCCCCAGGCAATGGCCGCCGCTATTTTCGTAGCTATCGTATACCCGCTCTTTGAAGGAATGGTATGGGGACAAATTATTTTTCTTGGACAGGACGATTCTTGGCTTGCGGGGATAACAGGAGGAATACCATTTCACGACTATGCAGGGTCAGTGGTAGTACATTCCATGGGCGGTTGGATCGCTCTCGCCGGTGTCTATATTCTCGGTCCCCGGATAGGGCGGTGGGACTCTAAAGGGAGGAGCCGCCCTATCCCAATTAGTAACGTGCCGTTCCTGGCACTGGGTAGCTGGATGCTTTGTTTAGGATGGTTCGGATTCAACGTAATGTCGGCTGCTACTATGAGTGGTATTTCAGGCTTAGTCGCTGTTAACTCACTTATGGCGATGGTCGGTGGGATTTTGGTTGCCCTTTATGTTTCCAATAATGATCCAGGGTTCATTCACAATGGAGCTCTGGCTGGGTTAGTTGCTATTTGTGCTGGATCGGACAAAGTACACCCATTGGGTGCATTAGTTATCGGTGGATTGGCTGGAGCAATATTCGTTAAAGGTTTTTTCTGGGAACAAGAAAAGTTAAAAATAGATGATGTTCTTGGAGTATGGCCGCTTCATGGAATTTGTGGTTCCTGGGGTGGTATCGCTTGCGGCATTTTTGGTCAAGAATCCTTGGGTGGTATAGGTGGAGTCAGTGTCCTTGGCCAAACAATTGGATCCGTAATAGCAATTTTGATAGCCCTTGTCTCAGGATTCGCCGTGTTTAAAATACTGGATTCTATTTTTGGAATTAGATTAGAAGCTGAAGAGGAAATGAAAGGGTCTGATCTAACAATTCATCACCTAGGATCTTACCCAGAAGAAATCACTTCACGGTTTAGTTAGTTGTAGGAGATTTTTATTAATGATGAGGTTAAAGCAGCTTTTGATTTTCACCACTTTTATTGGGTTCTTGGGGCCAACAATAGTGGTGCAAGCTGAAGTTACCCAGGTCGATGTATACAAAAAAGCAATCGAAGAAGATCCAAAAGACTTTGTTGCTCACCTAGAATTGGGAAGAGCTTACCAAAAGCTTGGACTTTATGAAAATGCGATAGCTGAATATAAAGAAGCTCTTCGCCTAGAACCCATTTACTCCGCCGCATATCAAGGAATAGGAGGTAGCTACGTTGAAATGCGCCAGTATAAAAAGGCCGCCGAAGCTTATCAAAAAGCGGTTGACTTAGACCCCAATTATGCAGAGGCCCATTATGGACTGGGATGGTCTTTTTACCATCTTGACAGGTTTGAAGATGCGCTCGAACCTCTACTTATTGCCATTAACTTTAAACCAAACTTAGGGGCGGCCCAATTCGCCTTAGGCCAAACTTACGCAGCCTTAGGAAATTTTGAAAAAGCAATTAAACAATTCAAAGAAACTTTGCGACTTATCCCTACTTATCCTGAGGCCTATTTGGCACTTGGCAATGCCTATTTAGGAATCAGAAAATACGATTCAGCGATAGAAGGTTATAGAGAAGCAATCGAACTCAATCCTGGTTTTTTCGAAGCATTCACTGCTATTGGTGGAGCGGAAATCCAAGCCAAACGTGATAAACAAGCAATTGAACCTCTAAGAAATGCACTTCGAATAAACCCTGATGATCACTTAGCGTATGTGCACCTAGGGACCGCACTCAAAAACTTAGGACAACACAAAAAAGCAGCTGATGCCTTTTTAGAGCTAATTCGTATTAGCTCTAACGATCCACAGGCCTATTATCTACTTGCATTCGAGTACTCCAAACTTGGCATTTACGACGATGCTATTAGAAAATTTAAAGATGCTATTCGTTTAAATCCGAATCATATCGATGCCCATTTCCAATTGAGTCAGGTCTATGACTTGACTGGTGATTTAGAGAAATCACTTAAACAATTTGAAGAGGTGGTCCGGATCCAACCTGACAACTTCGAAGGACATTTCAGGAAGGGTGATATTTACGAGCGATTAAAAAATCATAAAGCTGCAATAAAATCATTTGAAGAAGCCGCAAGAATCAACCCAGGTTACGTAGCAGCTCACTTCCGTCTCGGATTAAACTATGCCAAAGTGGATCGCCACAAAGATTCCTTGAGTGAGTACAAAAAAACTACCCAACTCGATCCGAATTTTTCACCAGCTTATTACCAAATAGGCACCTCTTTTCTCCGCTTGAAACAATACAAGAAAGCAATCCATCCATTAAAACAAGCAATCCATCTAGACTCTGATTTTAAGGAAGCCCGTTATCAACTAGGAAACACATACAACTATCTAAACCGATTTCGGGACGCCATAGAACCATTGAATCAGGCTATTCGAATTGACGGACAATACGCCCTCGCCTATTTAGCTCTAGGTCTGGCTAACACTAAATTAGAACAATATGATAAAGCCATAACGAACCTTAAAAAAGCAATCAACCTCAACCCTAAACTTTTAGAGGTTCATTCTCCTCTCGGATTAAGCCTTATGAAAGAGGAACGATTTGAAGAGGCAGTTATTTCTCTGGGTAAAACAAAAAAGGGCGACCCAAATTATCCCGATGCTCAAAATCATCTTGGACAAATGTTTTGGAAGTTAAAACAATACCCGATGGCCATCACAGCCTTAAAGGAAGCGATTAAAGTACGTCCAAGTTTTACAGCACCATATATTAATCTAGGGGCGATATATGCAGCCCTTGGAAATAACTCGAAGGCTATTCATTCCCTAAAAGAAGTTATTAAAATTAATCCCAAAAATCCCGAGGCGCACTATAACTTGGGCTTAGTTTATGAAATTGTGGGTCGGCATCAGGATGCAATCGATGAGTATCGTGCGGTGATTCGCTTGGAGCCAAGTTCCCCGGATGTCTACCATAATCTAAGCTGGGCTCTTATAGAATCAAAGAGATATATAGAAGCATTGGTTCCCCTTAAAAAAGCTATTCGCCTAAATCCTAAAAGCACGAACGCTTACTATAGTCTTGGCTGGGTTTATGGTGAGTTAAAGCGCTATGAGGAAGCCATTATCACAATGAAAAAAGTGCTCCAACTCGATGCAAATCATTTGGAGGCACGTGCTCGATTAAATACTATGCAAAATTATTTGTGGAAAGTTTCTACTGGAAAAGAAAGCTCTCCTTTAGTCCCAACTTCTTCATTTGAAACATCGGATAGAACATCTGAATATGAAAAACCTGAAATTATTATCTCTCCTTAACTTTGTTTCGGTTTCTGACAGCTTTTCTCGATTAGTAATCAGACTTCCCAACCTCTCGGTGGCAATCAGGAAACATTTTGAGCAACCTCGCCTACGGCAAGTCCAAAAATATTGACCGCGCGCGTGCTCCTTGGTATTTCACTCTAGTAGCTATTAAAGGCCATAAATATTCATGACCAAAAATTAATATTTTACAATTAGTTATGAGAAAACTTGAGAAGTTCGGCTGGCGATAAACAAATCTGTTGACAGTAAAACAATCTAGCTTATATACTTCGACCTCCAACCTTCCCAAGTACCGCTGAGGGTTTAAATTTTTGATAGTTATAGGATTCCAAGACTCTCAGGTTCACCTACCGAGTTGGGTAAAATATAATAGGAGACGCTTGGAATATCCTTTTTAGTCAGGGAGCCCTATTGGTTATGGAAACTAAAGAAACTGAAAATAGCGATCAGGAAGTGGCAGAGGAGGAAGAAATAGATTTGACGGCGGCGCAGGAAGTAATAGGTAGCTTTCCTAGTCAAAACCGACGTTATTTGATACCTATGTTGCAGAAAATCCAGTTAGCCTATCGATACCTTCCTGATAAAGCGATGTGTCTACTGATGGAAGCACTTGAAATTACACGGGCCGAAATCTATGGAGTGATTTCTTTTTATCCTGGACTACTTATTACTGAACCTGGGAAATATATAATTAAGCTTTGCTTTGGAACTGCATGTTTTGTTAAAGGTGCCAATATGATCGGAGACAGAATCAATGAATGTTACCATATCCAGCCTGGAGAAACAGATCAGACTAAGTTATTTACATTGCAAACAGCTTCTTGTCTAGGTAACTGCGGCGCTGCACCCATGGCCCTTATAGGTGAAGACACTCACGGAACAATTGATCCAGAAAAGACTTTAGAGTTACTTAGCTCATACAAATTGGAAGATGAACCAGAAAAACAAGCTGAGGAGACAACTAGAGAATGAGCACAGTCGTCAAGAAAATTGTAAATTTTAAAATAAATGGTAAAGATGCTTCTGCAGCGGAAGATACTGTAATTATAGAGGCTGCAAAACAGCACGGCATCGAGATCACCAACCTCTGCTATAACAGGAAACTGAAACCTTTTGCCGCATGTCGCACCTGTATGGTAGACATGCGTACCCCTGAAGGAAAAAAGGAGCTTGTATACTCCTGTACCCAACCGGTGGCAGAGGGTATAGAAATTTTTACAGATACCGAAGAAACCGACCGCTACAATGGTGCATGTCTGGAGATGCTATTAGTTGAACACCCACTAGACTGCCCGATTTGTGATAAGTCTGGCGTATGCCCCCTACAGGACAACACAGAAGCACTGCAGCTGGCAAATGGACGATTTGAAATTCAGCGTAGAAATGAACCCAGTGATAAATCTAACCCACTTATTGAGTTTTACCTTAATCGGTGCATTATGTGCGGTTTGTGCGTTCGAGCATGCGATGAAATTCAAGGAGTTCAAGCGTTAGATTTTCATCAAAGAGGCATGAAGACCATGATCGGCACTGCTAATCAAGAACCATTGGACTGTGAGTTCTGTGGACAGTGCATAACCGTATGCCCAACAGGCGCTTTAATGGACATGTCGTCTCAGGAACGTGGGTTAGCAGCATTATTTAAAACAAACCATAGTATTTGCGGATATTGCTCTTGGGGCTGTACAATCCAAGTTGAGACTAAAAAAAATAAAGTGGCGCGATTTGTTGGCGACGAAGCACATAATTTAGGTATTAACGAAGGGAATTTGTGCGCTAAGGGCCGGTTTGGTCATGGCATAGTTCACAATGAAAATCGCATTAAGGCCCCTCTTATGAATTTTGGAGGAACGTTTAAGGAAGTAAGTTGGGATGAAGCAATTAAAACCATTGTAGAAAGAGCTCAGGCAACAATAAACCGTAACGGCCCTGAAGCAATGGCTGGTATTGCTGGAGAAAAACTAACAAACGAAGAAAATTATCTTTTCCAGAAGCTTTTTCGAGTCCTCTATGGCTCTAACCAGGTAACCAACCTTACCAACTTGCGAGCACCCTATGTTAATAAATTCATGATTCAATGTTTTGAAAATGGAATCAACTCAAAACCCGCAACAGAAATTGAAAAGTCTGATGTAGTTCTTATATTCAACTCCGATTTACCATCAGAATATCCTGTTGGTGGTAACTCAGTGCGTAAAGGGGCAATATTTACTGGAACAGATATCATAATTGCTAATCCACGCAATGTTATTTTTAAAAATGAGAGTAATATAGACATCCGACTTAATTATACTTTAGGATCAGATACAACGGTGGCAAACCGTATATCACGTATTCTGATTGATAATAGTATAGTTGATACCGCAAAAATTAAAGCGGCCGTTCCAAATTATAGTGAACTAATAGCCTCCCTTACTCCATACACTTCGGAAGCAGTTCAACACGCAACTGGCCTTTCAGATGAAACGCTAATACGTGCGGCAAAAAGATTCGGGCGGACAGCAGACAGATTCATCTTGATCGGAAATGACATTTTTGACACTGGCCAGGGTGAGAATATTCTAAGTGCTCTTCTTAACTTATCTATTCTGGTCCACCATGGGGCAGAAGGCAGTGTCAGTATATTTCCTCCAAGAGAGCACTGTAATTCACAGGGCGTTAATGATATGGGTTGCACTCCCGAATTTCTGCCTGGATATCGCCCAACCTCAAACTCTGAAGCACTTTCTTCGATATCTAATGAATGGGGCATCGATTCCTTCAATTTTGGAAAAAGCAACGCAGAGGATGATTTACTTGAAAACTGTTCGAATGGGGTTATTAAATTTCTTCATATTACAGGAGAAGATCCAGTTCACTCCTACTACAAAGGAGAAAAGGTTAAAAGTGCTCTTAAAACAGTTCCATTTCTTGTCGTGCAAGATGTCTATATGACTGAAACTGCTAAGATGGCGGACATTATTCTTCCTACAACAACATCTGTTGAGAAGGAAGGTTCCTTTACAAACATGACACGTCATGTTCAAAAGGTAACTCCTGCAACCTCCCCACAAGGACAATCCCTTTCGGACCACGATATTTTTGTTCAACTAGCAAGTGTTTTTGGAAAACCATTTACCAACTCTTCGGTTTCTGAGGTGCAAGACGAAATTTCTAAAATAGTTCCAATGTATAACGGTCTACTTCCAGGGACAAACTCCAAACAGTGGATTCCTAGCGGGTTTCAGAAAAAGCCTTGCTTTAAAATTACCGGTGAACCGCTGAAGACTAGTAAAAGGGACGAGTTTCCTTACAAATTAGTCTCCAACAATCATATGTTTCATATTGGAAGTTACACACATCACGCTAAGGCATTAACAGATATTGGATCAGACTGCATTGCAGAGTTAAATTCGGAAGATGCGCGAACGTTAAATATAGATGACGGTGACCGAATTTTGATTGAGTCGGACACATACAAGGTGGAAGTTCCTGTGGCCGTAAATAATGTAACAGCCAAAGGTATGGTTTATGTTCCTAAAAATTGGGTCGCTGTTCCTGTTAACTTACTAAGAAATGGTGAAGAAGGACCCATCTCCATCAAAATTTCCAAAGCAAACTAGTTCGAGAGGCGGATCAATTATTTAATACAAGCCAATCTCATCATTAACAACTATGACCGATTTAAAAGAAAATTTACACACCGACCATATGGTTTTAAATATGGGACCGTCACACCCAGCCACCCATGGTACGGTAAAGTTTCTCTTAACACTGGACGGGGAAACCATAGTGGATATGGTCGTAGAAGTCGGCTATCTGCACCGTGGATTTGAGAAAATGTGTGAGAGCGTCACTTATTCGAATGTCTTTCCCTATACCGACCGTTTGAATTATTGTTCGGCAATCATGAACAATATCGGCTATGCGCTGGCGGTGGAAAAACTTTGTGATATAGAAGCTACTGAACGTTGTAACTACATTCGCGTGGTGACAAATGAACTGGCCCGTATTTCAGACCACTATACGAATATCGCTGCAGCGGCCCTGGAGTTGGGAGCGCTTACTGCCTTTATCTATTTTGTGGAAGCACGGGAACTTGTATGGGACCTTTTGGAAAAAGTTTGTGGAGCAAGACTGACATCCAATTACATCCGCATTGGTGGACTAATGTGTGACCTTCCGCCAGGGTTTAACGATGATCTGGAAGCTGCGTACCCAAAACTTGATAAATTGTTTAACGATGTGGATAAGCTATTAACTAAAAACCGAATTTTTCTAGACCGTATGCGTGACACCGGAGCCATTTCTAAGGAAAATGCCATCTCTTGGGGTTTTACCGGACCTTGCCTCAGAGCCTGTGGCATAGATTACGATATCAGAAAAAAAGAGCCCTATCTGGTTTACGACCAATTAGATTTCGATATTCCATTAGGGACTACAGGTGACAACTTCGACCGCTACTTGGTGCGAATGGAAGAAATCAAACAAAGTTTAAAAATTATCAAACAGGCAATGAAAGATATGCCAGAAGGACCTATCAATGTGGATAATCCCTATCTTCGGGTCCCATCCAAACAAGACGTTTACTCGCAAATGGAAGAAATGATTGCTCACTTTAAAGTAGTCATTGATGGTGTCAAACCACCTGTCGGTGAAGTATATTGTGCGACTGAAGCGGCAAATGGCGAGTTAGGGTTTTATATCGTTAGTGATGGATCGGGCAAACCTTGGAAATGCCGTGTCAGACCTCCCTGCTTTACCATGACTGGATCACTTCCAGAGCTATGTAAAGGGAGTATGCTGGCTGACATCATTCCCACCTTTGACATGCTCAACATGATTGGTGGTGAGTGCGACAGATAAAATCAAGAAACAAGCTGTCTCACTCCCTAGTATTTCTACCCCTGTTGAACCGTATGTTGTAGTTTTCTAGTTTTGGTCAATTGGACCCTACCTGAAACCCTGACTTCGGAACCACTGCAATAATGAAGAAATCTCTCAAACTATTGTTTTTGTTAGTTGGTTTTTTACTACTTGGTTGGGCCGTTTCTAGAGTTGATTTAATTACGGTTGCAAACCTTCTTATTAACCTGGGTTATGGTTTAGTAATAATCCTATTCATTTACGGAAGTGTCACTTGGGTAGACACCATTGCTTGGAAAAAATGTTTTAAACTAGAGGAAGCTAGGCAATTTCGTCTTTGGGATTTATGGTGTATCCGTACGGTCGGCGAGGCTTACAATACCATCACGCCATTGGGAACCTTGGGAGGGGAACCAGTAAAGTCTCAACTTTTGAAAGAAAGACATGGTCTCTCCCTCAAGCAAGGTATCGCATCGCAAGTGATAGCCCGCACATCGTTTCTTATTGCCCTCATATTGTTCTTTGTTCCAGGGATTTTCTTTACACTCCAATCCAGCAAAATACCCGAAAACTTTCAGATGGCTTGCCTTGTCGGTATGATTGGCTTCTCCTCATTAATTCTCCTGTTCATTATATTTCAGGCCACTGGGAGTCTTGGCATACTAGCAGGGTGGGTTTTAAGATTTAAGCTTGGAGTAAAAATAAACGCTTTCATAGAAAAACTCAAACTGGTAGACCAAGGCATCTCCTCTTACTACAAGCAGCACTCTTCTCGGGTGATCGCGTCGGTACGATACGCATTTATTGGGTGGGTAATTGGGCTTGGAGAATTGTATGTAACGCTATATTTTTTGGGATATGAGTTAAACCTAATTGATTTGTGGGTTATAGAAGCTTTGGCTCAGCTCGTGCGAGCAGGAAGTTTTTTTATCCCGATGAGTATCGGAGCGCAGGAGGCAGGGCTCCTCTTAATATTCACAGCTCTGGGAATGCCCAGCAACTTAGGTTTAACCGTCTCATTTGTGCGACGGATTAAGGAACTGATATGGGTCGGCCTGGGACTTACGATAGGCTGGCGTCTAACATTTAATCCAGCCCAAATAAAAAAGGAAAAAAAATAACAAAAATTCTTCAGCGATGAATTGCAACCAACAACAAACAACTAAATGGATCTAAATTTGAATCCGAGGGTTTTAAAAAAAAATTACCCATTTAGAACAGGTCACGACTGACCCCTCTTTCCCTCCCTCTTCCACCAGGAGTGGATCGCAATGAGTCTGTAAAAACATCATTTTGTTGCACCAGCCCATCGTGAGCCGTTCTTATTGGATCGACCCTATTTTTCAAAATTTCATCGGCCACTTCATCTATCATTTCAGCTTCTTTTTTAGCGGCAGCTTCCTCAGGCGTCAGCGGTTTGGTGGTCCCCTCATCTGGTGCTGATGTAGACGATAATGCTGGCTCGCCATCTACTGATACAGACTCGCCATCTACTGAGGCAGACTCAACTTCTTCGGCTTCAGCCTCCTTCATAGATTTTTTAAAATTCTTGATACTACGCCCAAAGGCAGAGCCAATTTCTGGTAGTTTTCCTGCGCCAAAAATTATCATTATGATGACTAAAATAACCATCAATTCTGGAAAACCAATGCCCATCATTAGAACTTTCTCCTGAATAAATTGGAATTACCTACAGATGTTATCAGATAAGCTCAAAAATACAAAAATAATCTTACCATAATTATTACTTTTAACGAATTACTACAAAAAAATGGGGACCCAATTAACAGTCCCCATTAAATATCACAAGGTTTTATGCTCCGACTACTTAGCTAAACATTCAAAAAGGTTACATCCCGATGTGACCGTGCAAAATAGGTGACTTTAAAATCTTCTTATTTCCTCCTGCTTTCTTAAGAGCAACCTTGAAATGCTTGGTGGCAACCCCATGTTGGCCCACTTTATCGTAGGAAATTGCTTCATTAAAATGAACCTCCCCCGAAGAACCATCAATTTTGGAAGCCATGTTAAAATGCATCAAGGCACCCTTATAATCCTTTTGATTCCAACTAGCAATCCCTTCTTTATTGTGCTTATTTGCTTCCGGATTTGCTCCTGCTGGCAAAGATAATGGCCCTTCACCGGCGAAAACAATCGTAGGACTCACAAATAAAGCTAAAACTATAAGAGTCAAAAAAAGGTTTTTCATAGCAACCATCCCCCCCCTAATATCATTTAAAAGTCAGAACTAATTTCAAGTGAGTAGTTAAATATATCACGCATATTGCCTTTTTCAAACCTATTTCGTAAAAACTGCTTTCTTGGGGGAGTAACAATTGACCACATTTTCAGGAAGGTTTATTATATGAAACATTAAATCTGATAATAAGCTCATTATTTGCACCAAATTAATTTAAAGGAATTGACGTATAATGGGTGACAAAGAAAAGCCGGACATCAAAAAATTGGTTGAGGCAAATTTAAATGGTGGCGGATCGCTTGATCTGGAAAACAGAAAATTAGGCGATGAAGGAACAGTCTCGCTGTCTGGCCTTAAAATATTGTCCCAGGTCACAACTCTGGTCCTGGGGGACAATGAAATTAGCGATAAAGGTGTTGCTGCCTTATGCGATTCCCCTTATCTTTCACAGGTCAAGGTTTTAAACTTGAAGTCAAATAATATTACAGCAGAAGGTGCAAAGCTTCTTGCTCAATCTCCAAACTGGTCTAACCTTGATCAACTTGTTTTAAAGTTCAATGAGATTGGGGAAGAAGGAGCAAAGTATCTTGCAAATTCAGAAATTCTCTCAAATGTCTCAACCCTTGACTTATTTAGAAACCATATCGGACCTGAAGGCGCAAAGGTCATTAAATCTTCACCAAACTTCAAAAAACTCAGTAGGGTTCGTCTCGATTGATCTTCGCTTGGCCCATGTGTACCCTACCAATCAATTTTTTCCATAAATAATGATGATTACTTCACATGGATCTGACCAAGTCGTTTCCCAGAAGTCCAAAAATGAAAATGAGCGGCCTTGTAATGGTCCCACGCATGATAGACAAGGCACGGGCGTATAATGCCGAAACACTTGGAGAATATATTTTCCCCTGTCCCCTTGATAAAATAATTCTGAAGTTTCTGAATGTCGATCATGAGAAAATTATTCACCTCGCGCAAGAGCTTACCGATGAGGAAATATCCCTTTGGATCAATGAACAATGTTTAAATCGTTCACAGGATGAAAAAGAGCAGGTCAATCAAGAAATCCTTGAACGAAAACCTACCACTCTGGATAGCTTGAACCGTTTTAATATACTTCGAAATAAGATTGATCCGACCCGAACAGATATTATCACGTGGGTAGATTTACTGGAACTGGATGAAAACCAGACATCTTCCAAAATACCAAAATGAGTGAAACTCTAAAAAATCAGCGCCCGCGTAAGACAAAAAAAAGACTCAAAAAAAAAGCCGCCGGGTTCTTTAAAGGGCTGGGTATGGGTATTTTTTCATTTTCTATAATAGTCGTGTTCCTTGGATTTGTTGGAATATCCCTGGTTTACTACAAACTCACCGGAACACTACCTGATGTTAGAGAGTTAAAAAACTTTCAGCCCAGCACCGTTACTCTCATGTACTCCGACCAAAATAAATTGATTGCTGAGCTCTATCTTGAAAAGAGAATTATAGTACCTTTGAACACAATTCCAACTCAGTTGAAACAAGCTGCTCTGGCTGTAGAAGATGCAAATTTCTATTATCATATTGGAATTGATCCAAAGGCTATTTTTCGAGCATTCCTTACCAATTTAAAAGCAGGCCATATTGTTGAAGGTGGCAGCACAATCACCCAGCAGCTATCCAAAACTCTTTTCCTTTCCCGCGAACGTTCACTCGTTCGCAAAATAAAGGAGGCCATTTTATCCGTTCGCATGGAACTTATTTTTAGTAAGGATGAGATTCTTGAGATTTATCTGAACCAGATATATTACGGCCATGGCAGTTATGGAGTCGAAGCAGCAGCTCGCACATATTTTGGGAAACATGTCCAGGATCTTACCTTGGATGAATGTGCGCTAATAGCCGCTCTACCTAAGGCCCCGAACAATTATTCCCCCTATCGGAATTCGAAACGAGCCCGTTCCAGACGTAACCACGTCATACGTCGTATGGCGCAAGAGGGGTTCATCCAACGCCATGAAGCCGAAGAAGCCATGAAAAAAGAATTTAAACTCGGGGAAATCACAAATATGCTTAATAAGGCCCCATATTTTGTCGAGTACATTCGTCAACAACTGATGACCCTCTATGGACGTAATAAGGTATATAGGAGCGGGCTAAAAGTTTACACTACGCTCAACATTGAAAAACAGGTTATCGCACAAAATGTAACCAAAAAAAACCTTCGAATTGCAGATAAACGTTATGGCTATCGAGGTCCACTAGGTACTATAAATACCTCCCTTCCTGAAGAAACATTGCAAGAAAGTTTGCGTCAGATAAATAAATTTGAAGAAGGAGTTGCCCCAAAAAAAGGAACCATCATCAAAGGATACGTTAAAGCTTTGAGAAAGGATTATGTCAACGTCTTGATAGGTAACGGTGAAGGGATTATCGATCTGAAAGATATGGCATGGGCAAGAGAACCCAACATTGAAGTGGATGGAAGATGGGCTCGTATCAATGATGCCAGCGAGGCACTTAAGGTTGGAGATAAAATAATGGTCAAAGTTTTAGGGATAAGCCAATCAGACTCCTTTTTGTCTTTAGCCTTGGAGCAAGAACCAGAAGTTGAGTCAGCTCTGATCAGCGTAGAACCCGAAACTGGTCATATCAAATCAATGGTAGGTGGGTATAATTTTTCCAAAAGCCAGTTCAATCGGGCGGTACAAGCGGTTCGTCAACCTGGCTCAGTGTTTAAACCTATTGTTTATGCAACTGCCATCAGTAAAGGCCTATCACCTGCCAGCATCATCATAGACTCACCAATCATTTTTAAAGAAAAAGATCACTCCTTTGATAAATGGAAACCGGTAAACTTCGAGGAAAAATTTTATGGACCAACTCCCCTACGCAAGGCACTAGCCAATTCAAGAAATATAGTAACAGTAAAACTGCTTCAGCAGCTTGGAACACGTTCAGTAATTCAGATGGCTAAAAATCTAGGAATAAATAGTCGGCTGGAAAATAATCTCTCCATCGCGCTTGGCTCATCCGGTGTTTCATTGTATGAGTTGGTTTCGGCTTATTCATCATTTGCTAACCATGGCACAAGAATCAAACCACAAGGTATCCGCCACATAGTAAATCGAAATGGTGAAACACTATTTACAGAAACTCGTGAAAAATCTCAACCTATCTCCAGCGGAATGGCCCAAATCATCACTAGTCTTCTGCAGAGCGTTGTTAAAGAAGGAACCGCTAAAAAGGTTCGTTCCCTGGGACGGCCTACCGCGGGAAAGACAGGGACGACCAACAATTATGTGGATGCCTGGTTTTTGGGCTACACGCCCAAGTTACTAACGGGAGTGTGGGTAGGAAAGGATAATGATGAACCTTTGGGAACAAACGAAACAGGGTCACGTGCCGCAATTCCAATCTGGCTGGAATATATGAAAGGAGCACTCGGTAACACACCTATCCATAACTTTCCAGTCTCATCTGAAACAGTCTTTACCAAAATCAACCCTGAGTCGGGGAATCTTGCCAACTCTGGAGATCCTACAGGCCGTTTTGAAATATTTTTAAATGACCGTCTCCCAGATAATCATATTGACTCTCTAGAAACCAACAGAGAGAGCACCTTCTAGAGTTAAACTATATACCTACTCAAAGTTTAACAGAGGACCTACTGAGTAAGAGTCAATTACCCTCTGTTATTTTTTTCTTATTTATTTTCATAGTGAATAATTTCTTATCTGCTTCGCCACTAGGTAAGATTGTTGTCTTTCCAGAAACACCCCGGAATCCGCTAATCCTAGATAGTTTATCTCTTACTTGAAGACGGTTTTTTGCTCCTGCTTTTATCACTTTGACAAACATTTTAGCGACATCGTAAGACTGAGCGGATAATATTGTAGGCTCCTCGGAAAAAGTATTTTTATAATGATTTACGAATTGAATCACCTCTGGCCGTTTGGATTTAACGTAAAAACCATCGACAAAGTACCCCTTGCGCATATGCTTTCCTGTCATTTCAACCAACTCAGGAGAGTTCCATCCACCAGCCCCAAGCAGGGTTGCTTGATCAATATTATAAAAAACTAGTTGCGGCACAATAAGCCCAACCTTATCGTAAAATCCCGGTAGAAAAATTGCGTCATAGCTTAGTTCCAACGACACCTTTAGGTTTTGGATCGCATCCTCTGACCAAAGTCCCATTTCCACCAGCGGGCGAGATATAGGACCAGCTTGACCCAATGGAGTTGACTCTGTATTATTTTTTAGCTGATCCATCACTAGCTTCTTCAGTTTATCGTCATCGATGCCTCCGATTTCAAGAATTTGTTTTTTAAAATCAGTTTGCGAACGTTCATAAGGAATTATAGAAACCACTTCTCCCCCTAAAGATTCTACTTCTTTAATGAAAGAATCCCTAAGTTCGAAACCATATCTTTCTAACGGATAAAGAACTGTAAATCGTCGTAATCCCAAAGTATTAACAGCATATTCAGCAATATATTTGCCTTGAAGCTTGCGCGTCATTGCATTTCGGAACACATATGGACTTGCTTCCGCGAGACCAGCAGATGATGCTGTGGGTGTAAATATAGGTAACCGATATTGATCAGCAATGGGGGTCACCTCCTTCACGTATTTACTCAAAACTGGCCCCACAATTCCAATGACACTAGGGTCGCTAGCAAGCTCTTCAACCATTTGTTCTACAGGTCCAGAAGCTGAATCTTTAATGATAATCTCCAACTTTCCTTTGTTCATTAAGCCAGATTGATTTACTGCCAACTGGATACCCTGCAAAACTTGCTGTCCGTTTAGGGCCATTTTTCCAGTCAAAGGTAAAACTACTCCAAGGCGCAACTTATGTTCCTTGTTTGCTTCAATTTGCTTCATTCCAGATTCAATACTTGAACGTTGGGGATGCTCTGGAAATAACCGCAAAAAATTGGAAAATACTTTTTGAAGTTGTTCGATATCTCTTTCTTCGCGATAAATCGAAATCAATCTCAGAAGTATTTGATCTGCTGGAAAACCAGAAGAATATTTTCCCGAAAGTTGGATCAACATAACTTTAGTGAGATTTTCTCTGATAATCCGAGCAATCAAATCTTTAGCTTGATTTTGCACATCCTCAGTTTCAATTTGCGAGTAAATCTTCTTAAGTTTCTGGATGGCATTTGGATAGTCAAACTGCTTTTGCCTCAGCCGTCCCAAGTACATTCTAGCTTCCCACTTTTTTTTCACATCCGGATGAGAATGCGCAATTTCCCTAAACAAATTTTCTGCTTCACTATATACTTCAAGCTCGAATAAACATTGTGCCTGGCCTAGCTTGGCGTCATGAGATATCAACAGATTAGGTGACCGATGCAGAAGCATTTTGTAATAACGCAAGGCCGTAGCAAACGAGCGTTTTTGCTGATGTATTCTTCCTAATCGATACAGTGCTATATTGCCTCGGTCACCACTGGGTTTACCACTAAGGTAGTCTTGATAAAAAAGTTCTGATTTATCGATTTCGCCCGAATGATAAAGGTACTCAGCTTCCGAAAACGGATTGAGCAAGGGAACTCTTCCTTTATTGGCTTCGTCTGCCGCCACAGGCAACACTAAAAGAAATAAGAAAAGAGCACAAAAAACTCCGTCAGCTATAAGACTAGTTTTTAATTTCATTTAATGAAAAGTTTGACAAACCTGCTTTTAAAATCTACTTATTACCATATATTTTGGAGTGGATTTTTAAGCGCAGTGCGTTGAGACGAATAAATCCATCCGCATCATTTTGTTGATACCCGTCTCCTTCTTCAAAGGTAACTACGTTCTGGTCATAAAGTGATTTTTTGGCTTTTCGCCCTAATATCGTGCAGTTCCCTTTGTAAAGTTTCATTCGAGCTATACCAGTCACCGTTCTCTGACTTTCATCAATAGTCTTTTGCAGTAATACCCGTTCTGGCGAATACCAAAATCCATTGTAGATCATCTTAGCGTATGAAGGTATCAAGGAATCGCGCAAGAACATTACCTCTCTATCCATTGTAATGGATTCAATGGCGTGATGAGCAACATGCAGTATTGTGCCACCAGGAGTTTCATATACTCCGCGCGACTTTATACCAACAAATCGGTTTTCAACTATATCAATCCGTCCAATACCGTTACTGCCACCATATTCATTTAACCTAGTCAGTAGAGTTGCTGGGCTCATCCGTTCTCCATTCACTGCTACAGGATTTCCTTCTTCATATTCAATTTCTATGATCGTAGGTTTATCGGGAGCAGATTCAGGGGACACGGTCAATATATACATATCATTATCTGGCGCTGTCCATGGATCTTCAAGGCTTCCGCCCTCATAGCTATTATGAAATAAATTACGGTCCATGCTATAGGGCTTATCTTTACTCACTGGGATTGGTATATCATGGTCTCTGGCATAATCCATAAGTACGCTTCTTGAGGTCAAATCCCACTCGCGCCAAGGCGCAATTATTTTAATATCTGGGTTTAAATCTATATATGCCAACTCGAAACGGACTTGGTCGTTACCTTTCCCTGTAGCTCCATGAGAAACACCATCTGCGCCACATTTCTCTGCTATCCTAATTTGTTCCTTGGCAATTAAAGGGCGAGATATCGAGGTACCCAGCAAGTAATTATTTTCATAAAAAGCATTTCCTCGAAGCATTGGAAAAACAAAATCCAGAGCAAACTCTTCTTTCAAATCTTCAATATAAACTTCACTTGCACCTGTTGCGAGTGCTTTTTCCCTAATAGGGTCGAGTTCCTGTCCTTGACCAATATCGGCGGCGAACGCCACAATTTCCACATTATATTTTTCTTTAAGCCATTTAATAATCACCGAGGTATCTAATCCACCAGAATATGCCAATACTATTTTTTTCACTTCCATTTTTATAAATCCATTCTATTAAATTATTCAAAAAAATATGCCGTTACACAATAACCGAAGCTATACAAACCTTTTATCCAAAGTATATTGGACCATTCCAAGGAGTGATGAACTTTTGGGATTGCTTTAAAGCTAGGTTCTGCTTTATAAGAAAGATCGAATTCTGTCATCCAGAGCACCTTGGTCTTTAGAAAAAGACTGCAAAGCAGACCAGGTCATAAGATCGTCTAAAGCAACTTTCTGTGGCCAATCTGACAGATTGGGTATTTTACCGAAATCAAGTATTCTCTTTAGTTCAGTATTGGAAAAGGGATAGAACAAATCAATACTTTGCTCCTTACAGAATGATTCTAGTTCCTCGCCAGAGAAATAATCCAGGTTAGCTGTGGCAAGAAGGTCATCTACAAATCGAATAAAGGAATCAGGAATCTCCCATAGCTTAGAGAGTCGGGTTGCTTGAGGATGGTTGAAATCAATTCCGGGTTGGATATCATTGCTCAAATGACTTTTCATGGAACCAGTATGCTCCATTTTTAAAAACTGCTCCATTGCCGCTGGAGGAATTGTAAGAACGTCCAGTCCGGCAAGAAAAGCAACCTGCTCTCCGCTCCTAATACTAGCTCCAATAAGCTTTGTGTTGACTCCTGAATATTTTTTACGCAAATTATGCAGAGCCTTTTGCGTAGCCAGTGTAACTTTTTCGCCAACCAACTCTCCCCCACCCATAGAATTTTCAATAACCAATTGATTAAGTCTACCTAAAAATACGTTCACATAGTCCGGGTTAGACAGTCGAGCTGCTAGATAATTCTGGCGTGCTGAAAAACCCAGAGTAAAATTAATAGGCATCCCCTCTTTCCGAAGAGTCCTAACTGCCAAGTACCCTTCAGGCGTAAGAGGAATTTTAATTGTAAAATATTCTGGGCAAACACGATAATAACGCCGAGCATAATCTAAGGTACATTCAATATTACGCGACATGGAGGGGTGAAGTTCAACGCTAACTCGCGTTTTAAACGCACGGACCAAACGAAGAGCAATCCGGCAATTGATAACAAAACCAACTTCCCTAACTCGTTCTTCTTCTGATAAGTCAGAAGCTACTTGTTTCAACTTGGAAATAGTTAGATCAATAACTTCATCCATCACACCAGTTTGAACCACCTGGTTAGCCAAAGTATTATTGGTTGTAAGTGCAGTAAACTCTCTTTTCCAAACAGACTGCGCTTTCTCCAGGTCACCTGTATCAACCCATAATTCTGTTCCCGTTTCTTTGAATTGGGCCATAACTGGATCCGATCGAAATACTGGTTGTTCATCGCTCAATTCTATACAAGCAATCTCATGGATAACTCCATCCAAATCGCTGGAAACAGTTGTCATTTTATTTGCCTTTCTCGTAACCAGGTTTTTTTAGTAAGGTAAACATATTTTCTTTATAAAAATCAACGCCTGGCTGATTAAATGGGTTGACCTCTGATAGGTACGCCGTCATAGCAACGGCCCGCTCAAAAAAATAAAATAATTGACCAAGGTTGTATGCCGAACGTTCCTTTAGGGTTATGGCCAGACTAGGGACCTCACCTTCAAGGTGGGCAGCCACCGACCCTTTGTACGCTTTATCGTTGACGAAATCCAGTGATTTCCCTTCAAGGTATTCAAGGCCATCCCTTTTATCATTAATACTTGGGATTTCAATTACTTGTTTTGACTTTTCTAATAACAAAAATGTTTCAAAAAGGTTGCGGCTCCCCTCCTGCACCCACTGCCCAAGAGAATGTAAATCGGTTGTGTATTGCACAGAACCGGGAAAGATTCCTTTGCCTTTTTTACCCTCACTTTCACCAACGAGTTGCTTCCACCATTCTAAAATATATTTAAAAGAATGGTTAAACGTTGCCATAAGCTCTATGGCTTTTCCCTTTCGAAACAGCAAATGTCGGTTTACAGCATAAAGATAAGCTATATTTTTTGAAAAATCAGACGTTTTAGTCAAAACGTTTTCTGTCAGCAAAGCACCTTCAATTAAATCGTGTATATTAATACCAGCCATAGCGATAGGCAATAACCCAACAGGAGTCAATACTGAAAAGCGGCCTCCTACGTTGTTAGGGATTTCGAATAATTTATAACCTTCCTCTTTGGCCAGACTATAAAGCACTCCTTTTTGTGAATCGGTAGTCACTACAATCCTCCTACGCGATTCTTCCTTACCATACTTTTTTTCCATAAAATTTCGAAGAAGCCTAAAAGCAATGGCTGGCTCCATGGTTGTCCCAGATTTTGATATCATATTAACGCAAACATCCCTATTAGCTAGATTTTCGAGAAGATCCGCGTGGTAATCGGAACATAAATTTTGCCCTGCAAAATATATATCAGGACCAGCGTGGCTTCTAAAAACCGGATTCAAAAAGGAGATAGCGGCACGAGCGCCTAAATAGGAACCACCTATACCGACACAAACAAAAGCATCACATTGGTCACTAATTTCCTTTTTAGTGGAAGAAATTAAATTTAAAAGTGAAGGAGATGTACGCGATGGCAAATGAAGCCATCCTAAATAGTCACTTCCCTGCCCTCTCCCACTTTCCAAGTCAGCATGTAGACAGTCAACTCTTGTTTGCAGAGAGTTAACCTCTAACTCGGAGACCAAAGACTTTGCATTATCATCGTTGAAGGTAATATCAATCATAGGATAAAATTAGTTAAACCTGAATAAACGACGAAAAGACTTGTAAGTTGTCGTTATGCATCGTCCCATTCTATTTTTTAATTTTCTAGATATAAATTAAAAAAATATACCTTTATGCCTACTGAAATACTAGATATGATTCTCTTCTATAGATAAGATAGTTAATTGACCGGCAAAGAAATCACGAAATAGTTTTTAATTGATTTTTGACTAATCAATTGGCTAGCAAACCTTTGCGCGCTTTTATTTGATTCGAACCGACCTACGCGAATCTTATACCAAGTTTCTCCTGATTTTCTTTTTGTTTTCACCTGGTAAACAGCTCGGACACCTTTTTTTCTAAGTAAATCAATTAAGCCACGAGCTTGCTTAAGGGAAGTAAACGCAGCCACTTGAACGGTATAAACTTTTAGCTCTTCTTTACTACTAAGGCTTTTAACGGAAGTCCCCTTATTTCCCTTCTCTACTTGAGCAAATCTTTTCTGCTGAGTTTCCTTTGCTCCATAATCTACAACTCCCAGCAATATAACTGTGGCGAGAACAATAACCGCCCATGTTTTAGGCTTAAAAAGACCAAAAATAAACTTTTGAATGGTAGTATTAAATATTTTTAGTCCGTACCTGAGGCCATCCTTAAAGTAATCTAAAAAGGATTTAGCAAGTCCGAGGCGAATTTTCAGGTTTTTTAATTGGTGAAGGTCGTCTTTGTTAAACAGGTCTATCTTTTTAACTTTACTTAACAATCTTGAGTCAGAAACTTCTCTCATCATATATTCTTGCCGCTTAAAATGTAGCTGCTGATACACTTCGCCACATTTTTCGTGAAGAGAAGAATCAATTCCTTTCCAGAAACCTTGGCAATAGGCGCGAGCAACTATTTCCTTAGCCTGTGATGTCTCTGAGGATTCCCACGGTAATGCTCCGAGATAAAAACGTAACGCAAAAGAGTCCGATCTTTTGTTTACTAAAAGTCGGGGTAGAACAAAGTCAACTATTTCCTTCGCTTGTTCATTTTTACATTCGATAGCAGAAAGAAAAACAGGCTCTGTTTTCCTAGTCAACAAACATTTATCCAGAAATAAGGAGGCAAGGTAATTAACAACAGCATCATCACAAAAATTTTCTACCTTAAGAATAACTAGCAATAAGTCAATTTCATCATCAGCTAAGTCTCCTCCTTTTTCAAGCATTGAAAGCAATGGAGCGCGGTAAGGAGAACTTTGAGGTTCTGAAAGAAAAGCCTTTAAGTAAATTTTTTGTGCTCGCTCATCATCTTCTCCGACAAACAAAAGGTAATCGGCAAATCGCATAATGACAGAATTACGTAAATACCTTCCACGGCCAGGTAAAAAGTTTGAGGAATACGTGAAGTCAAGCAGTTTTTGAAACTCGCCTATAACTTCTAAAGAATTAGCAGTGCTAGGAATATCCTTGAGTTTATGCATAGCGTTAAAAAAACGCTGTTCTCCAATCAATCCATAGGCAAAGAACCCAAAAATAATGCAAGCTGTAAAAATCAACCACTGGACAAACGAATCATTGAAAGCAGCATTTGGCAGAGCCACTTCATGAATAAAATAGAGTGTAAAAAAGCCTAAAGTGACAAGCAGAAAAAATGACAGCCCTATTCGAACAAAAATATATTTAAGGGTTTGGTGCATTAGTAATTTCGGAAGTTTTAGGATTGCTCTTTGTAGCTGGCTCCATCAAAGTGTCATCTAAATCTATCACTCGGAGTGGAATAATCACCTCTTCTTTGAGAGCGACATTCATTGATTCTTTAGACTGATCATCCACAAGTGTTCCTGAGTGAACATCCACTTTCTCAAATTTGATCCCTTCAGGTATTGGAAACTTAATCTGATTTCTTCCCTGAAGCGCCTTTTGCATAAAAAACACCCAGATCGGAGCGGCTGCCCTGCCTCCTGTCAAACCATGCCCTGACCGATCAATCATGGATGTATTTTTGTCATGACCAACCCAAACTGAAGTAGAAAAAGTCTTAGTGAATCCGTTAAACCAAGCATCTTTGAAGTTATTAGTAGTACCTGTTTTCCCTGCTGCAGGATGCTTGAATCCCATCTGCCTAACAATTCTACCCGTTCCCCCATCTACCACTGCCTGCATCATATTTAACAGTGGGTATATTGATTTTGGAGCAAAACGCTGCACCCCTTGGTAAAAATTCTCATACAGAATATTTGCTTTAAAATCTTCGATTCGCTGAATAAAATAAGGTTCATTGTAAATACCCAGATTGGCAATCATGCTGTATGCCGAAGACATCTCCAGAGGTGAAACTCCCGAAGTTCCAAGTGCAAGCGAGAGGTTTTTCCCAAGAGGACTGGTGATACCAAATTGTTTGGCTATTTTAATCACTTTTTCTGGAGTTATTTCCTGAATTAACTTAGCAGAAACCACATTGAGCGACTTCATCATGGCCTTTTTTAAAATAATATCGCCTACGTATTCCTCATTAAAATTCTTGGGCTCCCATGGCTCATGGGTCCCAGGTATTTCTATGGTTACAGGCTCATCTTTGATAATGGAAGCAGGACTATAACCATACTGCTCCATCGCTGTCAGGTAAACAAACGGTTTAAATGATGACCCAGGAAGCCGATTATTGGAAACTGCACGATTAAACTGACTATAGGAGTAACTACGCCCGCCAAGCATAACCCGAACAGCGCCACTTTGATTTTCTATAGAGACTAACGCCACCTGCAAAAGATTTTTGTCTTTCTGGACAGTCATTTCACTTTCCAATGCTTCCAAATGTGATAAAGCCGATTTCTGTGCATACTTCTGAAGACGTGTATTTATAGTAGTAAAGACTTTGAGTCCGCCAAAATGAACAAACTCCCTTCCGTATTCACTCTCCAGTTTCGAAACCACGTAGTTAACAAAATATCGGCTCGGATTATTGTCTTCCCTAGGCCTTATCAAATCGAGTGGAGAGTCCAACGCTTGTGTTTTTTCCTCAGCAGAAATTAAATTTTCTTTAACCATACGTGATAAAATATATTTAGTTCGACGCATGGAACGTAGGTAGTCGTTAAACGGATTGGCGTTATTAGGTGAGTTTGGCAATCCAGCTAAAAGTGCTCCTTGTAGAAGAGTTAGTTCTTGTGCCCTTTTTCCAAAATAAGTCTGTGATGCTTCCTCCACACCATATGCTCCACTACCAAAATAAATCTGATTGCAATAAGCCTCAAGAATTTCTTTTTTTGAAAAAGTTGCTTCTAGCTGAAAGGCGATTAATAGTTCTTTAATTTTTCTTACCCAACTTCTTTCAAAAGAAAAAAATAAGTTTTTTGAAAGCTGTTGGGTAATGGTACTTCCACCCTGTAAAATTTTTCGCGCTCGAATATTCATATACAGAGCCCTCAGCAAAGCCTGATGATCTATCCCCTTATGCTCGTAAAAACTTGAGTCCTCCACTGCTATGATCGCCTTGATAAAGTTTGGGGAAATATCGTTAAAAGATATGGGATAGCGTTGGCCCAAAACCTTAATGCGTTCTCCATCTGCGGAGTAAATTTCGGTAGGGAGGCTGAGGTTAATTTTTCTAAGATTATCAGGAAGCTGTGGCAGGTCTCGGCTAAGAAAAAAATATCCCCCTACTCCAGCAAGCGCAATAAGTAGCAAAAGAGCATAAAACCCAAAAATTAATCGTTCAATCAATTTTAAAATCAAGGATTATCTCCAGCAGGAACTGTCAGAGAGCTGAATTCTTCACCCCAAATATCGGTGCTGGTTCTTTCGATTTGGGACAATAAATTATTAGCTATCTCCTGAGGAACAGGAATTAGAAGCACACCCGTGTAGTAGTCGGTATCGTATTCAATCCCGAATTCTAGGCTGGGAGTCAGTCCAAATTTGGATTCTGGATCTCGTACTCCTATACGAGTAATACTGTAATTTTTAGCAAGAAACCATCTGGGGTCTGGAAAAACAACGCTTCGTGTCACGGGATCAAGTGTTTGCAATAAAGGAAGAAATACTGCTGCAGAATATACTCGATCTTTTTTAAATCCAGACTCCTCCAGCTTCCCTTGTTTTACAGTGCGGGTTGCCTGTATTTCTTTTAAGGCTTCGGTTGCCATAAATATTTCATGAACTGGGATATTTTGTGAATCAAGGAAGCCAATGGTAATCCAACGACCAAGGCGCGTTAAAAGAACACGTGTCCAATTATTCTTCGAATCAATCGAAATGAGTTCAAAAGGAGAGATTATCTGCGCCGACCATTGTCCGGGAAAATCATAGTACAGTTCAAGAAATTTTTCGCGAGACAAAACCAAAGGGAAAGTAGGCTGAGTACTTTCGAATAAGGTTTTAAGAGAATCAATCGCCTCGGTAGATTCCTGCCTTGAGTCGAGTACTGACCGAATAGATTGAATTTTACTTTTAGCCAGAATAGTTTGCCTGTCTCTTTCCCAAATGCGCCCCAATTGGGGGCGGGCGCTATTCTGCCACTTAAGGTAGCTTCCTACCCCACGCTCAAAAATTTTTCCATAGAATTCTAGGGAAATGAGAACCAGTATAGCAAGAAAAAAGATCAAGCTGCCTTGCCACTGGCCTTGAGTACCGGGAAACTTCACTTAGATCATCTCACAATGAGAAATTAATACCAAAGAGGTATTATAGAAACAGCTCTTAAAAATCCTACTTTACAGTTATTCTACTAATCGACTTGGTGAACATTTTAAAACGATCAATTTTTTCTTTAATTAGTTTTTTGTCTTGTTTATTACGACCAGAATGATCCTGTTTTTTAGCTAAGGTATTGGACTTAGAACCCCAAAAAATAGGGCGATCTGGGTTTATGTCAACAGCCTCAACTCTTAACGATCTTAGAGGCAAGGCAGAACTGCCTACTTTGATCGTTTTATGAATATTTTCAACACAAAGCTTTTGTAAGTTGATATTCATTTTCCTAAAAAGACTCAACAATCTCTTTTCGGAAGAATCGATTGTTATGAGTGCTTTACGCGCGGGGTTCTTAAATTCTATCCTTCCTTTACGAAAGTCAACCAGTTTTGTTTCTGGAAAGGTCTTTACCTTAGAAATTGTCGGGACTGATGAAATGTCATGACTACTAATTATCTGGGTCAGGAATTGTTCCAGTGAAATATTACCTAAACGTGCCAATTTAACCAAAACTGAAACAGGAGCATCTCTTTCTCCTGCCTCATATCGGACGTAAGTGCGAAACCCTATTTTCAAGATTTCTGCCATCACCGATTGCGTGCAACGCAACTCTTTCCTAATTAATCTAACATTTTCAGCTAATACAGACATACACAATTTCTCCCCTAAAAAAACTCCTCAAAAATCTACTAATCAGGAGACCGCAAATTAAATATAAGCAAATATGTGACTAGTTATTCTAGGAGGACATGGGCGGGTTCCATAATTCTGAGATATCCTAGTTTTGAATAATTTTTTTTCATCTATTGAGAATCCGCGCCGCTTCTTTAGAAAAATAGCTGAGAATCATCTGCGCTCCCGCTCTTTTAATACTCAAAAGAATTTCCATCATCACTCGCTCACCTTCTATCCAGTCCTTTTGAGAGGCAGCTTTTACCATCGAGTATTCACCACTCACATTATACCCAGCTACTGGAACATTTACCTCATTACGAAGCCTAAAAATAATATCCAAATATGAAAGGGCTGGCTTCACTATAACGATATCAGCTCCTTCTTCGATATCCTGAAATACCTCCTTAATACTCTCATCGGAATTTGCAGGATCCATTTGATAGGAACGTCGATCCCCAAATTGAGGAGAAGAGTCTACCGCTTCTCGAAATGGCCCATAAAATGCCGAAGCATATTTAGCCGCATAAGACATAATTATTGTTTCCTGGTGACCCGTTTCATCCAGTGTTTTCCGGATCGCCTGGACTCGGCCATCCATCATATCCGAGGGGGCGACAATATCTGCCCCGGCCTCCGCATGAGTTAAAGCCATTTTGGACAAAAGCTCCAAAGTAGCATCGTTCAAGATCTGATTACCGTTAACTATCCCACAATGTCCATGGTCTGTATATTCATCTATACAAACGTCTGTGATAATAACAATTTCTGGTATAACATTTTTAATTTCACGGATGGCACGTTGAATAACTCCGTCTGGATTGTACGCTTCTGAACCAAGAGTATCTTTTTTATCCGGAATCCCAAAAAGAATCACGGCTGGAATTCCTAAGGAATAACTTGCTTTAACCTCGGGAACAAGTTTATCGATGGAGAGACGCTGAATTCCTGGCATGGAAGAAATTTCATACCTAACGCCAGAACCTTCACATACAAAAAATGGCTCAATCAAATCATTCGTTGATAAGGAAGTCTCGCGGACCATCCTTAATAGACCTTCACTTTGACGTAGACGCCTGTATCGATGAACGGGAAATGCCATGAGGGAGGGATCTGTTTGAAAGAAATTTAAACTGAAAAGTTAAAAAACCAACCACTTAAAGAACATTATAGCTTTACCGAGAGTATCATAAGCTAATATAAGCAACAATAGTGCAATTCATTATGACAAGCAATAAGCCGATTCTTACATCTATGTGTTGAAAAATTGACGATACTGCAACCCAAAGCAGTAAACTCTGCATAAAGTAATCAATTTAAAACCTAATCCAAGTAAAATAAATCGTTTATTAGACTGCAGTTAGAAGTCTATTTTAAAATATACAAACACCCTAGATAAATCATTTTAGACGTGGCACAGGTTTTGCTGTTTAATTAAAGCTATAACCTTAAAGTTCCGATAAATAGTACAGTTTTTCCTTCTCACATTTACTTCAATTGGAGAGCTAAGAAATGGATTCATTCGACGCGTTTGAGGATAAGGAATTCGAACAACTCAATGATGCAATATTAAAGGCAATTATTTCTTCACAGGATGTGGAAAAAGTCCTCCAGGACTTTAAATCCAAAAAACTTATCAATGAAATGGCTGTCGTTAATCTTATTTTAAGTCTGGAGGAATTATCTGGGTTGATGTTTTCAGAATCTTCAGACAAACGAACTCATACCCTGAAACCCTCGGATAAAAATCAAGCTTTGAAAAATGAGTTCGCAGAAAAACAGATGCTTGATGGCAATCAAAAGGAGACACCATTTGAGTCGCCTAGCCATTATCTTGTTGACGGAAAGTTATTAAGTCGCAATGAAATTCTTTTTGAAAGATACTACCAAGGAAGATTCGATGAAAAGCAGTGGCTAAAGCGAGCAAAAATCCAATCATAGAAAAACTCACAATCAATAAAATAAACAGGTAATAGTTTAACAGCCACCTTTCTTTATTTTCCTTACATAAACAAAATATCTACTTGTTTTTAAAAATTTTCGAATCACACGAGATATACTTAATCTGCTTGATCGGAACCACAAAAATTTCATCTACGGTGGTTACTTCAAACAACTCTAGGTCGTCGCTAAACCCATGCTTTTCTGTATTTTCTAGTAAGACTTCCTCATTATCAACAAACACCACTTTTAGCCGATACAGCATATTCTCTCCTTATTTCTCTGTGTCACTAAAAATTCAAGTTTAATTAGGTAATGAGATCGCTTCAAATTTTTTGTGCAAGGGATTACCAAGGTAACCTTCTATATAATTTTTCAGATAACCTTTTTCATATAACTTTTTATTAGAAAGGTTGGAGTTAATTCTATGCAAAACCTTGAAATTACAATGTGGAAACCGTGACTTAAATTGGTCAAAAGTGGTCCCAGCGATATCTTTTTCTTCGCCAGAAGATCCCTCCATAATAACTTTGGGAAGGTAAACTCGCTTTTCATTAGTCAGCCTACGCTCGATATCGTCAAAGGTAAGCAAAGTACTGCAATTGGAATCACCCCCAAGCGTATTGTTAGGAACATATAAATAGCGCGCTCGATTTTTTCTAAGCAAATTCATGATTTTGTAAACATTCCCAGCCATAACAACAGTATCTTTTTTTTCCAATTCGCAGGCATCAAATGTTTTGATAATTTTACTCCTATTTAAGAAAGCAGTGATATCTGATTCTGTTTGAATCATTGTGGTGTTGGGTAAGTTTGACTCGTAAACTTTCCGTGCTTCCCTAGGAAGAAATTTTTTACCTTGCCTCATGAGGGCGGTAGTATCACGGTCAATATATTTTAAAGGAGTAAGACATCCCATCCAAAGCAAAGATCTCTTATTTATCTTTGAAATTGTCACCGCATCTGCAAACATGGTATCGGGTCCTAACGAATAAAAGTTAGCTGAGGTAACTGCCGGACCATCTAGAATTCTAAGGACTTGGTCAACAGTAGGAGCGTGTGGCATCAATCGCTTCCTATGGGATCCTAAAGTTATAACTGAAAGTTCAAAATTAATCCTACCTGGATATTTCTCCGCTAGTCGGTTAATCTCATCAGCAGGAGTGTATCCAACCGTAAATAACGTAATATTTTTATCTGTAACCTCAAGAAATTCTTTCAGCCAGTCCATGGCGCGAGGGTGCAGAAACAGGTCAGTCCATTCCATATATTCATTTCCACCTACAACCCAATGATCCGGTCCAGTTGGGTAGGACTGTATTTCTCTTAGAATAAACTCCCAATCCTCTTGACTGGTTAAAGGAGTATCAAAAGTAGTCCTATAACCAGTATCTTTTTCATAACAGAAGGTACATTTAACGGGACAGGTTTTCCCCAAACTAAGAGGAATTTTCCTGTCATTCATTTCGCGCCGGAATACTTCATGCAGTAATTTTTTTTCCAAAAAAATTCTCCTGAACAAACCATAAATAAGAAGCAATTATTCTTCACTAAGGCTAAACATCGTCCCAGTCTTGAAAAACTTTTGTCAAATTTTCATCCACAGGGACTTCTTCCTTTTGCTCATCTGTCAACTCTTTAAGCAGCTGACTTAAATGAACGGCAGCACATCCCATATAAGCGACACTCTCCTGCGCTAATTTATATTCACCCTCTTTTAATTTATCTTGAAATTTAATCAAATGATCTTTGTCAAATGGGTTTATCATTGCAGCTTTCTTAAAAGATTCAACAGCGCTGTGAAAATCCTTTTTCTCATGCAGATCTATGGCATTTTTCAATATTTCTTGTGCTTCTCTATATTCTTCTACTGTCACAGGTTTTCTAGACATAGTCATTTTAATCCTAGCAAAAATTAAACAACATAAAGCTATCCCTAAAAGGGAAATACCTCTTATTTATAATCTACAAAAAAATATTAACCCACCGAAATCTATGCATACAAAGACAAAATTAATTAATGTTTAATGGAATTAAGACATATTTATCACCTCTTTAGTGCTAATTGTCAAGGCACTAGAATAAATATAAAGATTTAAAGGTATAGCTCTAACTATTAAAACGAGGAAATAAAATTAAATTAGGATAAACTTTTTTGAAAGCAATTAATAAACAGGTGGGATCCATAAAACAAAAAAGTGGCCCTTTAGCAAAGGCCATACTCCAGAGAAAGCAACATGATTAAGAAAACTACGCATCTAAAGGTAGAAACCCAAAAAAATACCATACATTTGCCAGTTGCTAATGATATAACGATTTCCTCCGTTAGGAGGAAATCGTTATATTTGGTAAAATTATTTTTCTGGTGGTTTTGGACTGTGTGCCTCATCGCACTGGCCATGGGGACATCCACCACCGCCACCATAACAACCGGTAGCCGCAATTGCGGTTAATAGCATTAAGAGAA